>Ga0105356_10004051_pt1 | contig 14220 bp, 13 predicted proteins | sample GOMGulsemesocosm_3_FD_83502 | JGI IMG/M metagenome (GOLD analysis project Ga0105356, IMG submission 83502) | Methane-oxidizing microbial communities from mesocosms in the Gulf of Mexico - GOM9D Gulf of Mexico | ecosystem: Environmental > Aquatic > Marine > Cold seeps | place: Gulf of Mexico...
AGCTCGCGGCGTTCACCTTCGAACATCGCCTTGGCTTCATCATTGGCCTCGGTAAAAGCGGCACACATGCGCTGTTTTACTTCATCGGATTTAATCACCACGAAGTTCCACGGCTGCATATAACCGACAGACGGCGCATGATGCGCGGCATAGAGCAGGCGGCTTAATACTTCATCAGGAACGGCATCGGGTAAAAACTGGCTACGCACATCGCGACGACTGAAGATGACTTGGTACAGATTTTCCAACTGCTGACTTAATTCGCTTGAAGCCTTTGGTTCGCTCACGACTGATGGCCCCCGTGTTCAACTGAAAGCTGGAGCGCCGTTGCCAGACGTTCCAGCTGGATAGCATCGTTAGTCAGACCGAAACGTAGCAGCCCATCACATTGGCAACGTACAAAACGGCGCGTCAAAATGCCTTGCTTGCCACACAGGTTATGCCAGCGCTCAATCGCTTCCAGCGACATGACGACACTGCAATAAAGCGGGCCTTTCAAGACACTAAATTTGCCACCCCAATTAATTGAGCTCAGCAAAGCCATCTGTTCATCCATAGCGTCGCTAATACGTTGGCGCTGCTCAGCATGCCACGCCGTATCCATCATTGCTCGACGACCTAAATACTGAGCCGGGCCGTTCACCGCCCAGGGGCCCAGGCGTTCAGCTAATAGTTCCAGCACTGGCGACTCGGCCAACACAAAGCCCAGCCGCAAACCAGCAAGACCAAAAAATTTACCCAACGAGCGCAGTACAATCAGTCCGGGGCGCGGGCATTCTGTTGCTAGGCTCATGCCTGGCTCACTGTCCATAAAGGCTTCATCAACAATCAAACAACCGCCACGACGCGCCAACAAATCACACCAATGCATCAAACGATCACGGCCCAGCAGCGTAGTGGTCGGATTATTAGGGTTGATGGCCAGCACCACATCCAAATCACCCGCTTCAATTTTACCTTCCAGCAGCTCTAGCGAGCCATCGCTGTAATCCACCAAACTATGCCCGGCTTTGTGCCAGGCTTTACGATGCTCGAAATAACCCAGCTGCGGCAATGCCACACGGGTATTTTCTGGAAATAATTTCGGCAAGGTTTGAATGGCGAATTGAGAACCGGGAATAGCCAGCACAGACTCAGGTTTGCAACCGTAATACTCTGCGGCAGCCTGTGGTAAAGGACACGTCACTGCCGGCAAACGCTGCCAAACTTTAGTAGGGATATCAGGAACGGGCCAGCTCCAAGGCGCAATGCCGGTGGATAAATCCAACCACTGATCGCGGGGAATGCCAAACAGCTCTACCGCCTGATCAAGGTCACCACCGTGGGTGATATTTACCGATTCCTTGCTCACAGAATAAATAGTCCAAGCAATGTAGCCAATGATGTGACCACTACCCAAAAGTAAACGCCACGTTTCACCAGCGTCAATGAACGCTCGATATCACCTGGCACGGGGGCATGGCCCTGCCCCAATACGGGTCGAAACACTCTTTTACCATGATAAACGGCATCACCACCCAGCGCCACATTCAACGCACCGGCACCGCTGGCCATGACCGGCCCAGCGTTTGGGCTTTCACACTGAGGAGCCTGCTTTTTCCAGGCTGACAAGCCTCGCTGCCAACCACTTTCTCCAGCCACAAAGGCGTAGGTTAAGGCACATAAACGTGCAGGCAGCCAATTCACGAGGTCATCCAGCCGTGCCGCCGCCCAACCAAAGGCAACAAAGCGCTCATTCTTGTAGCCCCACATGGCATCCAAGGTATTAATGACGCGATAGGCGATGGCTCCGACAGGCCCTGCCACCACAAACCAAAAGATAGGCGCGAACACCGCATCGCTGCCATTTTCCAATACGGACTCTATCGTTGCTTTGGTAACAGCCACCTCATCAAGTTTAGCGGTTTGGCGGCTGACAATATAACCCACTCGTTCGCGAGCCAGTGGCAGATTTTTCTGTAGCAACGCTTTATGTACCGCCAGCGCATGCTCGGTGAGGCTGCTCCAACCCACCACCAGATACAGCACCGCAGCGCTAAATAGAAGATAGAAAAAATCCGATCCGCTTAACCAACAAGCCAGTAAACAGGACACCCAGACTACCGGCAGCAAGACCAACAGCAGAGCAGCAATACCCAACACTTTAGAAACCGTGAAATATTGCCTCGGTTTATTCAGCCGCGCCTCAATCCAATGAATACAATGACCCAGTCCCACTAGTGGGTGGTAACGACTCGGTTCGCCAAAAAATCGATCGAAGATCAACCCAAGTATTAGGGCCAGTAGCAAACTAAACGAAACTAAAATCAAAGCATCACCACCAACACAACAAGACAAACAGTTTCGACTATTTCAACCGTCGCACCCAGCGTATCGCCCGTACAACCCTTGAGGCGGGACATCATCATGATGCGCAAAACTAACAACGTCGCAGCCGTTACCAACAAGATCGGCAAGGCATTGGAGAAGTTCAGCAAGAGGAAAACCGCCACCATAATAGCCATCACGATTTTTGTTTCCTGGCACGGAAAATAACGACTGAGAATTTCACCCAAACCTTGGGGGCGGACATAGGGGGTGGTTAGCATCAATGCCAACACCGCGAGACGAGCGATGAAGGGCGCCAGCAATAGTAGCCACAACGAAGCGTGAACCAGCAACGCCACTAAACAGGCAAACTTAATCAGCAGCAGCAAGACAACAACCGTCACCGCAATCGGGCCGGAAGTCGGGTCTTTCATCAGCTCTAAGGTACGCGAACGCGAGCCTAAGCCGCCCATCCAGGCATCAGCGCAGTCAGCCAGACCATCAAGGTGCAAAGCACCGGTCAAAACCACCCAGACCGTCAGCACCAACGCCGCCAGTAGCAACAGCTGCGGCGAATAGATCGACAATACAGATTGCGCAAACCAGGCAAAAACCGCCAGCACAAAACCTAACAGCAACCCCACCAGCGGGTAATAAAGTAGCGACAGACCCGTGGTACTTTTATCCTGCTCGAGTCCGTTCCTGGAAATAGTCCCTACAGGAAAAACCGTTAGAAATTGCAACGCCATACGCAATGCGCTGACATGCTGGCTGAATTTGAACATAACTTATCTCTCTGTTAACCAAATTGGAAAAACGCAACTTTATTGCCGTCTGGGTCACGAAAATACGCGCCATAAAAAACGTCATCGATACGCTGCCCTGGCGCTCCCTCACAGGTGCCACCTAGTTCAATGGCCTTACGATAAAACTCATCCACTTTTTCTTTAGAACCTGGGTTGATAGCAACCATATTGCCATTACCCGGCTGAGGATCCTCTTCATTCACAGGAATACACACGGCAAGGCTGGGCTGATCCATTGACGCTCCAATGAAGGCAATGCGCCCCATATCGGCTAATACTTTTGCGCCCAAATCTGACAAAAGGTCTGTATAAAACTTCTTCGCCTTTTCCATATCGTTAACGCCAATCGTGACATATCCAATCATCTGAATTACTCCTAATTAAGTTTTAAGGAACGTAAGCCGTTTTATTCAAAAACACTAATTTGGGAAAAGGTTCTTCGTCGGTTTCGTAAACCTGCACCCGGCTGAGGCTGGCATAATGGATTTCCATCCGTGTTACCGCTGCTAATGGCATTTGTAATAGCTCGGCCAACAAAATACGAATCGTGCCGCCGTGCTGAACCAATAGCAGGTGTTCGCCACGATGTTCATTCAACACTTGCTGCCAGGCATCCAATAAACGCCCCTGCACCATCTGCATGGATTCTCCGCCCGGGGGTGCGACAGTAGCAGGATCTTTATAGAAGTTAGTAACAGCTTCAGTATCTACGCGATGCACCTCTTCGATGGTTCGCCCTTCCCATTCACCAAAATCCATCTCGCGAAAATCATCATGCACACGCATTGGAATATTAAACTTCTGGGATTTTGATTCAGCAAACAAACGGCAACGCTGCAAAGGCGAGCTAACAATCCGATCCCAAGGCCTTTCGGCATGCGCCACATCGATATGCAGCGAAGACTCCATCTGCTGCCAGCCCTCATCAGTGAGCGGCACATCAGTGCTACCACGATAAATCTCACCGCCCTGACATTCGCCGTGCCGGAGCAGATCAACCGTGGTGACAGTGAAGTCTTTTTTTAACGACATGGTTTCTAATCTTAACCTTTACTTATATGCGCACTTTCAAAAGTCGCCATCTTATTATGCAACTCACAAGCCAGACGCAATAAAGGCAAAGCAACCGCCGCACCACTGCCTTCACCAAGCCGCATATCCATATTCAACAACGGTTTGGCTTCTAATACTTCCAGCACACGAGCATGCCCTCTTTCCGCAGACTGATGAGAAAACAACAACCAATCCTGACAAGACTGATTAATCTGCATCGCCGCCAACGCTGCCACGGAACAAATAAAGCCATCCACCAAACTGGGAATACCCAATTGTGCACAGCGCAAATAAGCGCCCGTCAACGCGGCAATTTCAAAACCGCCCAAGCATTGCAAACTTGTCAGAGGCTCAGCAAGAGACGCTTTATGGAAGTCCAAAGCGCGCGCCACCACGTCCATTTTCCGTTGTAAGCCATCGGCATCAACACCAGTGCCCAGGCCTACCAGCTTTTCGGGCGACTCACTCATCAATGCACAAGCCAGCGCCGCTGCCGTAGTGGTATTACCAATGCCCATTTCACCACCGATAAATAACTGGCATTGCTGCTGATGTAACTCTTCGGCAATGTCAGAACCGGCTTTTAACGCCTGCGCTAATTGCTCTCCGCTCATGGCGGACTGATCACAAAAGTTATTGGTGCCAGGACCTAATGACTTTTGAATAATCTTTTCGTGTTCAGGCGCCTGCGCTGCCGTGCCCATATTCACCACGGCAAAATCCGCTTGCTGGACCTCAGCCAATACGCTGATCGCTGCGCCACCGTTGGCAAAGTTACGAATCATTTCCACCGTGACTTCCTGTGGAAAGGCCGATACACCTTCAGCAACCACACCATGATCAGCGGCAAATACGCGAATAGATACTCGCTCCAACGTTGGCCGCGACGTATCCTGCAAAGCACACAGCAATACGGCCAGTTCTTCCATTCGCCCCAGAGAACCGGGCGGCTTCGTGAGTTGGCTCTGATGTTCAAGCGCTTCATTTAAACGTTCAACTGACAGCTCTTTGATAGGCTGATTTACCCAATCGGTCATAGTCTTTTATCCATTAGCTTTTCAATACATGCGGCAAACCGGCCACACTCAAGGTCACTCGATCACAAATTTCAGCCAGCGCCTGATGCAGCAACCCCGCCTCATCGACAAACTGACGTGTCACTTCACCCATGGGGATCACCCCCATGCTGATTTCATTACTGACAAAAATAATCTTTCCGGACAGTTCTGGCAACGCTTCCAACAAAGCGGCGCGCTGACGAGGCCACTCGCTATCATCACCACAAAACAGACAATTACTCAGCCACAGCGTCAGGCAATCCACCAGAATACAGGTATCTTCTCGGGCGGCTGCTTTTAGGGCCGTCGCCAGATCAACTGGCTCTTCAATTAACTGCCAACTCGTTCCTCGGCGTTGACGATGCAGCTCAATACGCTGCGCCATTTCGGCATCACCCGCCTGTGCCGTGGCGATATACACTTTGCGTAAACCACTCGCTTCAGCCGCCTGTTCAGCCAGTTTGCTTTTTCCTGAACGAGCACCACCTAAAACCAGCTCTCTCAACTACGCATCCTCGCAAGCATCAGCGTTAAGATTTAATGTCTCATAAACGCTATTCAAATCTAAATACTCTTCAATAGCATCAGCCAGGCGATTTATATCCGCCTCTTGTCGCGCGCGGTAATCAATACGCTGCACCTGCTCCAGACCCGCCCACTTTAGCAGCGCCTCACAGGCTTCAGAATGATCAAACAGGCCGTGTAAATAAGTGCCCAAAATCTGACCATCACTCGAAACTGCGCCATCGTTGCGCTCAGTCAACTGCACTGCTGGGTTATTCAAGGCAGGCCCCTGTGTGACACCCGCATGAATTTCATAACCTTCAACTTGCGCATCTTCTGGCGTAAAAGCCAAACGCCCTTTCTCGCGCCGCAGCTGCTTGTCGGGCTCCAAAGTCGTTTCCATATCCAACAGCCCCAGCCCCTCAGAGCTACCAGCAGGCCCTTCGATGCCGTCAGGATCAGCGACGGTTTTTCCCAGCATTTGGAAACCACCGCAAATGCCAATCACCTTACCGCCGTAGCGTAAATGTTTTTGAATGGCCTTATCCCAGCCCTGTTCACGTAACCAACGCAAATCACTTCGGGTACTTTTACTGCCAGGCAGGATAATCAGGTCGGCGCCGGGTATCTCTTCACCCGCGCGTACAAACTGGCAATCTACCTGCGGATGTAACCGCAGCGCATCAAAGTCGGTGTGATTACTAATCCGCGATACCACCGGCACCACGACTTTCAGTGTTTTACTATCTGCATCCAGCTCTTGCTGTCCGGCCACTGCATCTTCGGCCTCCAGATGGAAACCCTTCAGGAAAGGTAATACACCCAACACGGGTTTACCGGTACGTTCTTCCAGCCAATCCAAACCCGGCTGCAAAATACTGACGTCGCCACGAAAACGATTAACCACAAAACCCATCACCCGCGCCTGCTCACTGGGCGACAATAATTCCAGCGTACCAACCAAATGCGCAAATACACCGCCACGATCAATGTCCGCCACCAGAATCACGGGGCAATCGACCTTTTCAGCAAAGCCCATGTTGGCGATATCGTTTTCACGCAGATTAATTTCCGCCGGGCTACCTGCGCCCTCCACCATCACCACCTGATATTGGTTTTGCAGACGATTATGAGAATCCAGCACCGCATTCATCGCCGTGGCTTTATAAGCGTGATAACTCACGGCATCCATTTCCGTGACGGCGTGACCGTGAATAATCACCTGCGCACCCGTATCACTATTGGGCTTGAGCAATACCGGATTCATATCAGTATGCGGTTCCAAACCACAGGCCTGTGCCTGCACCGCTTGGGCACGACCAATTTCACCGCCATCAACAGTCACGGCACTATTGAGCGCCATATTCTGCGGCTTGAAAGGCACCACTTTAACGTTTTTTCGAGACAATACGCGGCATAAACCAGCCACCAATACGCTTTTACCCGCATCGGAAGTTGTACCCTGTACCATCAAAGTGTTGTACGTTTTATCGGTCATCTATTACGAACTCATTTCCTGTTGCTCATCAAGCTCTAATAATAAGCTCTGTAACTGATCGGCGTATTCACCCGGCTCCTGCCACAAACCCCGCTGTGTCGCTTCCAGCAAACGCTCGGCCATTTCTTCCAGCGCATTGGGGTTATTATCCTGTAAAAACTGCTGGTTAACTTGATCAAACACCAGCGCGTCGGCGACCTTTTCATACTGGTAATCATCGATCAAGTTGGTGGTGGCGTCATAGGCAAATAGATAATCCACGCTGGCGGTCATTTCAAAAGCGCCTTTGTAACCGTGCTCCTGCATGGCATTGATCCATTTAGGATTCAGCAAGCGCGAACGCACTACGCGATTCAGCTCTTCTTTCAAAGTACGGATTTTAGGGGCCGATGGGTTGGAGTGATCGCTGTGATACACGGCAGGTGCCTCACCCTTAAGCACAGTCACCGCATTGGTCATGCCGCCCTGAAACTGGTAATAATCATCGGAATCGAGCAGGTCATGTTCACGGTTATCCTGATTTTGTACCACCGCTTCGAGCTGCGATAACTGATGACGGAAACTACCCTGCGCTTCAGTGCCGCCAAAGTCTTTACTCTCGGCATCCGCAGATAAGTCATGGCGACCGTAGGCGTAACCGCCCCAGCTTAAGTAGGCTTCTGCGAGATCGCTTTGTTCATCCCAGCAACGCTCATCAATTAGGCCCTGCAAACCCGCTCCATAGGCACCCGGCTTACTGCCAAACACGCGATAACTGGCTTGGCGCAACGCTTCATTTTCAGTCAGCCCTTCATCCAACAACGTTTGCTGTCTTGTCTCGATATGAGCACGTATGCGGTTATCCTGCCCCGGCTCGTCAAATTCAGCCAACGCCAGCACCGCCGCATCAAAGAGTTTAATCACATTAGGAAAGGCGTCACGGAAAAAGCCCGACACACGCAAGGTGACATCGACACGCGGTCGGCCCAGCAACATGGCGGGCATGATTTCAAAATCCACCACCCGCTGCGAACCTTGCGCCCAAATCGGTTTGATGCCCATTAACGCAAAAGCTTGGGCGATATCATCACCACCGGTGCGCATCGTTGCAGTGCCCCACACCGACAAGCCCAACTGTTGGGGGTAATCGCCGTGTTCCTGCAGATGTCGCTCGATCAGCGCTTGCGCTGATAATTGCCCCAACACCCAGGCCGCTGGCGAAGGAATAGAACGGTTATCCACCGAGAAGAAGTTACGTCCCGTGGGTAACGTATCGAGGCGCCCACGAGTGGGGGCGCCGCTAGGTCCGGGAGGGACAAACAATCCATTAAGCCCTTCGATCAGTGCATTGATTTCAAGATAAGCACTTTGATCCAGCGCCGCCATCAACACCTGTTTGGCGTAGGCTAATAATTGACTGGTTTGCGGATACGTTGCTGACAGTTTCGCGCTCTCACCGTCAGCAACCACATATTCTGCTATCAACTTTTGGGCTAACAGCTCAAGACGCTCACGGGTATCAGCACCTGTGCGCCAAACACTGCCAGCCAGATCCGCTAAAACTTGCGGCTTATTGCCTAGCCAGGGAGTGGAATCCAGCGACAGTGGATCAACGCAATCCAGTGCCAAATCAGTTGCCAGCGCATGTAAAATACCTAAACCGGCTGGTTCTTCGCCACGCGGCAAGCGCAACAGCGCTACCACCGTGTCGGTCAATTTTGAATATTCAGGCAGCTCGCCGAGAATATGCAGGCCGTGACGAATCTGCGCCTCTTTAATTTCACACAGATAACCATCCAGCTCGGCAAGCACTTCCTCATCACCCTGTTCACCCTCCGATGAAAGTCTCAGTTCATCAAGCACACGGGTGACTTTGACCTGTTCAAGAATTTGCTCGCGCAACCAAGTTTCACGACGGGTCTCCATACCAAGCGCTTGGTAATACTCATCCACCAAATTTTCCAGCTCAGCCAACTCACCGTAGCTTTCGGCGCGCGTCATGGGCGGCATCAGGTGGTCAATAATGGTTGCCTGAGCACGACGTTTAGCCTGCGCGCCTTCGCCTGGATCGTTAACGATAAAGGGATAAAAGTGCGGCATCGGCCCCAGCGCAATATCCGGCCAACAGCTTTCCGACAGGCCAAGACCCTTACCCGGCAGCCATTCCAGATTGCCGTGTTTGCCGACATGAATGACGGCATCGACTTGATAGGTTTCGCGTAGCCAGAAATAACAGGCCAGATAACTGTGCGGCGGCACCAGATCGGGATCATGGTAATTGGCCTGAAGGTCCATATTAAAACCACGCGCAGGCTGAATACCGATAAAGGTTTCACCAAGGCGAATACCGGCAATCATTAAACGACCTTGTCGGCATTTAGGGTCTTGCTCGGGGCCACCCCACTGTTCAGTCACCGCACGCTGGCAGGCTTCGGGGAGCTTTTGAAAATGCGCCAAATACTCATCAACAGCAATGCTCTGCCAACAGGGCAACTGGTGTAAAGTCGCTGGGTTATTAGTAACCGCCCCCAACAATTCTTCAATCAGTTGATTACCCGTTTCCGGCACATTACTGATCGGATAACCGGCCTGCTCAAGAGCGCGCAGAATATTGATGGTCGAAGCAGGCGTATCCAGTCCGACACCATTGCCGATACGACCATCACGCGTTGGATAATTGGCCAGCATCAGTGCAATGCGTTTTTCGGTATTCGCTTTACTGGCCAGCGCGCAATAACGCTTTGCCAGTTGCGCTACAAAGGAAGCTCGCTCCGGTTGCAGCGCATAGGACACGACTGAAATCTCACCTCGTTCACAGAAGTGGCTTTCGGCCTTAAAACTGACGGCACGAGTGATAATGCGCCCGTCCATTTCCGGCAATACCACCTGCATGGCAATATCGCGGCTGCGCAGGCCCTGGCTATGTTCGAGCCAATCCTCTTCGGTACTGCTGGAAAGCACTAACTGCAAAACTGGCAGTGCTTTTTCAAAAGATGATTCGTACAGAGTGGGTTGTGACGACAGCTCAGGCGTAGACACGCTATTACTGGCAAAGCTGGTGGTATTGATTACTAAACTGGCACCGGTTTGCTCGATTAATGAATTAACCAGCGTCAGGCTATCGGCGTCTTTCAGGGAAGTCAGAGCAATAGGTAACGGGTGCAAGCCCTGCTGTTCGAGGCATTCAATCAGGCCATCAAACATCTGTGTATTAGCGCTTTGCAGGTGACTGCGATAAAACAACAGCAGGCAGACGGGTTGTTCCGTCTTGCTGTTCTTATCGTCATTCAGAGCCCAGCGCTGCTGCCATCTCTCTTGCCATTCAGGCAACGTAGCTTGGCCGCTATGGCTATTACGACCCGGCATGTACATCAAACAGGGTGGCAACTGCTGGGGCTCACCCCAGGCGTAATCGCCATCGAGATATTCACTGCCGATGAAATTCAATAATTGTTGTGCGTTGGCGACGCCACCTTCACGTAGATAACGCCACACTCGATGCGCTTGCTCAGGAGATACCGAGCTGGCGAGTGTTAATTCAGGATCAGTACTGTCATCACCCGGTACGATGATTAATTGACGAGAATTTTTGGGTGTCGCTTCGCTAAGCCATTCTGACAACTGCTCAAAACCGTAGGGCCAGTAGTTTTTGCCACCCAACAAAGACAGCACCACCACCTTGGCATGATCCAAAACCTTGTGCCGATAAAGGTCAAAGGCCGCCGGTTTAGCCAACTGCATCCAGTTAGCTAACCGTACGGAAGGAAAATCTGAGGATAAGATATCAACTGCACCGGCCAGAGCCGCCAGACTGCTATCCGCCGCCGACAGGATTACCAGATCAGCGGGGCTTTGGTCCAGATCAACAATGCCTTCGTCATCGACAAAGCCACCGGGTTTTGAGGCTAGCAGGTGCATGGGTTATTGCTTTGTTATCGATTTAAGAATTCATGTCATCTCGACCATAGGGAGAGATCTTACCTTTCAGAGCAGAAGATCCCTCACATTCGTTCGGGATGACACACTTCGTTATGCCGCCAACGCCGTCTCCAGCGCCTTTCTAACCACAGCTTCTTCAAGGTCTTTACCGATAAAAACAAGACTGGTCTTGCGTGCTTCATCGGCCTGCCACAGGCGGTCAAAGTGTACGTCTAAACGCTCACCCACAGCTTGCAATACCTGGCGCATCGGTTTACCCGGCAAGGCGGCAAAACCTTTCGCGCGGAAGATATTGTGCTCGGCAAGCAATCCTTTCAACGCAGTTTGTAGCGGCTCGGCTTCCACTTCATCCATGGTAATCACAAAGGAATCAAAATGATCATGGGCGTGTTCATGGTGCTCGCCATGATGGTGATGATGATCGTGGTGAGTATGCACTGCATCAATACGATCTTCGGCTGCCGCTTCAATGCCCATCAACACATCCAGCTGAGTTTCTCCGTTGCTGATGTAGGCAGTTTTCACTGACTCGGGTAAACGCGCGGTAATGCGTTTGCTCACCTCTTCACGCTCGGCATCGCTGAGCAGATCATTTTTACTAACCACCACCAGATCAGCGGCGCTTAGCTGATCATCCAGCAATTCCTGTAGGCTTGGATCGTGATCCAAACTTTCATCGCCCTGTCGCTGCGCTTCAACACGTGCTTCGTCACTGGCAAAACGACCGGCGCTGATTGCTGGCCCGTCAACCACGGTAATCACCGCATCAACGGTGCAAAATTGTTTGATTTCAGGCCAGTTAAACGCTTGTACCAATGGTTTCGGTAACGCTAAGCCGCTGGTCTCAATCAGAATGTGATCGATATCATCACGACGCGCCACCAGTTGCTTCATCACTGGCAGAAACTCTTCTTCCACGGTGCAACAGATACAACCATTGGCCAGTTCGTAAATACCGTCCTGCCCCTGTGTTGTTGAACCCTCATTACTTTCGTCATCACAACTAAGCGGGCAGCTGCGCAGCAGATCGGCATCAATATCCAGCTCGCCAAACTCATTAACGATCACGGCAATACGCTTGCCCGCCGCCTGTTTCAAAACATTCGACAACAACGTGGTTTTACCGCTGCCCAGAAATCCGGTAACGATAGTGGCGGGAATTTTGTTTAGTTGCATATGACTCATCTCTACTTACAAATTATTCAGCGGTTTCAGGTGTTGCCGTTTCTGGTGTCGGTTGTCCTAACATCTGCTGTCCTGTTTTCTCCATAGTGCCAAAGGCCGCACCGCCTTTTTCTTCAGCGACTTCGACAGGAATGAACGTAAACCATAAAAGGCCAAGGATTATAACCGCCAAAACAATATCTCTGATTTTCATAACTATAACCTTTAATTAGCGCTTAACAGTGCGCGGTTCAGCCGGTTTTACCTTAGGCCGGTAAACATGCGCCTGGTCTTTACTGTAAAGATAGGAATCACGGAAATGATCGCTGTCGAGCACATGGCCCACCAGGATTAACGCCGTACGGGTAAATTTTTTCTCGCGAACTTTAGCAACGATATCAGTCAGAGTGCCGACAACCTTGTCCTGATCTGGCCAGGAGGTGCGATAGCACACGGCTACCGGGCAGTCTTCGCCATAATGAGGAATAAGTTCTTCAACAATTTTATGGATCCGATTGATACCCAAATGAATCGCCAATGTTGCGCCACTGCGCGCCAGTTCTGGCAAACGCTCACGTTCGGGGAACGGCGTTTTACCTTCGTAACGGGTCATGATAATAGTTTGCGAAACCTCTGACAGCGTCAGCTCTTTACCCAGCCAAGCGGCGGATGCTGATGTCGCGGTAACACCCGGAATCACTTCGAAATCGATGTCCAGCTGCTCCAGACGACGAATCTGTTCGCCAATCGCGCCATACACGGAAGGATCGCCAGAGTGCACTCGTGCTACGTCTTTGCCTTCAGCATGCGCAGCTTCGATGTGCACCATGATCTCATCGAGATCAATGGAAGCGGTATCAATAATTTTCTCAGCACGGCCTTCGGCAATATCGAGAATCTCGAGCGGAACCAGTGAGCCAGCATACAAAATCACCGGTGAATCTTTAATCAAGCGTTGGCCTTTTACCGTGATTAATTCGGGATCACCCGGGCCTGCGCCAATAAAATAAACTGTCATTTAACTCACCAATTTTTTGCTGTAGCCACGGGGCGTGTACACCCATTCTTTGCTGCCATTAACAATATGACGTGATTCGCTATTACCCACCGACACCATCGTGAACATATCCACATCCTTGGCATCCAGTTCACCCAAGGTAGTGATGGTAATGCTTTCATCTTCGCGGGTTAACTGGCGACCTAACAATACCGGCGTTGACGCTGGACGAGACTGCAACAAAATATCGCGCGCGGCATTAAGTTGCCAATCACGTTTTTTCGATACCGGGTTATAAAAGGAAATCACAAAATCACCTTTGCCTGCACAGTGAATACGCTGCTCGATAGTTTCCCAGGGCGTTAATAAATCCGATAACGATACCGTACAAAAATCGTGCCCCAGTAACGCACCAACTCGCGCAGCACCCGCTTGCATGGCGGAAATACCCGGGATGACATCAATGTCGACATCCAGCCATTCGGGATGATCTTCCAGCCCTTGTAGCTGGCGATCCAACAGCTCAAAGACCAGCGTCGCCATCGCATAAATGCCGATATCGCCACTGGAAACCAGCGCAGCGGTTTTGCCGCTGGCGGCTAAATCCAGCGCCAGCCGTGCACGATTAATTTCCTCACCCAAAGGCAAGTCGTGGTGTTCTTTACCGTCACACACGTCACCCAATAAATCCAGATACAGGCCATAAGCCACCAGATCAGAACTGGCTTGAATCGCAGCTCGTGCTTTTGGCGCAACCAATTCAGAATCGCCGGGACCGGTGCCCACTACAAATAACTTTGTCATACTTTCTTAAACATCCTTCACATAGGCTCGCGCAACCGCACAGGTTACCCGGCCTTTTTTCTGTTTTGGCAGCAACAACTCCGGCGCTGCCTCAAAATCACCACTGGCCTG
>Ga0105356_10004052_pt1 | contig 14217 bp, 9 predicted proteins | sample GOMGulsemesocosm_3_FD_83502 | JGI IMG/M metagenome (GOLD analysis project Ga0105356, IMG submission 83502) | Methane-oxidizing microbial communities from mesocosms in the Gulf of Mexico - GOM9D Gulf of Mexico | ecosystem: Environmental > Aquatic > Marine > Cold seeps | place: Gulf of Mexico...
AGGGCTTGTATAAAGCTATTGTGATTTAAAAGCAAAAAAATAAGGGGAAACAGATAGCATCACGGAAGGATGTGCCCGTAGCAACGACCTCCAGAGCGCTACGGGCAGAATATTCCCAGGCTTGCCGTATCCTTATGGAGGACTCTGCTGGAGAGGTGAGCATGCCGCTGCGTCACAGAATGTGAGGCATCAACTGTTTTTAACTGGCAGCGGCTGGCTCTCCGCTCGAAGTGTCGCTGCAAGGAAGTGGTGGTTGTTTGATCCTTTGGATTGATGGGGTGATTTGAAGAGCTTGTTTGAACTCGTTGAGATCAGTTTCGCGTTTGATTTTTTTGCAGCCGCTTGGGCTATTTCATGTCATGCTTTATTTTTCATAGTCTGCCTATCCTTTTCCGTTATGGGTTTAATGATAGGCAGTGACACAGATTTCGTTACAGTCTCTTAACGCGAACTGAATCTTCTTCCATTAGTCCTGAGATGCTGATGAATCCGGAGATTTTGTTTTGCGGAATGACACAAAAACGAGCCCCCCCGTTATCACAAATAACGTTCCTGTTGACCACCCTACTGACGACCACAGTTTTATTTTGTCAGCCTTATTACCTATGGGACTATAACCGTAAGCGGAATATTTTTTTGTTGCATCTGTTTCGCTGGGTTGAATTACAAATGTAATACCAGATATTAGCGCAATAATAAGCCCAAAAATCATCACGCCCTTTCCAAGCTTGCTCGCGCTCATAATGAATTTCCTTGTTGTTGTGTGAAGTTAATTAATCAGCATATACCGAAAAACCTCGGCAGAGCCTGCATGAAAATAGTTTTCCTTGTACCGTTTATGTCTACCAAATAGTGATTTGTAAGCGGCTTAATCGACAAGGCAGCAGGCCTACAGCTTCGGGAATTAGTAGTAGGGCTGCTTCAATGTGCATATTTATTACCTTTCATCCGTGAAACCGCATAATAAAAATTAGATCTTTGGCTGTCGTTGATAAGCGCTGTCCAAATAAAAATAAGCTTGATACCTGACTTCATCCCAGCGTGGCATATTAAACCACGGGAGCGGGATCATAACCTTCATTTGTGGGCAATTGTTGGGCTGAGTAATTGCGAAATCAACCTCGTTTATCGTTACCGTTTAATGTTAAGGAATTTTTTTGGTGCACTAATTTCATTGATTAGCATGGGGGTGGTCGCACTGCCCACCGGCATCCTTGCCTCCTGTTTTTCTAATGTATTCCGCCGCCGTGTCAGTTATGAGCAAGAAATAAATTTTGCCTTAGAGGACTGAAAAATTACAGATGATGAGGCGCAGGCACTTCAAAAAATCCGCGACGAGTTGGGGGCTAGCGAAGATGCGGAGCAAATCTTTAAACTCACTATGGGGCGTGTCAAACACGAACATCAGAGCTGCCCAGAGTGTGGTCATAACCTTCATGTCGAAAAAAGCTCAGGGGTTCCATCTTCAAAAAAATCTGTTTCTCGCAGGACATTTGATCGTCCCATTTAATCACCCCATCTAATCCCCAGCCCTTGAAGGGTTTATTTGAACTGATTGGTTTCTATGGTGTTCCGAGCGTCACTCAGGGCAATTCATTCGTTAGAAAAGAAATCACCGGCTGAATTGGCAGTGATACGGAGGAGGGGTGCTTTGTCGGTTTCGTCACAGCCGACGTGGAGAGACTGTAAAAAAATCTGTTTTTACACAGCTTCCATTTCAATTCCCTACTAAAGGAATTGAACTCGTATCCATCATCGCTACAATTCCGGGGGATTTTCTGCTTGCGGTTTCCGCGACGAAACAAAAATCAAACCGCCTATCATCGCAAGAAAGCCTCCGACGGCCGCAACAATAGTAGCGGTCATTTCATTCTCAATCGCCTCGACGTACCGTTTGCTGATTTCTTCAGACGGTGCGCTGGTATTTCTCGCAAGGTCATCTTTGGTTGGTTGAGCTGAAAAGCCGATGATGCCTGCCAGCATAATAACTAACCCAATAATTAATAATCCTTTGCCAAACTTTAGTGTATCCATATTATTTATCTGTGTTGTTTTTTTGCAGTCGTCTGTGCCGCGTGAGCTTGATCATACAGTGCATTAGCGCGATTGCTAACTCTCTGCGGCATGCCATATCTTTTTTTTGGTGAAAGTTGAGAGTTTTTTATGGCTGTCTTTGCTAATGTGGTCAGCTCGGTTCGCACTTGCCAGCGCCTTACAATAATAAATACCTTTTTTATCATCGAAACGAAAGTACTCCGTTTCACCTAGTTCAGTTGAGCATTTCAGCAGCCTTCATTCCGGCGGGTTGATTTGGCGCTGTGATCGCTGCATGTAATGGGGGTTGATTTGTTCGCCTCATCAGAATATTACGTTTCGTTAAAGGAATCTTTTGGGGTGTGACGGAGGGAGCTGTATGTTTGATGACGTGGTGATTGACGGGTTGTTGTCGGCAAGAAAATTCACAATTACTCTCTATGCTATTTAGGTCGATACGGCTCCGTTATTATTTGATTCAAGTCATATATATTGGAATTCACTACTGGCATCGTTTACAAAAGAAGCAATAATTAAAAATTGACTACAATTACAGTAGTTTCCTCGTCAGCTTAGAATTCGTTAACTGTTAATTAAGTTTATAACTGTCAGCTAAACAAAGGACATTACTAGACCATGGGAAATGTTTCATTGCGCACCGATGACGCCACGGTAACGGCACTAAAAATTTTGCGTGACGTACTTCCTGATTTGATTTTCTATAAGGATATGGAAGGAGTCTATTTAGGTTGTAATCAATTATTTTGTGATTTTGTTGGACGAGAAAATGAGTCCGACATCGTCGGGGCAACTGATTATGACTTGTTTGGTCAAGAACAGGCTGATTGTTTTCGCGCACAAGATTTGGTGGTTCTTGGTGGGAATACCTCGGAGCGTAATGAAGAATGGGTTGTCGGTTCAAATGGCCGCGAGATATTTTTCGATACGCTTAAGTCAGCGATTCTAGATACTAAAGGAAATGTGACGGGTGTTCTTGGTGTCAGTCGAAATGTCACCCAATGTAAACTGGCGGAGGATTCTGTCAGGTTAAGTAATGAACGGTTTAGTAGCATTTTTAAACAGGCACCTTTGGGGATTGCGCTCATTGATTCGAATACCGGGGAAATCTATGAAGTTAACCCGCGCTTCGCCAAAATTGCTGGAAGAACAGTCGAAGAAATGAAAAATATTGACTGGATGAGTATCACCCATCCGGATGATGTGCAGGAGGACCTGGATAACATGGCATTATTGAATGCCGGACAGATTTCCGACTTCACTATGGATAAACGCTATTTACACCCAGACGAATCAATTGTCTGGATCAGAATGACGATTGTTCCTCAAGCGGTAGAAGATAATATTTCACCTCGTCACCTTTGCATGATTGATGACATTACCGCCCGCAAACTGGCAGACAAAGAGCTAGCCGACAAGGAGGAGCAGTTTCGCTCACTGGTTGAGAATATCCCAGGAAGCACTTACCGCAGCCTACCGGATGAGCAATGGCCCATGCTTTTTATCAGCAATGAAATTGAAACTCTCAGCGGCTACCCTAGCTCTGACTTTATTGGTAAAAATCCTGCCCGTACTTTTGCTGGGATTATGCATCCCGACGATCGTCAGATGTTTTGGGAAAATACTAAAAAAGCCATTAATGAAAAAAACTTTTATGCTGGTGAGTACCGAGTCATCGATAAACAGGGGGTGATGCACTATGTTTACGACAAGGGGCAGGCGATCTACGCCAATGATGGCAGCCTTAAATATCTGGATGGAACCATATTCGATATTACTGAGCGTAAGCAGCTTGAATTACTCGAAAAATGCCGTACTGATATTATGGAAGTCATTGCTACTGAGGACTTACTATCTGACATTTTGGAAAAAACTGCTCTCTGTGTTGAACAACAAAATCCTGACATGTTGTGCGGCGTTTTACTGCTCGATGATGAGGGTAGTCGCCTGCTAACGGGGGCCGCTCCAAGCCTGCCTGATTTTTATAACGCAGCGACTAATGGCGTGGCGATTGGCATGGGAGTGGGCTCATGTGGAACGGCCGCTTTTGCCGGTAGGCGGGTCATCGTTGACGATATTCAAAAGCATCCCTATTGGACACCATTTAAAGAGCTGGCACAGAAAGCCGAGCTGGGGGCATGTTGGTCTGAGCCTATCTTCTCCTTACAGGGAAAAATACTAGGTACTTTTGCCATCTATCATCATTCGCCGCATCACCCCGCTGAAATCGATATCGTATTAATTGAACAGACAGCACGCCTGATAAGTATCGCTATTGAGAAAGATCAGGCAAGACAGGCGTTAAAGTTGAGTGAAGAACGCTGGGCATTTGCCATTGAAGGCTCTGGCGACGGTGTTTGGGATTGGGATATACAAACCGACAAAACCATCTATTCCAAACGTTGGAAAGAGATGCTGGGCTATGCTGAAAATGAAATCATTCCTGCCAATCAGGAGTGGATTGACCGTATTCATCCTGAAGACAGGGAGGTTGTTAGTGGCACCATGCAAGCCTATCTGGAAGGAAAGCTGCCAATATATGTCGTCACCTATAGGCTGCGATGTAAGGATGACAGTTACAAATGGATACTTGGGCGCGGTATAGCAGTACGTTGCGATGCTGATAACAAGCCACTACGTATGGTGGGCACACATACAGACATTACCGAACTCAAGCAATCCGAAGAAAAGCTGAAGCTCGCTGCCAGTGTGTTTTCCCATGCCAGCGAAGGCATCGCCATCACCGATTCAAAAGGCTCTATTCTCGAGGTCAATGACACCTTCACCAAGGTCACCGGCTATAGCCGCGAAGAGGTACTGGGAAAGAACCCACGTATACTTCAGTCGGGACGGCAATTACCAGACTTCTATGCTGAAATGTGGGCAACACTTCAGCAAGAAGGCTCTTGGGCTGGCGAGGTCTGGAATCGCCGAAAAAACGGTGAGATCTATGCCGAGCAACTCACCATCAGTGCCGTACATAATTCTAGCACCCAAGAAATAAACTACGTTGCGCTCTTTACTGACATTACCGAGCAGAAAACCCATCAGACGCAACTTCAACGCATGGCTCATTACGACGTTTTAACCAACCTGCCTAACCGTGTATTACTGGCTGATCGACTAACTCTGGCGATGGCTAATGCCACGCGGAATAACCGATCAATAGCCGTGCTATTTCTTGATTTGGACGGTTTTAAAGCAATCAATGATCGACATGGACATCATGTCGGCGATGAGCTGTTAATTGCAGTTTCACATCAGTTGTCAGAATCCTTACGTGATGGTGATACATTGTCGCGGATTGGCGGTGACGAATTTGTGGTGGTACTCACAGGAATAGAGAAAATTCAAGATTGTGAGCCGATACTGGAGCGGCTATTACACGCAGCATCAACCTCTTTTACTGTAAGTAATGCAACACTACAAGTCTCTGCCAGCATTGGCGTTACCCTCTACCCACAAGACGGCGTAGATGCAGATGTACTCATACGTCATGCTGACCAAGCCATGTATGTCGCTAAGCAAGAAGGCAAGAATCGCTACCATCTGTTTGACACGGCACAGGACATTGCCGTGAAGGCTCAACGGGAGGGGCTTCACGATATTCGTTCCGCGTTAAATAATCATGAGTTCGTACTGTATTACCAACCTAAAGTTAATATGAAGACGGGCGCTGTCATTGGTGCTGAAGCCTTAATACGGTGGCAACATCCGGATCGTGGATTGGTTCCCCCTAACGATTTCTTGCCTATTATTGAGAATCATTCCCTCAGTATAGATTTGGGAGAATGGGTGATTGACACCGCTCTTAGACAAATTACTGCTTGGAGTGCGCTCGGTTTGGACTTGCCGATCAGTGTGAATATTAGCGCCTTTCAACTACAGGGCGAGGGTTTCGCTGAGCGCTTGGGCGCACAACTGGCCGCACACCCTGAGGTTGCTCCGCACTTTTTGGAGTTAGAAGTACTTGAGACAAGTGAGCTAGGCGATGTGATGCAAGTTTCGCAAATTATGAACGCCTGCATTGCTCAGGGCGTGAGTTTTGCGCTAGATGACTTTGGTACGGGCTACGCTTCACTGACCTATCTCCGACGCTTGCCCGCACACATGATTAAGATTGATCAGACCTTCATACGTGACATGCTGACTGACCTTGATGATTTAGCCATTGTTGAAGGCGTAGTCGGCTTGGCGAAATCATTCAAACGTGATGTCATTGCGGAGGGAGTGGAAACCATCGATCATGGCTCGGCATTGCTGCAACTTGGGTGTGAATTGGCTCAAGGTTATGGCATTGCTCGTCCGATGCCTGCAGAAAATTTCCCTCAGTGGGCGGAAACATGGCTCCCAGATAAGGGTTGGTCTTCTTAACGTATCGTTTCTACGACTTCAGATGCACTGAGGTAAACGTTTACTATGCTTCAAAATCACCGGAACAGCTGGGTTCTATTTGGGGTGTGGGAACCTCTCGATGAGTCAGCTTGTTTCATTGATTTTATGTGCTCGGGACTAGTCCCGACAGCATTTTATTGGACTCATCTAAAATTTGACTGGTTTGAGCTTGGAGTTGTTTCGCCGTTATCGGAGGGTTGGCTCCCAAGCGCTGTACGCATTTAGCATCTAGCTCTTTCAGAAGGTCCTCTGGGTTCCATGAAACGGCTTCAGGATTCAGCATCATAAATACACTAAAAGTATCAGCCATTTGTACGACACGTAACAAGTTATTTAGTAGTGGATTTTTGGTTGGCTTATTTGCTGAGTTATAAACATGATGATTTGCAACGACGTCAATTACTACCTGAGGAAGCTCCCACTTTTTACAGACCCGGCAGCCTAATTCTGAATGATCGAACCCATAGTGCTCTTGCTCGATAGCGACCAGCTGTTCTGGTGAATCCCAGTTTGACTCCTCAACTAAGTTTAACTCTTCACTCGCTTTGTCAAATAGCACGAATCGACCAATATCATGCATTAAACCACAAAGGTATGCTTGGTCTGGATGGAGTTTAAGCTCCGGGGCCATGCGCGCAATGGTTCTTGAAGCTACGGCAACCTGCATAGAGTGCAACCAAAGATTTTTTTCACCTTGTTTGGTCGGTATAAATACCCGTATTGCGGACATAGATGTAACGATACCTGCAACGGAGGTTACGCCTAGTCGTATTACTGCATCACGAAGGGTGGTAATTGGACTTACTGGAGATCTGATAGGTGAGTTGCTAAGTTTGATTACTCGCAGAGCAAAGGTAGGATCCTGTTCTGATAGGGCTAACACTTTTTCAAAGTAACTCTCATCGTTCAAATTCAACGCAAGCAAACGAACAATAACCGCGGGCAGTAGGGGTAGTTCTTCTAATTTTTTTTCAAGTTCAGTTATAGAGGGCATATTGGTATTTTTACTGTAATAAGATAGCTGTTGCAAATACTTTGGGGCGGATTAGAGAGGTGACGCTTTGATTTACGCATAAAGCTATCATGCGTAAAGAAGAATGGTGGGCCTTCCCAGACTCGAACTGGGGACCTGCCGATTATGAGTACAGCGCACAGCTGGTTTTGGGTGTCCTAAGCAGAAGAGTTGTAAGGGCTTTTTGAGGTGGCTGGAGTGGGCCCGAAGCTAACCGAACCATGGCCGAACCTGTTGGCGTAAAAAGTCTGTTGCGACAGGTCATTCGGTTATGAACCGCATGGGAGGTTGTATACCGAACGCCGAACGAAAACCGAACTTGGTGGGGTAGGGGAAGTACGCCGACCGTCAGCTTTGTGCTGTGGATTCAATGGTTTGTTGAACGTCAAAAGAAACAGCGCATTAATGCATCAGATGTACTAGCTCAGTTCTAAACTGACAGGCACTGCTGAAAATGGGTAACTATCAGATCAAGCTTGAGCTAGTACAATTTAGCTGCTTTGAGTGCTTGTATGTTATTCTCTCTTGCCAATTTCCTTACCAATTACAAAAGGAACCTATGATGAAAAATGCTTTCTTGCTGCTTGCTGCTTGCTGCTTGCTGTTTGTTTTTTAGCCGGTTGCGCGTCAAACTTAATTGAACCCATCAATGTTCTCGATACAAAGATCATTAACTATCCAGAGTTAGGCGTTATTTCAACTAAAAACATTGGTGATAGGCTTGTAGCGAAGGGGGTTAGAACGACGGGTCCCTCATTGAGAATAACAAAGGCAGCTCAGTTTGATTTCTTTAACTTAGTAGGTTGTGCTTACACAGTTTCGCCTGGAGAGTATTTTCAAATTGGTATTTTGAATGATAAAGCAACTGATAAAAAAGCCGCTAAAACATTTGATTGCTTTGGCCCAGCCATATACAAAATGACGTCAAGTGATGGTAAATCTAATGGGAATTGCGGTGGGTCGATTAATTCCGGCAACATATGTACAGACAGTAAAGAGTACTTTTTATACGGGTTTAATTATCATCGAGCACCCTTGAATCAGGGTTTTAATCGAGTGAAATTAACGGAAAAAACGATCGAGGGAGAGCCTAATTTTGTTCAAGAATTAATTTATAACGGCAGGACGGGGAACCAGGTCAAGTTTGTTTATCGTGAATTCAGTTCGGATATGATTAGAGCTGCTTTTTCTCAGGAAGTGCAGTATGACCTATCGCAATCACCAATCATTGGATTTAAAGCTCTGAGAATGGAAGTTATAAGCGCAGACAATACCCAGATCAGCTATAGGCTAATTAAGAACTTCGATTAAATGTTTGATCCAGGTTCTAATAATTAGGCAGCTTCTGAACCTAATAATTTTAGGTCGCTTGTTTTCTATCTGCTGGTTGCCAGCTGGATTTTACTAATCAAAAAAAAGAGGAAGCCTGACCACACCCCGAAGGATGCGGCCGTAGCAATTTCGTCCAGAGTAGCTGCCTCTAGGACGCGCGTGGCAGAACATCACCAAGACACGCCGCCGCGCTTTCTGCCGCTTCCTGAAGAGCTCTGGTGGATAGATGGGCATACCGCTGCGTCACCGTGGGGTCTGAGTGGCCGAGGATCTGCTGCACTTCGTAAAGTGAACGTCCGCTGTTAACCAGATGGGACGCATATTGATGCCTAAGGTCGTGTAGCCGAAGGTTAGTCAAGCCAGCTTCCCCGCGAATTCGATACCATGTCTTGTTGATGTTCGTATATCGTTTCCCTGTACGTTGGTTAATGAAAAGGTGGCCTTGATCGCTCGCCTTTGCTAATTCAGTCAGCACGTTTATGGCTGTTTGGTTCAGCGGGACAGACCGTATTTTTTTAGACTTCGAGTTGGTTGCCGGAATACGCCAGACACGATTGCCCATATCTACATACTCCCACGAGGCTTTTAATGCTTCGTTGAGTCGAGCGCCTGTAGATAGCAGAAACAACACCACAAGGCAGACGATACGATTCTTGTCTGTCTTCAAAATGTGCAGCAACCGAGCCTGCTCATCATCTGCCATATAACGCTCCTTTTTGTTGTCCTCCTTAAATAAAGGGATTTTATCGGCTGGGTTGCGATCGAGCATTTCCCACTGCACAGCAATGTTTAAAGCATGGCGAATCAGCTTAATATGATGGTCAGAGGAAGCTGCTGATAAGCCATCATCAACAAGAGCGGTGTGGAAGCTTTGAATCTTTTTTCGGGTGATGCGATTGAGTGGGTCGCTACCGAAAACACTCAGTATTCGTAATCTCAGCATCGATTCTTTGTTCTTCCATGATCGGTTCCTTTTCTTGATGTAAGGCATGTAATGGTCATCAGCGAACTCCTTGAACGTCATAACCGATTTCTGGCGCCTTGCCTCAGCCCTTGGATCTGCACCTAATAGGATTTCGGCCTTGAGCATCTTGGCCCGTTGGCGGGCTTGGGCGAGCGTGATTTCTATGGTACGGGCGATTTTTTGGTGACACGTTTTCTTCTGTGCATCTTTGTAACGGAGGTAATAGGTGCCATGGCCTGGGCTTGTAGATCTGACTTCTACGTAAAGGCCTGGGAAGGTTGTGTCGCATAGCTCCTGGCGGTTTTTACCGCCTGGACAGATTAGATGGTTCTTGATTACAAGTGACGTTAACTTAATTTTAGGCATGGGGTGTCCCTCAGAGGTTTCATGAGTTGGCTTGAGATTTAGTTAATGGGGTAGGGTGGGGTGGCAGTGAAATAGGTTCAGACGGTCTGAGCGTTACGGGTTAAATGTCCTTTGTCAGTGGGTGTGGATGGGGTAGCAATTTTTTAAAATGTGAAGATGAGTTATAAAAATTGAACTCACAGGCACATAGCTATTAGGGAAAGTTCCCAGCGCTGCTACCCCGCCCCCCCCAAGCTGAAAGCCGTGGTGGAGCAAGGTAGAAAAAGCTGTTTGTTAGGGGAGCAAACCAAAATCGTCAATCAAAGGCGGCACATTCCAGCGCATGACACCTTGAGACTTTTTCGGTTCGCCAAACAGGTCTCTCAAAACGGCACCACACTCCCTTGATTGAGGGTTGGTAGGGTTTTTGTAGCCAAGCTTTTTAAGGACACCTGATGCTGGTAATTTCTCCCAGCTCTCTTCGGTGGCATTGAAATCAAAACTGCTTCCAATTTCTTCTCGAATCACGCTGACAATACGGTGATTTTTATTATGTGATTCCAACATTGTTTCCTCTTCAGGGGAAAGCCACCACTGTTCCTTATCATGTTCATACAGGTGGGCCACCTGAGCCCAAAGCTGCTGCATATCGACTTTGTGGTCATAGTTAATCGCCTTCACAGGTATCGTCCAAAAACGAGTGTTTCCGGTCTGATCGACTAGGAACTGTGAGTCATTTACGGTGGCGAAAAACACAGTACGCCTAGGATGTTCAGAGTAAGTACGTGCATATGGGGCGCGAACCTTGTCTCTGTTTGATGTGATGAAACCTTTGAGTTTGGCCTGGTCTCTCTTGAAAGAACTTTCGAGTTCACCAAGCTCTACCAGCCAGTGAGTTGTAGCTAGCATCACGCTGTCTTTGTTGCCTACATCCAAAAGATGGTCGATCAGCACACTCGTATCTCGAAGAATTTCATTTGGTACAAGCGACATTAACCATGTTGTTTTACCGATCGATTGCGGCCCCTGTAGAGTAAGCACTCCACGTGATCTAAACCCGGATGGTTTAAGGGCTGCTGCAATTGCGCTTAATAGCCATCGACGAACCAAGATGTTTCGAAAATCTATTGGAAAACCATCACGTAAGACAATGGTGTCGTAGAGCTCGTTTAGACGATCCTTGCCGTCCCAAGGCTTACTAAAAACCCAGTCTGCCACTGGGTTTACGGGGTTTTTATCCGCAATATTTACTAGATATGCTTGAAGCTGATCGACACCAATACGATTAAGTTTTGCGAGGCTGATGATTGAGGTTAATGCTGTGTTTTCAGCATTATCAGGACATCCTGTTTGCCCTGGTATAGATATCCTTATCTTATTATTGATCACACAATACCGAATGCTGATGCCGTATGAACGCAGCATGTGGTCAATATTTGGAATCGTTTGCAGAATACTTGTTTTTCCATTGGCCTGTTGAAGGTCTGGAAACGTAGCTACATCTAAGGGCTGATGGTGCGGTGTGGATTTTACTAATGGCTTATCAGGAATAGTCACCGTAGTGGTCGTTACTTTGGTAAATTCCTCGTGATTACTCAGGAAGTATTTTTTGCTTAAACCATGGGCGAAAGAAAAGATCAACGAGCCCCTGCCATCGTTGAAGTAGAATTTTGCTGTGGTTGTTCCGTATTCCGCGCCTTCAATCGGGTCAGGCATGGATATTTCATTTAGCGCTTCCCCCTGGGCCACTAACTCTTCTACTGTAATCATGCTGCCGTTAACCTCGAGCATGAAGTCTGGTGTCAGGTGCATGGTTTCTTTATTTCTCGCAGCTATATCCAGCGTGGGATAAGCTTTTGCAGCTTGTTCTAGGGAAATATTTTTAGATGCGGCATGCTGGTCGATTTTTTCGGACCGATAAGCTGTATGCAGTTCGTCAGATCTTGAAAGAGTTTCAGGGGCTTCCTTAGCTTGGCGTACCAATTCCTTATATGCCCTGATCTCGTTTTCTGTTGGCGATTGGCTGAACTCAAAAGTCTGCCCACCCCCAACCACCCAGCTGTTTTCATGGCGGCCAACTCCTTCACCTAAAACTGGTGCTGCTTCATATATCAGGCGTTCAGGGCTTAATACCGCAAGGTCAATGATGGTTCTTTCGAGTAGTGCACCGTTTCTAGATAGGCCGATGTATCCAAAACCCGCGTTCCACAACTGAATCTTGCAATACTCTTGAAACGCCTTGATATCACCGCGAAAGCCGATGTAAACATGCATGCCAAAACTAGGCCGCTCTTCCTTGGTGGCAAGATTGTAAACGCCTGCCGAAGAGCTATTTCTGCCGACAAACGCAACTTTTTTCAATTCCGGAATAGCCTTAGCAAGCGTCGCCATCAGTTTATCGGCGTCACTGCACTTAAGGTGCTCTGGCATATGGGGGCAATGGTCATGATCAATAAGGAGCAAGCCGGTCGATGGTTGTTTCATGTGTTCCAGTGAACGTGACCGAAACCCCGTCTTAATCTTTTCTTCCGTTAGCAGCTTGTTGGTGGTGATTTTGCATTCATCCAAATCAAAAGCACCTGTGCTTATACACTCATTGCTGCTCAGGCCGTCAATAAGTTTGGGTAGCTCATTAAGGCTGGCTATTTGCCTTTTGATCGCAATGCCCTCAGAGAAAAATGGCTGGCTGATTTTTTTGATGGTCCCGTCATTTTCCAATTCGAAAGACTTGGTTAAACGGGAATCGCTCTGGCCTTTGAAAACGGTGAGTGATATTTCGTCATTGGGTTGGGTTCGTTTTTTCGCAGAACCTATGTGAATATCTCTTGCAGACTTAACGACTGCTGCATTATCTGTTGTCATTTCTTACACCTAAAAATTGAAAATAATTGATTAATAGGCACCTCCTTTGAACGCGAAAATATGGATCGTGAAGATGCTTTTTTATTTCCCCTGGTAGGGTTAAGTAAACGGGTTGGGCTTTTGGGATATTAATATTGGCTGTAAGCTAGTAACGGCGGGGGGTTAAGGGTTTTTCTTTGGTTTTCTTTAGGTTGTAAGATTTCTTGGTGGGTTTAGCTGTTTTTAAAAGAGTTTTGGTAGTTAATATTGATTGCTAAAAGCGCGTTATTTTTGTCAGGTTGTAGATTTTTGGAGACGCCTTAAGCGCAGTTCATAATCAGATAAAGGCGCCCATCCATAGACGCCCCTCATGGCTCATTCCTCACAATCAGGAAATATGCCCAGTTCTAACGACCGCAGGGTCAAGTACGTCATTAGGTACTTTTCCAGCATACCGTCTTGATAATCCTCCCACTCAGAATCCAAAATCTGTGTAGCAAGCATTTCGTATCGATCATAAAGATTAGCAGGGGTCGCAGCTTCACCAGGAAGAGCCGAGACAGCTTTTTCCAGGCGAGCGCCAACCTCCGCCAATGAGCGGATAGTCATAATTTTCTCCAAGTGTTTAGTGGTTAATAAAGAAGGGTGCTGCTAGCTGGGATTAATGGATGTGTTGCTTACGCCGATCACTTGCTCTTTCTCTTGTTGCGGAAGTAATTAATAAGCTTCTGTTTGAATACCTCGCCCTGCCATTTTAGTAGTGCCAGAAAGGCCAGACCGAGAATCGTCTGCACCGGATACAGATATGCCAGAAGTGCAGCAATGGCGATCAGGAAGGTATTTTCAGCACCCGTTAGCAGAATCAAAGCTCCCACGGCTAAAAGTGTTAAGACCATTTAAGTTACTCCTTAATTAGTTGGTTATGAGTTAGTGGTTATGAATTACGGCTACGACGTAGGCGACTAACGATTGGCACTGAGAATGCTGATCCTCTAGCCGTAGTCAGCCCCCGTTCATTGAGTGCATCGGCTAAGGCTTTGCAGGTTGTTAGCTGTTCACTGTTTTCCAGATGCCCAATGACCTTGATAATCTTGGCCTGCCAGTCCTGTTGCTTCTGTACTCTCTGATCATTAGCGGCTGATACATCACTATTTCTATGTGCAGCCAGATGAGGGTTGCCCAATACCACGCCGCGCTCCTTAGCTATACGTAGTGCAGCTTTGGTTCGTTGGGATATCATCCGTGCTTCGTGTTCGGCCATTGCAGCCAAGATGTG
>Ga0105356_10004054_pt1 | contig 14212 bp, 8 predicted proteins | sample GOMGulsemesocosm_3_FD_83502 | JGI IMG/M metagenome (GOLD analysis project Ga0105356, IMG submission 83502) | Methane-oxidizing microbial communities from mesocosms in the Gulf of Mexico - GOM9D Gulf of Mexico | ecosystem: Environmental > Aquatic > Marine > Cold seeps | place: Gulf of Mexico...
CGTTTATTGTATTAATGCTATTGAGCTGCACAGCCCTAGCAGGTTTTTTTGAAGATGAAGTGATTCACACTGAAGATGCCTATAACCAAGGAGGACTACTTTACGCTCGCGCCAACAACGAGCTATTTTCAGGTGTCGTGATCGAAGAAGATCGTCGCGGTAACATCACAAGACGTGCGGAGTTTGATGATGGGAAACTGGATGGCGTATCCCAGTATTTCAATAAAAACGGAGTATTGATTAAAGAAGAAGAGTATGACGAAGGGGCTCTCGATGGACTGGGCCGTAACTGGTACAACGATGGCACGCTGAAACAAGAAGCTTCATACGAGGATGGAGAGAAAGATGGCGAAGCGCGTATGTATCGAGACGATGGATCTCTTCAAGGTACCTTAGTCATAGACGACGGAACACTTATTGGCCTATCAGGAACTTATCGAGATGGGAGCAAGCAAACAGAGTCCAACTATGACGATGGCATTCTTTATACGACCGAGTATTACCCCAACGGTCAAGTTAAATCACATACTGGAACATATCAAAACATGTCGAAAAAACATGGCCCCAATGAAACCTACCATGAAGACGGCCGCCCTAAAGTATTGGCTCACTACCGTAAAAATAAACTCCACGGAAAGCATACCGAGCATTCGTACGGCTGGGATAACAAACTGTCGCAGCGCGAGGAATCTAACTATGTTGACGGCAAACTACACGGAAAGGAATTCACTTACAGCGTATCTGAAGGAAAAGAATACCTGAAGACGATTAAGGGCTTCAATAATGGTAAGCCGAGCAAGCTCGCAGAAAATGATGATTACTGGATCTCCTATAACCCAGACGGTACTGTCAGCAAGTATTGATGTAGTGTCTTAGCTGAGACCTGACAGATCCCAATTTTTTCAGGTAGGGTCTGTTAGGTCAGCTCTAACCACAATAGTCCCCTTGGTGCCAACAACGGACTAAAGCAGAATCAAAAAAGACCCCGAGAAAGGGGCCTTAATCGTTTTACAAATCGCGATCATTTCTTGCGCTTGATGCCTAGCTTCGACGCTTTACAGTTATTGGCATAAAATGACCAAATAACTTATAAATAAATACCGTTGAGAATTAATGGCTTACCAGCACATCTTTTGTCAAAAAGTATGGCGAGTGTATCCTGCAGTTTGGCAAATATCTAAGGCAACCGATCGCGGGTAGCCATCGTACTTCCTGTCAAGCTCTTCACGGGTCCGGTGGTAGGTGGCCGTATGTGAATGCTTCACCGAAAAATTAAGCATTCTCTCGACCAGATCCTTGAACCGACTCATGTTATAACCCATATCTTCACACCAAAATAATTTAGCCAAAGCATCCTGGGCCTCAGCTGCCTTGGCCTTATGCAGTGTATAAAACTCGGCAAGCTGTTTATTTTCCTTATCCTTGGCGGCTTGGTTTTTGTATTTCTTGGCCAGACTGCTATCAACCCATTGGGAATAACCTGCGGAGGGAAATGTCATAACGGTACCCTCAGGAAAGGTCATAGTAATATTCCCTGAGCGAAGCTGTGCATCCAGAGGAGTTTTTATCCCTTTTGGTGACTCCTCAGTTACTGAATAAGTGGCCATACCCTCTTTGCATCTCGCCTTGGCAGTAAAATTCGCCTCATTAACAATAAGGGTTTTTGGCCCCAGTTCCACTTCACCCTTTCTTTTGCACACACTCAGTGTGGTCGGGATATTAAAGCTGAACATATGCATTTCCCCATGGGGGTTACCTGAATCCCATTTATCTTCTGACAACACAATCAGGGTGGCATATGGCTCTACAAAAGGTTGGTTGTAACCTTCTGCCATCACCGCTGCCATATCGGATGAACCACCAAACCCATCCCACTGCTGACCCACAAGTGCCTTGTCTTTAGTTCGTACCGGCGCCTCCGCTAACTTGGCTAGTCTCTTTTTAGCGTAGTCATCTCCCTGTGCAGCTGCTTTTCTATACCACTTGCGGGCCTGATCAATGTTTTTAGTTACACCCAAACCTTGGGAGTAAAGATTGGCTAGGCTTACTTGGGCAATCAGCAGCCCCTGCTCGGCCGACTTGGCGTACCAGGCAGCAGCTTCGACATAATCTTTTTTGACGCCACGCCCTTCTCGGTACAGGAGACCGACATTATTTTGTGATAGCGCGTAACCCTGATTGGCCGCTTTTTTGTACCACATCATCGCCTTTGCATAATCCTGATCGACACCCTCACCGCGGGAATTCATTACGCCCAGCATGTGTTGGGCCTTGTAATAACCTTGTTCGGCTAACGGCTCGGCAATCTCTCTCGCACACTCAAAGTCGTTAGCCTTTGCGCAACTAAAGGCTTTTTGATACTCCGCATCAAGGGCTGCATCACCTTCGCAGCCAGCAACCATCATCAATGAAACAAGCACTAGAAAATACATCTTAAAAACAGGCATTAGAAATACTCATTATGAGGGCGTCAGCCAGATTTTTGTTACCGTCAGCAGCATACAAATCAACGCCCAAATTATAGCTTTGCGACATATTTAATTTCTGCCGCATCAATAGGTGTTTCTGAGCTAACTCCCCCTGCAACCCCATTAAAGAAAGTGTGGCAGTTACATGCAGGGCACTCCACAAAGTATTCCCATTCAACATGAAATACGTCATGAAGAACTCCTGCAAATTGTTCTTTGCACTCATATTGATCACCTGATGTTTGCGTTTATTATGACGCTATCAGATCTCTACAATACTAGGGTCTTGCCACTTCCCATACTTGTCATATTGATAAGGCGCCCTATGGACGTGCAGACTTAATCTGAGCATCTCTTAGCCCCCTATGATCAGAAAAATCACGCCACCAAGCCAATGCACTTGCCTTTGAAGGAAAAATAGCAACATTTAACTTTCGAGTTGAAACAATCCAAGCACTCCCCTCGTTATACACATAGGCTTTCCTCCAAGCTTTCAATCCCCCCGGCATCTGTATTCCCCCAAACTCAAAATCAAAATCATTCCTAATTAGGCTTATGGGTTTTTTATCATTTGTACTAGAATTTTCTTTCCATTGGTTTTCAAATTCACTTTGAGCGTCAAAAATAGATCCATCATTATTATCTAAATCCGAAGTACCTTCCGCACTCAATTCTGCCGAAAGCACAGCCTTAATATCGTCAGCATGCATTCGAGTAAAATAAATGGATGTTTGGCGACCTGCCAACTCTACCTTGAGATCATTACCAGCGATTTCGAGAAGGTCTCGCTTCAGCGCATCTAAACTTCCGTTAGCATGCTTGAACATAGCGGCATGATTAGGACATAACGCCAAGTAATTCTGGTAATGCCGTCGTTGCAAACCTTTTACAAACTCAACCTTTTCAAAATAGTAACTTCCATCGCCAAGCTTAAAAGGGAGCTCTTCTCTACAAATTTGGCATATCAATTCTTCATCGCTGTTCATATATTGATTTCGAAGATAACTCTCTGCTTCCGATTTTACCTCACCCAACCCAACCTGAACCGTCCTTTCTCGTACCTCTCCCTCCCTCTCCTGCGCCTCCAAAGCTCTGCCCGCAACCTTACCGGCCCTGCTAGCAGGGTTAGCCGACTCACGTTCAGGTAATTCCGTATACTTTCGATTTTCATATTCCAACAAAATTTGGTCAAGATCGCCTGCAGGTATACCCGCCAACTTTATAAGACGATCGAGATCCTCTTTATTAGCAGTGCCAAATATCTCTTTTGTCAATTCATCTTTTTTAACCTGCTCTTCTGTATTTTTACGATAATCATCTCCAAAGCTCACCTTCTTGATCCAATGTAGCCCCGAATCAAAAGCAAACCCTTCAGGCAACAATGTACTGGAAGCTTCAGAAGGCTTAACAAACTCCCCGCCAACTTGGGGCACCCAAGCCTCTGAACGTAGCGTATGAATAAGCTGTGAATCAGAATACCTAGAACCATTCGATTCATTTTTACTAAAAACCGCAGTCAATTTGGAATGCGAATGTCTCATCGCATTCCAAATGGCATTTGATATTTTCACTGAGGCTGCATTACATAGCTGGGACAGGTCTTCGATATCATAATCCCTATTCTTTCCCGTAGAAGTAAATTGGTATCCAGGTACACTACGAAGACGACCATAATCAGGATTATTGTCACATGTCACATCGCGGATAACCAACCCAGAGCGGACACCCAAGGCTCCAGCAAAAGAGATAATACTAGCCGTGGGTATCCCACAATCGGCATATAGCGATGATAGAGGGAAATCGTCGCTACCTAAGAGCTCATACACAGCTGAAAGCCCGGCATCAGAATACGGCGAGTCTATATATGTATGCGCCGCAGTCGACCACTTATCATCCTGTCGTTGAAAAATATAGTAATCCGAAAATATAGAAGCGGCGGAACGACTTTCATTAACCAGCTTTATAAATCTTTTCAAGTCATCGATATAAACATCTTCACCAGGAACCGCAGCCTCATATATATATCTCTCATCCAAGATATGCTGTATCTGCTCAAACTCTCCAACTTCGCGCACACCCAATTGCTCTAATAGCTTTCTAGCAGCGTCTTGCTGTACAGAGTTTTCTCCAGAAGTTATTGTTCCGAGAGATATTCTTGGAAAAAGATCATCATCTTCATCAGACTTTTTATTTCCAGGAAAGAAGCACTCACCCGCAGTACTGTAGCGACCACTCTCTAAGCGTATAAACCTAGCATCATCTAGCGACATCAAACCACAATTACCCTCCACCTCCTTTCCAAAGGTTGAATATAATAATTGGAACCATGCATCACCCTTACTATCAAGCCATTCGTGAAATGACTTTCCCGCGTTTATACCAAAAATACAGGACCAACTAGCAACTAGATCTATTAACTCATCCACATCCCAATCTATAATATCTAGATCTGACAAGAAGGCATCAATATGGGGATTTCTCTGATTAACCCCTATCGCCCAAGAACTCCTATCGTATTCGTCTGGAAGAATATAATTTAGATCTTTGGAAGATAGTAGAGCCTTTAAGGAGGGCTTTGCCTGCAAGAGATTACTCGCAGGCGCATATCCTTTTCCGTAAATAGGAGTCAAAGGATTTTCATTCATTTCTTCAATTACAGCATCCAGTATTGGCTGGTATCTATCAGGAATTTCATCATCTGAATTAGGTAGAATCCCGAGAAAATCGTTAGCCAACAAACCTAATTTTTTAATTACATACAATGAGTTTTTAACAACACTAGCTAACTGCAAAAAAAGTGGGGCATTCGCCTCAGTCTCCTTAATACTCGCTCTACTCAATTCAGGCACGAACGGCGCGTGCAAATGAAACCTCAGCTTAGAAGTCTCCTTCTCTGCCGGAAAAAAAATAGCTACCCGACCAGGAGAAGCGGGTATCAACTTCATCTGTTTGGCTAATGGAGTACCGTCTAAATAAGACGCCGACTTAGCCTTGGGAAGGAAGTCTAATTCATAAGCAACGGCCATATGATGCTTTGCATAGCCATCTACCAGCTCACTAAACATCAAATAATGTGAGCTCGACCTTTTTCTTCCCCCCTTCGATTTCAACACTTCAATATGATTATCTGAATGCCTGTTACGAGTGATATCAGCCACCTTCCCATCTATAGACCATTCGATTTTCTCTAGGTTTCTGAGAAATAAAATGGTTGTACTAGGCAGGCCCTCTAACCCATCCTTAACCTCCTTGTAGGCTACTTCCGGCGGCTTTTTAGCGTTATTGAACTCAAAAACAAACCTTGTTCTACCCCCAAGTTTAGGATCACTGGGTATCGAAAAAGGCAAAACAAGATCTGAAATCCTGAATGACAAAGTGGGGGAATATACATATGGCGTCTCACTATAAGCAAAAACAGCTTTAAACCCGACACCATATTGGCCGATGGAATCGTCATCATCAGACTTAGTACCATCACCAATGTCAGTAATCCCCTCTAAATCCTCATTCGTAAATGAGCGACCATTATGCTCAAAAACCAATGAATCTCTAGTCAGCTGAAATAGTGCTTCCGTAGCACCTGTATCCTCTGCATTCTGGAGAAGCTCAAAAAGGAAATGAGCACTATCAGGGTATAAATCCTCAACAATTTTTCTAATTCCCTTATGCTTTTTTAAAACACTCGCGAGATCCTCGCGTTCTGAACGTACCTTATCGATTGTATTCATTACTGGGCTCCATCCCCCTCGTCGTTTGCTGACGGCCTAACTATAGTAACCACACCATAAGAAATCGGCTGCGCATTCAGCTCTGCTCTTTTCTCAGACGCTAGAAGCTCGCTCAATCTAAAGTCATAGTCAGCCTGTGCAGTTTTTATCTGGGACTGTCGCATCCTTTGTATTTTTTCATCAGTCGCTACGTCCAACTTTTCCTCAAGGATCGCCAATCGAGAACGATGGCTAGTTTCGAGACTTTCTTTCTTATAAGCTGCAATCTTTTCATTTTCCGCAATATGATTTTTTTTAGCCTCAGACCAAAGAGCATAATGCTGACCATCTAGCCCCTCAAGCTCAGCACTTAAATCAGCAATACCATGATCGCCAGAATTTGGCGTAGCGAACTCTAATAGTTGTGGTAATTTTGTAGCCACCTGCGAAGAAGTGGAAACCGGGCGAAGCATCAAATCTTCCTTAACACCTGAAAAACTCCATTCGTATATTGCGAAAGAATAGGAACCAGGTTCAATCTCGTCATCCAAACTGACAATTGAAACCAATGGACTGGTATCTTTAGGACCAATTAATTTGGACGCTTGCCTTAATAGCGGGTGTGTTGGATTTATGAATGCCGCCGCATGATCTGCCATTGCACCTTTAGCCGTAAAGGTAATCTTGAGGTGCGGACTCCCCCCTTTTAAATAATCCTCCCACTGTTTATTTATGAGAGACGCTTGGCGAGGTAGTTTCTGAAACTCTTTAAGCAGTTTATTACGACCATCCTGTGCAACTCTAAGTGATTTGCCGCTCTTTTCACCCAAAATATATTTTTGTCCACCACCAACTAATTCACTCAAATACGCAGCAACCAGATTTTCTATCGACCGAGGCGTCAACCAACAACTTGATGCATCCTCAATGTCCTCTTCCATTTGCTTAGTCGGCAAGCGTATTCCAAATAATTCAGCCTGTTTTTCCTCCAAAACTTCCTGCTCTTGGATGTTTCGTATTTGATTATCTGATATCTGCTGTAACTTCTCTTGACGCTCGCCTTCGGAAAGCGCCATATCTTCCGCCACACTTGCAATCTCCTTTGCAATAGTCCCAAGAATTTCTTCGCCTGCTCCAACAGCAGCATTAAATACGCCTATGCGCATCAAACAACGGCTATAAATATCAGCATCAACTGTCCCCGGAGTGATCAGGTTATATATCATCACCTTGTCACTTTTTTGCCCTCGCCGATCAATCCGTCCTATTCTCTGTTCTACCCTCATCGGGTTCCAGGGTAAATCATAATTGATCATGCAGTCACAAAACTGATAATCCAGACCCTCGCACCCGATCTCTGAAAACAGCAGTACATCTATTGCTTCCGGTTCAGTCTTATCGAGCTTAAATCGACGACGATACTCAACACGCTCCCCATCTGGAGTACCTCCATGAACCATACCTACACGCACACTACCCGCAGATAACTTTGCAAAAAGATAACTCAACGTATGTCGGAAACTACTAAACAGAATTGCCTTGTTATTTTCCATTTCTTGCTTATCAGCAATAATCTTTATCAGGGCTTCTGACTTAGGATCCTTAGGATCAAGCTTTTCAGCCAGGCTCTCTACTTCCACAATACGGCCAAGAATTTCATCTACAGGCGATTCACCCATACCTGATCCATAAACCCCCTCACCCTCTTCTTCGATTAACTCATCAATCCGCCTACTGAGAATATCTCTAATAAGAGGCGCTAAACCGTACAAGCAACTAGCTGCCTGACGTCGAATAGTCGTCATTAGAAAATTAATATTTTGGGTTGGATGTAACTCTGAAAAAATGGCTGCTTGCGTATCCAATACAGCATCATGTAAATTTCTTTGAGCGTCAGTAAACTCTACCTCAACAGTTCTTGGGTCACGAACTGTAAAATCCCCAATATCACGCCTTCTCGTTCTGTTTATCACTGATGAGAATGTATGAAATGACTCAAGTAAACCTATGCTTTTAACCCTTTCTACCTGAGTCATATTAGAGTTTTCTAAGCTATCTAAGAGTTTCTTGCATTCAGGGTCGGGGGCCAAGAACCTACCACCCCACTCAGTACCCATCGATTGGCGCAACGATTCTGCGGCTTCTGCCTGCCAATCAGACTGACCACCTCTCACACTATCAATAGCCCTGTTAATATATGGATTGGGAGCCGCCATATGCCTGAAGCTTTCTTCATCTATAACGAGGTCCGGGCGCAGCAGATTCAGTAATACAAATAAATCATGGCTACCCATTTGCACAGGTGTGGCAGTCAGAAATACGGCTGCCTCAGCATTGTCGACAAAGTATTTTACCGCCTGATGAGAAAAGGTATCTGTATTACGTATGTGGTGTGCTTCATCAACGATAACCAGATCGAATTTCGGTGGTGGGTCCAAATCAAGCAACCCTAATTTTTTCTTTTTACCACGCCCACCACTTGATCCATGCAAAAGGCTTTCATCGAATAACGAGTAAGGAATAATTGTCTTTGAATGCTGCGTAGGCCACTCCCCTTCCAAGTCAGTTTCAGCAATACAGTAACGTAATGCCTGACCGTCAAGGTGAGTAAACTTCTCGTCAAAGCGTCGCATTTCCGACTCCCACTTCCTTTCTGTCACCAAAGGCCTTGGGCATATAATAAGTACAGATCGCACATCACGACGAGCCTGCAACTCTCGCAGGATCAAACCAGCTTCTATGGTTTTACCGACACCAACACCGTCCGCGATCAACAGCCGTGGACGATCAGCCCTAATAAATTTGAGTACGGGCCTGAACTGATAAGGAATAAAATCTACACGAGCCGAGTTCAACGAGTAGAGCGTCGATAAACTCGGATGCTGTATCTGCAATGCTGTCATCTGCGCATTGAATTCATCCAGTGTAATTAACTCACCTAAACCGCTTGATTCATCTACAGGTTGAAGCTGACTTTCATAAAATGATTTCTTTGCCCCATCCATAAACACCTGATACCGCTTCTCCTCACCCTCCTGTACAGAAAGAATCGGCCCCTGCTTAGCTCGGTCGGAAATCAAACAGACCATGTCGCCATTAGAAAACACACCATTTTCTAAAGGCTTAACCGTTTTTGGCTCCTCAGGCTTAGGCGCTGCTTTAAAAATCCTATCTCTCGCATCCCTAACTGAGTCTTTATAAACATCATCAGCATCGAGCTCCTCTAAAAGGCGATAGAGCGTATCGAGATCTCGATAAACATCGGCATCAGGATAACCTTCCAACCCCACATGCGCCCATCTGTTGCGTATATGTGAAAGCTCGATTAAATGATGGCCAATCTCTTGAGGAAGTGACGCTCTGTACCGAAGGGTGGATAAATTTCTACTGAAAACTTTGACCAAAGCGGCCAAATCAAGGCCGGCCAGGGTGGTAATATTTTTCTCTTTAACCATTCGAACCTGAGAGTCGCTCAGGAACCTTAAAACGTGCTGCTCCCACCAATCATCTCTACCGATCTCTGGCAACCAATCAAACAAGAATCGATGAACCACCACGGTCGTATCGGCCATAAATCCCGCAATTATCCCTTGCAAAGCTCCATGCTCCATTTCTTTTATTAGTAAACTCATAGTTATAACCTAATCCCTTACTATTCTAAAGGGTTTTACCGTACGCCAAGGAGTAAATTAAGTCTTACAAACCATTACCCTGAGAGGTACCTCTAACGCTGATAGCTGCGACCACTGCTAGACGAACTTTCAAAACCGCCACCAAGCTCGTTAGTACCTGATCCACCTGACACCCTAAACACGCATAAATGAACCAACCGGTCTCTTGCAACCAAAGCGCCCCCGGGCTAGCAGCGGTGAGGAGATACGAATACCCCCCCTCCCCGACGCCGTACAGCTCTCGATAGATGCTTCCAGAACAGCCCTGAGGAAGTCATAGCACTACTCAACAGACGCAGCCAGACCTTCGTTAACAGGCTGCTCAATAGCGTCTATCGCATAACTTCCAATGAGCTTTGGCATTAGTTTCCGACTAGCCGATTTCAAAATCAAACAGCTCCATGCGTTGCAACTCATCGTTAACATGAAATACCGCGCCTACCTGGTTGTCGACGATTGAAAATCCATCCACATTGTAGTGGCACACCCACTCAGTTTCCTCCCTGCCTACATGTATAGCGCTCTGGCACTCGGCGGTGCCATGCGGCGTTATTAGTAGTTAATGTGTAGAGGTGTTTAAGTTTATGCAGGAATGCGACAGTATGTGTCTCACTGAGTCCGCTGCTAAAAGTTTAGAGGGGAGCACAGTTCTTATCTGTACCCAAAATAGCCCCACTGGGGTATCCTAAAGAAAAAAGGCTACCAGTTATTAGGGTATCCTAATGTTATTACTTGATGCCCTAGCCGCAGTCGACATAAATATACCAATAAGAATTTATGAACTCTTTTAGCATTAAAAAACCAGAAATATTTGGCCGTGTATCCAAGAAGATCGCTGACCTAGCTAGTGAAAGTGTTAATTCGACAGCAACGCAGTTTGACAGGTTACGTAGTCGACGATTTTGCCTAGGGATTACTGGTCTTAGCCAGAGTGGCAAGTCAACATTTATTACCAGCCTTATCAATCAGCTAATGCAACATGATACGGCAAGTTTGCCTGGGTTTTCTCCTGCATTGAGTGGAAATTTATTAGGCGTTAAGGTTCATCCCTTAGAAGATGAATCTCTGCCTCAGTTCCCTTATGAGGAGGCCTATAGAGGTATTGCTAGCGCCCCTCCCAAGTGGCCTGATTCGACGCAGGATGTAAGTGGCTGCTTGCTGGAGTTACGACTAAGTCCCTCTACCAGGAAATCAAATAGCTTCAGATCTAAACAGTTTTCATTATTCTTGGAAATCAGGGATTACCCTGGTGAGTGGCTTTTGGATCTCCCTTTAAGAGAAATGAGTTACTCACGTTGGTGCGGGCAATGTAGCGCACAATATACCCAACCTCCCCGTTCGGAGCTTCTGGATGACCTTCTGAATGAATTGCAACAGATCGATCCGCTAGCAAAAGTAGATGAAGCACGCCTGCAAACTCTCAACAAACGTTTTGTTAAATTCCTAAAAGACTGTAAATACAACGGTAAAAGCCTTAGTTTGATTCAACCAGGTCGCTTTCTAATCCCCGGGGATATTCAAGACCCAGAAGTTTTGTCCTTTATACCGCTATTGAAGTGCGGGAGTTATACCGAGGGGCAGTTGAAGGCCGCCAGTGACAATAGCTATTTCAAGGCTTGCGAGCATCGCTATAAGCGTTACATAAAAGAATTAGTCGAACCGTTTTACAAGACGTTTTTTAGTCGTATTGACCGGCAACTGATACTGGTTGATGTTGTTAACGCCCTTAACGCAGGTCCTGAGTATGTAGATGATATGCGTCAAGCCTTGACCAATATCACTGACAGCTTTGCCTATGGAAGCCAAAGCCGCCTGTTTCAACTGTTCAGCCCGAAAGTAGATAAGGTTGTGTTTGCAGCAACTAAGGTCGATCAAGTTCTATCGGAAGATCATGAGGCCGTCCGACAATTGTTATCGACAATCATCAAGCAAGCAAATATGAATGCACAGCATGAAGGCGTGCAACCCTATTGTGAGGCAACAGCATCAGTCCGCTCCTCAAGAGAAATAGCACACGGTAGTGGACGTGGTATCACAGGCACTGGCATTGATGGCGATCCTATTGGTTATATTCACCCAACAATACCTTCTCGCATTCCAGAGGGGGAAGAGTGGGCGCCATTCAAAGAGTGGAAGATACCAATGCTGATTCCCCCCAAAGGATTGTCTTATCTCAATGGTGATCCAATACCCCATATCCGTATCGATACCGTGCTAGATGTCCTTATAGGAGACAAATGTTTATGACTCATGAACGAGACAAAGAGGAAGAGTCTCAACGCAAGAAGGGTATTGATTTAGATTTGGCTGAAGAACATATTGAGACTAAGCCCTATGTGCGCCAGGCCAAGACTTTTACGCCCAACGAGGATGAGCGTCAAACGGAAGCTCCAGAAGCGATTACAGCTGGTGAGCGCTTGCCACATATCTCAGAGTATTCGGGCATACGCCTTGAATCTTTACCCCTGAAAGGCCTTAAAACATTTATATACGCTGCCGCTTCTCTGCTAGCTATCACCGTGGCATGGGATATATATGACACCTTCAATAGCGTTCTACAAATCCATTGGATTGCTGGTTTGGCATTTGCGGGATTACTACTGCTTGTAGGCAGTCTTGTTATTCGACTGATTCTGTCCTACCTACGTGATGGTGAAAATTATGAGGTGCTTCAAAACATTCAAAAACATGCACGCCGATTAAGTGAGGGGCATGATTTTGGTAACGCAACGAAATTAAATGCTGAGCTTCAGGCGTTTTATACGGATAAACCTCAAGCAGTCTACTTAAAGCGGTGCCTAGAGCAATTGCCAGATTATAGTAATGATCGAGAAGTGGTTGATCATATTGATCGAGTGTTCGTACAACCGCTAGACCAAGAGGCCTTGAGGAGAATCTCGAGTTTCAGCATGCAAACCGGAACAGCCGTTGCTTTAAGCCCTTGGATGGCTCTCGATATGGTAGTGGCTTTATGGCACAACATCAAAATGATTGATGATATTGGGCAAGTCTATGGTGTTCGCCCGTCACTAACAAATCGATACAAGTTATTAAAAATGGTCATTAATAGTGTGGTGTTTGCAGGCACATCGGAGATGGTGATCGATGCGGCACTTGAGGAAGCTAGCTCTTCAGCATTGGCAAGTATGGCGAGTGCTCGCTTAGGGCAAGGCCTAGGGGTTGGTATATACTCAGCCAGGATTGGTATTGCAGCTATGAAAGTCTGTAGGCCGGTAGAGCTTTCAAAAGATAAGCAACCAAAGGTATCGTCACTAATTAGGCCTATGATAAAGAACTTAAAGTCTATGTTTAGAGCCACAAAGAGTGATGAAACGGGTAACGCCGTCTCCGCAGACATGACCTCAAAATAGATTTCTGCTTTATTGAAAAGGAAGAATAATAATGAAGTTTAAGCACCATCAATCGGGAGCAATCCCAGTAATTGTTCTTGTAGCACTTGCCGCGTCTGCTCTCGCGGGAGGTTATCTAGGTTTTCAGTTGGGTGACGGTACGTTTTTTAGCTTCGGGATTGGTCTTGGTATTGTAATAATTGGGTTTCCAATATTATATTCCCACTATGAAACGCTTAAGAAAAGTCTAAGTAAAATTACAGCAAAAAAAAATGAACACACATAGATATATATTTTTACTCCTGCCGTTTCTACTTGCTGGCTGCTCCTCCGCAAACGAAAAGATTGTTGATTTATCAGGCGCTGTATTTGTCATCTTTGGTGTGCTTATTTTTGTTAAGCACCAGACCCCAAAGGTCGTCAACTCAGAAATATTTATCAAACTCCTGTCTATTCTCGAAGAACATCTACAGCCAGTTATTTATACGGCATATATACTTTCAGCTACGCTTATCGTAATTGGCTGGTTGCTATCTGGCATTCACAGAATTTTGATTTTTGAAGGGTTAGCACTGGCAATTATTGCAAGCAATCTTAGTAAGATGGTGACTCACAAAGACACTGAAAAAAGAAAGATATCTATGGAAGTGGCTTCCCTTGGCGCGGGGATGATGGTGGTTTTGTTTATGCTATGGTTTTTTGGGCCAGAAATGTTTAAAGCTCTTTAGTTAATCACTAGGGGTTACGATTCCAACTTAAAACCATTCCTTTTATCATTTAACCACCTGAACAGACCAATGGATTTGGCATATTTTTTGTCAAAAGATTTGGGGAGCAAACTAGAAGCTTGCCCCCGCTGAACTGTTCTACTTGCTGCCTCTAGGAATCACTCCATTTAAGGTGTATTAAACGGAGTAAACTCAACTGCCTGAGCTGTGCCAAAAGCGGCCGGTGGATAGCGGCGGGTTTAGGCTAAAATTGGATAAGCAGACGGTCAGTAGCGCCCTGTGCGGCCC
>Ga0105356_10004055_pt1 | contig 14211 bp, 12 predicted proteins | sample GOMGulsemesocosm_3_FD_83502 | JGI IMG/M metagenome (GOLD analysis project Ga0105356, IMG submission 83502) | Methane-oxidizing microbial communities from mesocosms in the Gulf of Mexico - GOM9D Gulf of Mexico | ecosystem: Environmental > Aquatic > Marine > Cold seeps | place: Gulf of Mexico...
GCTAGGGTGAGGCAGAACAATTTTATTATTTGTTAATAGCGTGCTCCATTGTTGAGCTAATTCTGTAATTGGTGCTTTGGAGTGCATATGCCATTCAACAGCGTATTTCCCTAAGATAATGGTTAACTCGATGCTATTGAGTTTCATTAATAGGTCTTCCCGCCAAGTATTTGCACATTTGGTAATAGGCGGGAGATCGCCTGATTTACCTCGTCCGGGGTAACAAAAGCTCATAGGTATAATGGCAAATAAATCGGCATTATAAAATTGATTTTTGTTTACCCCTAACCACTGCCTTAATCTATCACCACTTTTGTCATCAAATGGAATTCCTTTTTCATGCGTTACAATGCCAGGTGCTTGGCCGACGATTAGGATTTTACTCTGTTTACTTGCTTGTAAGATGGGCTTAGGCGGGCAAGGTAGCTTATCTTTGCATAAACGGCACTGCTTAATTTGACTGAGTAAATTTTCCATGTTTCTATGTTATTTAGATTTTATACGCTCAGAGTATCGCTTTGTCAGTTAAATGTGAAATTATCCTGCATAGTTTCAAACTATGCTGAAATCCGACTGAGAAAGTTTACTCTGCTCCCAATTTATATATTATAATCCGCCGGTCTTAATCAATTGAACCCTTGTGATAATGAAATTTCCTGGTCGCCGTCAGCATAAACATTATTTTCCTGTCGAAAATAAAACCCCTCTTACCAATCAAATTAATCCAGAGCCAAAGCTAGCACGTAGTTATATTGTTGGTATTGAGCAAATATTGGTTGATATTGAAGCTAAGGTTGAGGATGGTTTTTTGGCGGAGTTCGATTTAAAGCGTGGTATGTCACAAGTTATTCCAGACGAAGTAACCCAGCGTTTATATGAACGATTAAAGAACGACAAATTGGTGAATTATGAGTTTGCGGGAGGAACGATTGGTAATACCATGCATAATTATTCAGTGTTGGCGGACGATCGTTCAGTACTGTTTGGCGTTATGTGTGAAAACATAAAAGTTGGCGGCTATGCTTACCGTTTCATTAGTAACACTTCTTCTAGGGTTGATTTAAATTACTTACAACCTGTAGATGGCCCAATAGGGCGTTGTTTTACCTTGATTGATGACAGTGGTGAACGAACCTTTGCTATAAATCCTGGTTTAATGAATAGACTAAAACCTGAATCTATTGATGATAATCTTGTACAAAACGCGTCTGCTTTGGTGATCAGTTCTTATCTAATGCGCACAGAAAGTGATGATACTATGACGCAAGCTGCCATTAAGGCAGTAAAAGTGGCTAACGCTGCGAACGTACCTGTGGTACTTACGTTAGGCACAAAGTTTCTTATCGAAAAAGAGCCTGGATTTTGGCAAAAATTTGTCAAAGACCATGTGAATATTTTGGCGATGAACGAAGAAGAAGCGTTTGCTATTACAGGTTTTGAGGACCCGTTAAAAGCGGCCGATAAGTGCTTAGACTGGGTTGATCTCGTTATTTGTACAGCAGGACCTGAAGGTCTTTTCATGGCAGGCTTTGTTGACGATAAATTTAAACGAGAAACTGAATATCCACTGCTTCCAGGATATATAAGCGACTTCAATCAATATGAATATTCGCGACCTATGCTGTTTAGTGAGTGCGAAAAACCAATAAAAGTTTACACACATACGGCACCCTATATGGGCGGCCCTGACAATATCAAAAATACTAACGGCGCTGGAGACGTTGCACTTGCAGCGGTATTGCACGATTTAAGCGCAAATGTTTATCATCACAAGAATGTCGAAAATTCAAGTAAGCATTTACAAAAGGCACTCACCTATTCATCATTATCACAAATTAGTAAATATGCTAATAGAGTAAGCTATGAAGTGTTAGTACAACATTCACCTAGATTGTCGCGAGGTTTACCTGAAAGGGAAGATAGCCTAGAACAAGCCTATTGGGCACTCTAATTTTTGAAATTTTATTGCATTAACCTTTATATTAGATAGCTAAGTTAGACAGCTAGGCTTAGTTGTTAATGCAATAAAAACTTGTGAATGTCTAGCTTAAAAACCTCTAAAAAATATCCTTTTTAAACTGTATTTATTTAGCATTTTTTCCATCAATTCAACATCAGAGAGCCTGTCGTCTAGCTTTTGAATTTGTTGTGCTTGATTATTTAACTTTTTATCTTGTGCTTTATCTAAGCCGCCACTAGCAATAAAACTCCTAATTTGCTTCAATTCTCCTTGGTCTAACCAAATGCCGCAATTAATACACAGATCAATTAATACACCTGAAATAGCTTTGAAATTTTGTCTCGTCATGAGTTTTGAGCAAGATGCACAGGGAAGATATCCTTCGGCTTTAGCTAAGGGTTTACGTCGAAAGTCAGGATTTGAATTATCATCACGATAAACATCAAATTCACTGGTTAGTATTTTAAACTCCTGAGGTTCCAACCAAAGACCTTCACAGGTAGGGCACTTGTCTAATTCAAATTTATTAAAAAAGTGAATATCTAAAGAGGTTCGGCAACGAGGACACTTTCTTTCATTTTTCTCCACGCTCTGCGTCATTGAACCACCGCACATTGGACAAATACGGTTGACACCTTTTACTTGATGATGACAGTGTTCACAACTAGATAAAGACATTTTTTCTCCTTTAAACATGACTTCAATGGTTAATTATTCGCTAGTGAACATTCTTAGTTGATTTCACTAAACTGCTTTGACTCAAATGTGTACCCAGTAAAGAAACTAAGCAATAGGCAGTAAAGTAATAGAAACCAACCCCAACCATAGATAGCGTCTCACTGCTTATGAGTAAATCAATTTTAAATCCAAAAACTGCCATTTGTTGTCTGTCTACTGTTTCTGCGTGATTGGTCGATAATATCGCTAAGAATATGGCGACAACAAAGACATCAGCCATCGACCATTTACCTATTTTAGCTACAAAGTTTAGTGTTTTAGCCTCAATATCACTGTTTTTCTTATAATATGCCAAACTTACTAGGATGGTCTTCAGTAAGGGGATACAAATAGAAAATACAAATATAAGTATGGCAACAACGATTCTCTCGTCCTGCCACAATTCCTGTATTGTCTCCAGTAATGACAATTCTTTATTAATTAAATCAGATGATAAGCTAGAGCCACTGAGTTTTGCTGTCATTTCCATAGATAATGAAAACATAGGTAACAAAATACCAGGAATGAAAAGAAAGAGGGCAATGATATTTAGAGAAAAGCCGAGATGTTTTTTTACCATGATGTGTAATATTCACTAAAGCGTTATAAATGATTTGTCATTATTGGTCATCTACTGTGAACAAACAAATATTAATATGTACTTTGCACAACTAGAGCAAATGTAAAATTGTTATTAGTGAACAGATTAAACGAATCCAAGCGTTTTTTTTCTGTTTAAAAATAAGTAACAGTATATGTCGTTTCAAGGAGTTTTATTTTAATTAGGGAGGATTTTTTTAAATTAGACCGAGAGCAGTACTTTGATAGTTTTGTTAATACTACAATGCGAGAGTATTATAAGTCAGGTTTCAGACAAACTTGAATCTGCAGGATTTAACGTTATTCTCGCTTCAAATAGCATTGAAGCCGTTACCTTTTTACGCTCACGTCAAGTTATTTTAGTGATCACTGAAGTTGAAATTGGTGATGTCGATGGTTGGCGTTTATCTCGCTTGATCCGCTCTGGAATTTTAGCCTCAGGTGAAAACCTATCAATATTATTAATCACCCAAAATCACTGTGAACGTATAGCAGAAACAACTGCTGGTATGTTTGATATCGATCGAGTGATGTCATTTCAAGAAATAGACTATGTTGATGAAGTCGCTACACAAGTCCTTAATGGTCAAGGTAATTTTAATAAGGCGGCTAAAAACGCGCTCAGGAATGAATGGTAACTACTGCCTAGTTAATGACTAATTATTATATGTTAAAACTAAAATGCTATGTTGCCCAAATTAAACTACAAATAAACTACTTATACACGGTTGTGAAGGTTAGAAAGATAATTTTTCGTCTAATAAATTAATATTTTGGTCATATCATTGCTAAAAGGCCCTAAAATGGTAGATTAATTGCCGTTTTTTGTAAAAAAAATTACTTTGCTCACGTAAGTCGCTATTCGAGTGTTTGAACACTTGCTATACTTCGCCAATTAAATACCAAACATAAAAATAAATGTTATGGGTATAACAATTTTTAATAATATTTTCTTAGAGGTTTACCTTAAATGTCGGATTCTGAAAACCATCCTACCAATTTTATTCGTCAAATAATTGATGCAGATTTAGAAAGTGGCAAACACAACAGTGTACAGACCCGTTTCCCTCCGGAGCCTAATGGTTATCTACATATAGGTCACGCTAAATCAATCTGTTTAAATTTTGGTATCGCCCAAGATTATAAAGGTTTATGTAACTTACGATTTGATGATACCAATCCTGAAAAAGAAGATATTGACTATGTTAACGCTATTCAGAAAGATGTTAAGTGGCTAGGTTTCGACTGGGCAGGAGATATTCATTACTCGTCTGATTATTTTGACAGACTACATGGTTTTGCCGTTGAGCTTATTGAGAAAGGTTTAGCTTTTGTCTGTTTCTTAAATAGTGAAGATACGCGTGAATATCGCGGTACTTTAAACAAACCTGGTAAAAACAGCCCTTATCGTGATACGTCTATTGAAGAAAACCTTAATCATTTTACTAAAATGAAAAACGGTGAATATAAAGAAGGCGAGTGTTCGCTGCGCGCTAAAATTGATATGACATCAAGCTTTATGTGTATGCGAGATCCTATTATTTATCGGATAAAATTTGTTGATCATCATCAAACTGGCGATAAATGGTGCATTTACCCTATGTATGACTTTACTCACTGTTTAAGTGATGCAATCGAGGGGATCACTCATTCAATTTGTACGTTAGAATTTCAGGATAACCGTCGTTTATATGACTGGGTAATCGAAAATGTCTCTATTGAAACCGAACCTCATCAATACGAGTTTTCACGATTGAATCTTGAATATACTTTGATGAGCAAAAGAAAGTTACTAACTTTGGTAGAAGAAGAATTAGTCAACGGTTGGGACGATCCTCGTATGCCAACTATTTCTGCTTTCCGTCGCCGTGGTTATACCCCTGGTTCATTACGCGAGTTTTCTAAACGTATCGGTGTGACCAAAATGGAAAATACTGTTGAAATGGGCGTGTTAGAAGCATGTATCAGAGAAGATTTAAACGATAATGCCCCTCGCGCTATGGCTGTTTTAGATCCTATTAAATTGATTATAGAAAATCACCCAGGAGATGTTGAGCAATTAACTGTTAAGAATCACCCAAATGATGAATCTCAAGGCACGCGCATCGTTCCTTTTAACAGAGAGCTTTACATTGAAGCCGAAGATTTTCGTGAAGAAGCAAATAAAAAGTACAAGCGTTTAGTTATTGATAAAGCCGTACGTTTACGTGGTGCTTATGTAATAACAGCGACTCGTTGCGACAAGGATGCCGAAGGGCATGTGACTACTGTCTACTGTACTTATAACGACGAAACGTTAGGGAAGAACCCTACTGATGGTACTAAACCAAAAGGCGTTATTCATTGGGTAAGTGCAAATGATGCCTTAGATGCAGAAATTCGTTTATACGATCGCTTGTTTACCGTAGCAAACCCGGCAGCAGAAAGTGACTTTCATACTGTGATTAATCCCGAATCATTAATAACCATTAGCAACGCAAAAGTCGAGCCCTCATTAATTACAGCCAAACCAGAAATGGCCTATCAATTTGAGCGACAAGGCTACTTTTGTTTAGATAATAAAATTAGTGCACAAGATGCTAAAAACGGTAAGTTAGTATTTAATCGTACTGTTGGTTTACGTGATACGTGGGCCAAAATATCTAAATAATATTTATTTGGGTTTATTTGCTAAATGATTAGTGCTTTATCGAGCTTCACTTCATTTAACTTAACTAGTAACGACCTACAGGTGCTTTTGCACTGAGTAGGTCGATGTTTACCTCGACAATTTATTTCTAGTCTAGGTCATGTCTAATTACAAACCTCGTTGCCACTCTTGACGTATAGGGCTTGATTCAGGTTTATTTATTGCGGCTTTTATTTGCTTTAATAATACTTGTTTGTCTTGCCCTAACACTCCTTTTAATACTAAATAATTGGAGGCATGATCAGATCTGAAAATAGTCTTTTTTAGCGTTAATTCAGTTAGGAGAATTTCCATTTCAACAAATAGCTCTCTTTGGTTTAACTGCCTGAAAGGCTGGCGCAACGTTTGTCTACCAAGCTCGACAAACTTTTTAGCGAAACGTTCTTCCCCCAAAGGAAAAGAAACCACTAACGTCGATAAATAATCAGGTTGAGCTTCATTCATTAACTTAGCTGAATTTAGGGCATGCTGTTTGGAAAGCTCTGGACCGCCTAAACCATTTAATATCATCACCGAGCTCTTCATACCCGACTTTTTAATCTTCTGTAAAGCAATTAGTGAACTTTGATATGTTTCCCCTTTATCGATTAATGTTAAGACCTCGTCATCGCCACTCTCACAGCCAACATACATTAGTTTTAATCCCAGCGCTTTTAGCTCAATTAATTGCTCAATGGTCTTGTTTTTCAGATTACGGGGAAGACAATAGCTCGAAACACGTGTAACTTGTGGCAAATGTAGTTTAATTAGCTCGAGGATTTTCTTAAGACGGTTAAAGGGGAGCATCATTGCGTCACCGTCAGCCAAGAATACACGGCCAACACTTAAGCCAGATGTCGCAATGGAGCGAATTTCCTGTTCGATGAGATCGATCTTTTTAGCTTTGAACTTTTTAGTTTTATCTGTGTACATATCGCAAAAAGTGCAATTATTCCAAGAGCAACCGTTAGTGACTTGTAAAATTAAACTTTTCCATTCACTAGGTGGTCGAAATACAGGTTCTACATAATTTAACGGGTACATCGTCACGCTTGCTCCAATTATATTTTTTCAATAACACTTTCAATGGTCTTTATGCCAAACATAATTTTTTTTATGAAAGATTCTGAGCTTGCGACAAAGTTATAGTTCGGATGTTGTGACCATATCCTTTGTAGTTTTTTATCTAAGTCAATCGCAGCCTTTTGAGATTCATTTCTAATAGGGTTATTACTTTTTATTTCTGCACCAGAATGTGCAGCAGTTTCAAAAAATATGACAGCATCATACCGACTTAATTCATATTCCATAGTGGTATTCATGATATTAAAAAAGTCATCATCACTACCAGACCAATAAGCAAGTCCATCAATACTGCCTCTATCACATAAGATCAAACAATCTGGATGCATTTTGCGTTGAATGTATTCTAAGTTCTTTTGCAAATTGAAAATGGCAACTTGTTGGGCTCTAGTAACTTGTAGGTCATCACAGCGATCAATCCCACCACTAAAAATCATAGTGGCAGCTTCAGGAACCGACGCTATTTTCCCCGATAATTCGCGGCGAAATAAATCTAGCGCGGTAGTCTTTCCGCCACCAGGGCCACCCGTTAAAACTATTCTTCTTTTGGTATGGAAATCATTCATATGTATATGCCTATAGTTGCTCAAATTAATAGTACCAAGAAATATTAATATTTCTATATAAAATGGCAACTTAACTATGAATATTTGAGATGGGTTTGCTTGTTCAAAATGAAATGAAAGTGATGATATGAATCATACTTTTCTTATTTAAGGTATAGTTAAGATAACTTATTGATTTGAGCATCTAGATTGTCTGATAAATCCCAAATAAAATCTCGTCAAACACTTGAACATCAACCTGCCTGTTCTGCAGTAGTACCTCATTCAAAAATAAAAATGGCGACCTTCAATTTATTTAATTACCTTGAACCACCTAATGCTTGTTATGACTTTGACAGAATTTATAGTCAAGAACAATGGCTAAAGAAACAGCAGTGGATTGTTGATTACCTTGAAAGGGTTGAGCCTGATGTCATTGGCTTTCAAGAAGTTTTTAGTATTAAATCGTTGAAAACACTAACATCAAAGCTTGGTTATGAGTACTTTCAAGTTGTCGATCAACCTAATGTTGTTGATGATTTTATCTATACTCAGCCGGTTGTTGCTATCGCTTCTAAATATCCTATTACCGCGACTAAGGGTTTGGTCGTTGATAAAGAACTCGCTCTACTAATAGGGATAAAGGAGAATTTTAGTTTTAACCGTAAAGTGCTAAGAGCCACCATTGAATTGCCTCATGTAGGTTGCAGCGATTTTTATGTTGTACATTTTAAGTCTAAGAGATCTTTACATGAATATGATGAGATTAATGCGCTTTCTAACAAGACAAATGCTATTAATAAACTCAAACTACAATTATTGGGTAATTGGGGGGCGAGTATTCAACGAGGAAGTGAAGCAGCATTGTTGTTGCACCAAATTATTACTAGACGCGTACAAGTAGGTCTTCCAGCAATACTACTGGGAGATTTTAACGATGAACTTTCAAATGGCGCGATATCACATTTGATCGCCGAAAATTATCAGTACAAAAATTTTTCAGACATTGATAATTTAATTCGTACTTATTGTCTAAGCGATGCTAGGGAACTGTTAATCAATCAGTCACCAGACAAGGCATACACTCGTCAAAATACCCATTATTATGGCGCTAAAGGTTCCGTATTAGATTATATCTTATTAACTAATGAATTTGACGCTCGATATCAAGGTAGCTTATTTGAGGTAAGTGAATATGAAGTTTACGATAGGCATTTAATTAACCCTTCATATGAGCGAGATAGCCAAAGTAGCGATCATGCAGTTGTATCAATGACAATAACTCTGCGAAGTTGATTATTTAAGGCTATTCTTATAAATAGTTCACTAAAATAGAGTTCCAATGGATAGGCGACTAGAAGATATATTATTGGGTGTTTCAATGTGTAAGGAAATTGATGATGGTGAAATCAATGACTCCGTACGCGTCATACTTGAGTCGGTTATGGAAGGGCTTAACATAAAACGAGCAGGCATTTGGTTACTGGTAGATAATGGCAAAGGGATTTCTTGTAAGTTGGTGATAGATAATTATCACGATACCGAAATTGAAGAACTGGTTTTATGTCGCGATAATTTTCCAAAATATTTCAAAGCATTAGACAGTGAACGAACGATTATAGCCAATAATGCAAAGACACATGAAGCAACCAGCGAGTTTGCTGAAAATTATTTAAAGCCAAATGGTATTGCTTCTATGCTTGATGTGCCCATTAGACACTCAGGAGAAATGGTTGGAATTATCTGCTGTGAGCATATAGGTGAAATGCGTAAATGGACAAACGATGAATCTAGTTTTGCTGCGGTACTTGCTGATATTTATAGTCGAGCTATCAGTGCTGCAGAAAAAAGACAGTATCAGCATCAGCTTGAAAATTTAAATCAGGAATTGGAAAAAAAGGTAAAGATAAGAACTCAAGAGTTAGAAAACAAAGTCGTGGAGTTAAAATTAGCACAGGATAATTTAGTCGAATCAGAAAAAATGTCGGCTCTTGGCAATTTAGTTGCGGGTGTAGCACACGAAGTGAATACACCGTTGGGTATTGCAATTACAGCGACAAGTTTGTTTTCAGAGCACTTAAATACCTTTTATCAAAAATATACCAACAATAAGATATCTCGAACTGTAATGGAGAGTTTTTTTTCTTCAGCGTTTGAAGTGAATAAAATTACCGATCACAATATTCATCGTGCAGCCGAACTTATTGCAAACTTTAAACTAATAGCTGTAGATCAATCGAGTTTCGATTTAATGGAAATAAACCTTAATGATTACTTCCATTCTATCTTGGCTAACCTTTCGCCTTTTAGTAAAAAGAAGAATGTTCAATTTACTGTTGATTGTGCTACAGATCTTAGAATTAAAACTTTTCCAGGAGCCATTGCTCAAATAGTTACTAATTTAGTCATCAACGCTTGCAACCATGCTTTTGATGTCACTGACCATAATACATTTATCATTGCAGTGAATGAATTGGCTGATACAAATCAAATCATGATTAGTATTAAAGATAATGGCCATGGCATGAAAAAGGAGGAGAAAAATAGGGCAATAGAGCCTTTTTACACGTCAAAACGAGGTAAGGGAGGCTCGGGTTTAGGTTTGCCTATTGTTTATAATTTGGTTCAGCAACAATTAAAAGGCGTATTCGAACTTCATTCTACCTTTGGCAAAGGAACAGAGATAATTATCACTTTACCCAAAATTTTGTCGATATGATTTGAGTTGAAATGAAAGTAGTCTGAGGGGGTAACAATGATTCTTTACGCAAACGAACTTAACGATTATAAAGTGCTTGGTTTAGAAAAGGTGCCATAGCCAATATTAAGGCATGATTATAATCACTTTCTCTAGAAGCCTTTCCATTCGTTAACAATCCAATAGCGCCGCCTTTTTGTTTTATATTGACAGTGTTGAACATATTATCCATAACAGGGCCTAACTCTTCGCCTTGTTGCAATAACGAATAAACTTCGTTTGGTAAAGGTAACATCGCACTTCGTCCTATGGATTGATGGCTATTATTCGCTATAACAACATAGGCAAACGTGGCTGGGCCATGGTCAAACAAATCTACACCACCTTCTATGGCGACATAAAAGTCTGCTTGATGTTGTTGCTGACAATGGGCAACTCTGTTGATAGCACCTTTTTTTGTTTCCTCTTCTGTCATCGGTTGTTCAGAAACCAGTGACGGAGCATGGATACCTAGACAATCTATTTCAAGTGTAGGGTACAAGCTTGATAGTGCAGATCGTGTTGCGTTTATTTTAACTGGGTTTTTAGAACCAATAATTACTTTTAATATTTTGTTATTCATCGTATTTAGCTTTTTAAATTAGTTAGCATAACCACTTTATCAAGTTTCTAGAACGTTCATAGATAGACGTTTTTAAGCTGATATTAAAGGCCGTTATGGTATTGGTCATTAGTTGACTCTGGAACCATGGTTTTAAGTGTCTGTTGTACGTCTGTTTTTGATGCAAGCGAATCATTGTTTTCTTTTAGTAGTGATTCAAACTGTCTAATAAGCGCGACTTTATCTGGTGAAACTTTATCACCAGCACCGATATTGGTTAAGTCGAGCATAAAGCCATCAAATAGCTGAGCAAGATCGCTGATCACTTCGGTATTTAAAAATTGGTCTTTATTGTAAATACTTGGGTAGCCGGCCTTTTGTTTGTCAATGGCAAAAGAATCACCTTTAAGGTTGGTGATGCTTGTAGATTTATCACAAGAAAGCATACAACCGTTATCAATTCTTGGTTTTTCACAGCCAACACTTTGCTGAAAGAAACACTGTCTACTGGTCATCAGTAAAATAGGGTGATAGACACTGTAGTACATGTTGAAATTTTCAGGGCGAGCGATGCTTCTCATTTGCTGGCGATTGATTTCGTTTGAAATAAAAGCACCCGCACAATCAAACTCTTCTTTCATTGCTAACAAGGCATAAGAATTGGTGGTGTTCAGGTAGGGTCCTGCTATCCATCTTATACCAAGTTCAAACGCCCTGTTGGCAATACCCGTATTATTGGTAACAATTAATTTAGGCTTTACTTGCTCTAGAATATTAAGTGCAACATCAAAATCCTTTCCTATTAGTACAGAAGGGAACCAAGGGATTAATTTAGGGTTTTCTTCAAAAAAAGCAACATACTTAGTACAACCGCGTTTATAAGCATCGGGTAATTTAAAGAAAACATCCGCATCAGTTATATTAGTTAAAGCAATGTCTTTTTCGTCACAAATTAGCAATGATAGTTTTGCGCTATTACTATTTTGCATCTTAGCTTCGTTACTTGTTTTAACCTTTTCGTGGCGGGTTAACTTAGGAAATAGAACTTCTGGTAACAAAGGTTTTGAATTATTCAAAATGAAAGCTGTTTCATTTTTTAGTTCGGTTAACTCTTTGTAAGGGATGCTGAGGCCTTCTGCTAGCTCGTTGGTCATTATGCTATCTAAATTAAACTCAGCATTATTAAAGCTCTTAAAGCGTTTCTCTACAGTTTCTTTATCAATGCTTAATTTACCACTTTTCATTAATAAACTTTTCGACTGTAATGTGAAAGTGGTGTCCTCTATTGCTTTTTCTTTGTCGCTATTATTCGTATCTTCATCATTCAATAAATGTTGGGTTAATGATGGTGTTTTTAAGACAACCTTTAACGTTAAGGGATGACCTAGCTGTCCTGTAAAAGACAGTGTTAATGCAGATTTGGCTATGCTTAGGTGCTTTATTTTATCGTCAACAGAGGCGTTTATCTGTTGTTTTTCTTTATTTAGCTTATCTTCGACGTCATGAATTTGCACCACAGAAATAGCGTTATTTTTATCTATAGCGTGATATTTCGAATTATCGCGAGGGTTTTCAATAAACATTGATTGATTTAAATCACCTTTTAAAAAGGCGTTGGAAAAGTCTCTATTAAAGACTTTATAAAGTCGCTCGCCATCTTCCGTTAATTCACCTGTCTTAATAAAGCCATCAATCTGTTTGCGGAAGCTGTCAATAACCGTGTGCACATAACTCGCCCCTTTTATACGTCCTTCCACTTTAAAGGAGTGAACGCCGGCTTCAATTAAAGCGGGTAAATCAAAAAATGCAGAATTGTCTTTTATATTTAAAGGGAAGTTATTACCTGAAGGAGTTGTTTTATACTCTTCTCGACAAGCTTGACTGCAACGACCTCTATTACCTGAGTTACCCGCACTTGCTGAGGTTGAATAGCACAAACCTGAAAATGCTACACATAGCGAGCCATGAACAAATACTTCACTCAATACCTTTTGCTCTTTAGCGACTGCGGTAATTGCTGTTATCTCTCTTAAATTCATTTCTCTAGATAAATTAACCCGAGAAGCTCCTAGTTTTTTCAGAAATGGAATTTGACCAACGTTATGGGTGGTTAATTGTGTAGAAGCATGGATATCTAACGTTGGAAAGTACTTTTTAAGAATGTAGAACATGCCTAGGTCTTGCACAATAACCCCATCAAGTGTGGTATTAACCAGTTTGCTTAAAAGTTTGGCAAGTGACTTGAATTCATGCTCTAAAATTACAATATTTAAGGTTAAGAATATCTGGCAATCATAACGATGGGCAAGTCTAATAATACCGACAAGCTGGTCAAATGAGATATTAGCCGCGCGATTACGTGCATTAAAAGTATCTAAACCACAATAAACAGCATCTGCTCCTGCAATAATTGCCGCTTTTATCGCATCTACATCACCACCAGGGGCTAACAATTCAATTTTAGGACTCATCTATAAAACTCTAACCAATTACCTTGAGCGGTAAATTTTAAAAAAGAAGGATTTTACCCATATATTTGGTCAATGAATACAGTTAAAGTAGCTTATTCGTTAATTATTTAATCTCTGTTATTAATAATTAACATTGGGTAAAACTAACACTAAAGGAAAAAAGTAAATAACTTATGAGTTTACCTATTCTTTATTCATTGAGAAATTGCCCGTATGCGATTCGTGCCCGAATTGCTATTTATAAAACCAAGAGGCCACTGCTGTTACGAGACATAGTATTGACTGATAAACCTAAAGAAATGATATTAGCTTCACCTAAAGGAACTGTGCCTGTGTTGGTATTACCAGGTGGACACGTAATAGAAGAGAGTTTGGAAGTAATGTTATGGGCTTTAGCAGAATCTGATCCTGATGATTTATTACACAAGGGCATTTATGCTGAGGTGGTTTCTGAAGTTAAGCTTGGTAATGAAATGCTTCAACTTATTAATGACTTTGATAACGGGTTTAAGACAAGTTTAGAGCAATATAAGTGTGCCAAACGTTATCGAGAAGAAAACCTCATTGAATGCCGAGAAGTTTGTCAAATCTATCTTACTATTTTAGAGCGACGCTTAACGACGAACACATTTTTAATGTCTAATAAAGAAAGTTTAGCCGACATCGCTATATTTCCTTTTATTAGACAATTTGCAAAAGTAGAACGTAAATGGTATCAACAGTCTCGATATCAAAAAGTTAAAGCATGGCTTAATAATTATTTGCAAAGCAAGATGTTTTCCAAGGTAATGGCCGAACATTCATTATGGGTAAATAGTCGTGAAGACGTTTTATTTGGATATGATATAAAGTGATATTTTATAATCAC
>Ga0105356_10004057_pt1 | contig 14208 bp, 12 predicted proteins | sample GOMGulsemesocosm_3_FD_83502 | JGI IMG/M metagenome (GOLD analysis project Ga0105356, IMG submission 83502) | Methane-oxidizing microbial communities from mesocosms in the Gulf of Mexico - GOM9D Gulf of Mexico | ecosystem: Environmental > Aquatic > Marine > Cold seeps | place: Gulf of Mexico...
ATACTTGTGCACCATTAAGTACCCAAGTACCCGCATCACCACCGTCTAACAATTCTTTAGCACCAGTAGCAGCACCTACAGTGTATGCAACATCAGCATCAACAGTAAACGACTGAGCAGGGATAACACTATCAGCAGCATTAGTAATAGTTACGCCGTAAGTACCAGCAGTAAACGTAGTAGCCGCGATTGAAGCTGACATAAAGTCTTCAGCAACAGTTACAGTACCTGCAGAAGAAGAGATTGAACCTTCTTTAGCTTCTAAAGAACCGTCACCATCTGTATCTAAGAAGTTGAAATCACCGTGTAATACATAAGTACCAGCACCTGCAGTAGCAGATCCTGTAGCTGCTACTGCGTTAGTATTAGTGATAACTAAAGTATCAGTGAGTTTTTTACCAACAAATGTTTCGCGAGAATCATTTACGTCGATTTTGTTAGCGCCTAATTTAGTTGTAACAGCAGCTGTAAACTGAGTTGAGAAAGTAGCAACGGTTGCAGCAGCAGTAGAAGCATCTACAGACTTAGCACCTTCAACAGTAGCAACTTTAGCAACTGAAGTTACTTTAACAGTACCTTTATCAGCAGCAGAAGAAATTACTAATTGTACACCGCTAAAAGTAACAGTAGCGCCCGCAGCAACATCAGCAGTTACTAAAGCTTTAACAGAATTACCGTCATACTCTAAGAACTCAATAGTTGCATGACCTACAGTTGGTGTAATAGCTGCAGGTGTAGCGGCATTAGTCATTGTAGCAACATCTGCGCCAGCGAAAGTAATAGTAAGGATATCCCCATTAGCCAAATCACGACCAGTAGTAACAGTAACATCAGGTGCAACAACTTGTTTAGCAGAAGCTGCATATTCTACGTTATACGTATCAGATGTAGCTGAGCTAATAGTAGCTGCGTTAGCGCCAAATGTTGCAGTTGTGGCCACAACAGCAGCAGCGATAAGCGTCTTTTTAAACATTTTTTATCTCCAATTTCATGAAATTGAACACCTTAACAATTCATTTGTTTGTGTTCTTTTTTTTACCTTACGGTTTCTTTTCTTCGTTCGACTGCGTTCAAAACGAAGGCGAGAAAAACGAATATCGACAATTTACATTCAAAATCGACTAAAAGTCAACAACATCCCGTTTATTTATGAATAAAAATAACGTTTTGAGTGATTTTGGCTCAGACAATTATTAAAAAGAGCAAAAAACGACCAGTTTTTTTTGTTAAATGTAAATTATCAGCGAACTCCCATATTCTATTAAAACAAAATATAGGAATATTTTCTTACTTAAAAATTAATTTAATTTTCAACCTTCAAGTTTATCAAATTACTTTGGAATGAAGACATTATATCTTTCCATTGATCTGTTCTATTTATTACTTTCGGCGTTACCATTAATACTAATTCAGTTTTAGTAATAGAGTCATCTTGAGACTTGAATATATTGCCTAAAAGTGGGATATCGCCTAATAAAGGAATTTTATTATCGACGATAGTTTTTCTTTCCTCTATCAACCCACCAAGAATAATCGTTTGGCCACTTTCGGCAACAACAGCTGTAGATATATTACGTTCAAAGATATTTGGATTACCTGTAGCCCCTGCTCCCGACTTAGCTTCATTACTAATTGACTCTTCTATATCCATAATAACAACACCTTTAGCATTAATTGTCGGTGTAACTGTTAAGCGTATTCCCGTTTTTCGATAAGACGTAGATGTTGTTTCTCTATCATTACTATCAAACCCTCTTGTAACTGAGTCCGTTATCGCTATATCGGTTCCTATGTCTAATGTCGCAGTAACCCCATCTCTCACGAGAATATTAGGATTTGATAAAATATTTACATTAGTATCACTTTGAGAGAAAGCTGCTTGAACAGACTCACCTCGACCGTTACCAAATAAAAAGCTAAACCCACCGCTAGCGGCACTTACATCGCCAATAGTTCCACCACTAAACCTCCCATTCTCTAACGCCCATTTAACACCAAATTTAAATTCGTCAGTCAATGTCACTTCGGCAACAACGATATCCAACATAACCTGTTTAGGTAAAACATCTAAGCGATTAATAAGTGGAATAATATTTCGATACTCTGTACCCGTGGTATAAAAAATCAATGCATTAGAACGCTCATCAACAACAAAGGTCAGTTGGTCATTTGACCCACCGGATTTTCGCTTTGCATTTGTTAGTTGACCCGACGTATTTCCTTTACTATCACTTTTATTGGTAGCAGCCAATGCCGTTACTTTAGCTGATACGGCGTTGCTTCTAGCAGAAATTAAAGGCGTTAAGCTCTCACCTATATCTTGTGCTCTGGCATATTGAGGATGAAAAACAAAATACTGTTTAACATCGCCTTCACTTGGTTTATCTAGCTTACGAGTCCAAAACTGTACTCGATTAAACAATATTTCAGTCGCTGAAAATACCACAACAGAGCCTATTTGTGGTAATGGCACAAACACTAAATTATTATTGCCAGGAGTGTTAATACTATTAGGGATCCCTTCGTTTTCTAAAAGTACCGAGAGCTGCTGTAAATATAGTTCAGAGGAAGAGTAAGTGAGTTTAACGAGTCCAACATGTCGCCCTCTATTGGCTGGAGAATCTAGTAAACTAACCAGCTCCAATGCGCGTGATACATTAGCATAATCTCCAGTAACAAATAATGTACTTTGTTTGACGTCAATAGTAATTGATACATCGGCTAACTGTTCAATTGTATGCTTTAAAGTGGTTTTAATACCATATAAGACAGGAACTACTTGCATTATTCGTCTATTACTACTTGGAATACTACTAAGGTCACGCCCCATTCCTACTACAGTGGCCGATTTACTGTTTTCTGCTACATTAGAAATCAAATAGACTTCATCATCAAACTTCAGCTTAAGACCTCTATCAGCCAATACTGATTCAGCCAGAGCATATAAACGACGCTGACTCACATTCTCTTTTAAATTCAAAGTTACTTTTTGCTTTACTGACGAAACATTAGGTGTTAACAAGTAATTCACCGATAATAACTCGCCATAAACATAATGAATAAAGTCTTTAATCGCCATTTCATTCGCAGTAACGTTAACCATTTGACTATCTGAAAACTTTTTCGCTAACTGGGATGATTGAAATATAACATTATTTCTTTCAATGCTTGAGATTTTCTGTAAACCTAATTCATCACGTTTCTCATCGCCCCTTTTTTCTCCAGCGGGATCACTACCATTAAAGTCATTATCTTTACCGCTTAAATACGACGAATTAACAGTTAATTCATTTTTTTTAATATCATTATTTTTTGGAACTGAAGTACAGCTAGTAAGTATAATAGCAATACATAGCGGAGAGGTTTTCTTTACTAATCTATTTATCATTTTATATTCTTTATACTTTATTAGGTGTCAATGAAAAAAGAGGCAGTTTTATTAATCGAACGCCTAGCGAAAATTCAACAAAATCATGACTAACTTTACTTAAACTGTAGTCCGAAATTTTGTCGCCTTCGTACAATCGTATCTGAGAAGTCTTGCCCGACAATAAATGCATTTTACTTATTAATGCAAATTTTTTGTGGCTGTCATCAAATGTAGCAACTAAGGTATATTTATCTTCACCATCAAACAAGCTAGCTAAAATACCTTTCTGTTGCTGTTGCAATGTTTTTGACATTAAATTTATTTTTGGTTTGTTTATAACCATAGGTTTTTTAGTTTGTTTTGGTAATTTAACATCTACAACATCAAAAGTAGCTAATAAGGCCTTAATTTTCACTTCATCATTTGCCCTTAAAAATCGAGTCGAGTCTTCAGAAGCGTTGATATTAAGTGAATCAGCTACCGTCGATTTTTCAGTAGTTAAGAACCTAGATAAAAAATCAACTGAGCATAAACAAAATGTAACTAATACGACTAAAAATAAGCTCTTATGTTTATTCATCAACCTCTCCAGTAGTACTTCGCCAACCAACAACAATAAACTTCCCGGTAAATTGACCTAATTCATTTCGAACAGGTTTCATTTTTGAAATATTGCTCCGAAACTCCATTAGCGCCAATTTAGGTTTTTGTTTTTCAATTTCAACCATAAACTGGATAAATTCCTTTAGTTTTCCAGAAAGCGTCACTTCTAACCTATGTTCCTCTATGGAACTCTTTCTTACAGGGGCTAACCAAGTCACACTTCGACTTTTGAGTTTGTATTTGTCTAATAATGATTCAATATTTTTCTGTACTTTTAACTGATAGGCTATCGGTGATTTTTCATCACTTGCGACTAGTTTTAACTGTTGCCTAGAATAGTTTTTTAAGGAGGTAAACTTTTCGAGCAAATCGTCCTTATTATCAACTAATGCTAGCCCCTTCTGTAACTGTCTATCTTGTTTAGTAATTTTTACTAGTGTCTGATTTTGCCATTGAATAACGGGAACAAGCACAAATTTAATAGATATTAACGTTAAAATCATACCAATAATAAGAGGACGATTATCAAGCAGGTTCATAACTGCGTACCTTATTTAGTAAAGAGAACTTTAAAGTTATTATTTCTTTGCCTCGACTTTTTACAGCAGGAGAAACCATTTTAGGCGCAGTGATGAGAAGATTATCAGATAAAAACTGAATAACGTCTGTCGATTTTTTTGATTTAACCCTCATTGTGTACTCGCCATTAAAATAGTTAATGGACAATATTTCAGAATTAGTACTAATTAATGGTAATAATACCTGCCAGACATTTGAAGTTAATTCGGATAGCTTTTTATTATTTTTATATGCATGCTGCAGTGCTATTTCATCTTCGAACGATTTCTGTAAAGAAAAAACTTCATTTAGAGAATCTCTTTGCTCACTTAACTTTTGTTCAAGACTATCTTTCTGGTAATAGAGCCAACCACTTGACAACAATAGATAACAAAAAACAATAGCTATTGAGGAAGCTGCCATTAAACGAAGTGGCAATACGTTTAAACGTTGCTTAAACGGCATAAAATTAAAAATTTGACGATAGCAATATTTTGGTAATAACAATAGCTGCTTTAAGCTAATTTTTATGTAATCATTTTCATCATAAACAGCACTTTCTTCTTGAGTCAAAACGAGATGCTGAACAATACTTTCCAATTCGCCTTGATTTTGATTTTTTACAAGACTCTTAAAACCATCTTTATTTAGAAAAGCGGACAGATGACTATTCGTTCTGATAGATTGAAGTTCACTTGACGAGGTAGACTTATTAAGTAAACAATATATAAGCATTGATTCAGGAATAATAACAACCGAAGACGATGAAAACTTCTTATATACGGACTGTTTTATCGTAAAAAAATTTATTCTCGTTTTATCTCTATCGATAACTTCAGCAATGTAATAATTAACCCCTTGAAAAGGAGCTACCTCTTCAATATGCGCTGCAGCACTAATCGCTTCATCAAGTTTTCCAATAGGTAACTCTTTGCTTGACTCATAACAATGCTCCTTACCAATAATAATGATTGGTAGGGCTTCGGTTTTACCAAAAGGCAGATAAGTAAATGACTTATTTTGATGTACTATATTATAAACTTGATCTGTATAAATGCCTACTCTAGACAAACCAGCATTTAAAAACTTGGTAAACAGAATACTTCCCCTAAACTTTTAGATAAGATCATCGTTCTTTAAATTATCTAACGAATATTAATGCAATACAACCAACATCAGTAGAATAAACAACTATTGATAAAGTAAATTGTAAGTTTTTCTGTTTATCAAAGTAAAATCAATAACTAGCCAAGATAACTACAGGTTCTCTCGCTTTATGGCTTTGGATTTTTATGTCAAAACGTTCTGTGATGATTACATCATTATATTTTGCTGAAATAGCAACCATAAACGTAGAAAAGGGATGGAGATCTACATAGTCATAATATCTGTTACCCACAATACCTTGCCAGGTTTTCTCCGAAAAATTTTGTGTTAATTGTGCATTATTAATTTGCGTAGCAGTATCTTCATCGAATATAGCATTAATAAGTGATGGTTGAGCCAATGCGGGGTTAAAAGAGCTCGTAGGATATATAGTTAACAGCCCTTTTAATGATTCATATAACTCAGGTGTCATGCCTTTGATGTATTTCAATTCAGACAAATGTTGCATAGGGCCGTTACGCGGTATTATCGATAACTGTTGATAATATGAAGATTCGGCGCCATAAGTTAGACTGATATCGTCGTTGTCGATCCAATCTCTTATACTAGCAATTATTTCTTGAGAATTACTTTCTTCGAGCCCTAAGGAAAGTAGTAGTGATTCAATATATTTGGATGGTGCCGTTATTACCGATAAATAAGCGGTTGCTGCGGTCATTGAAACAGTGATATTAGATTGAAAACTGAAAGCCTTCCCCCTAAAATTCCATTTTGTCCCATCAACCACCTTGTCGGATAAATTGCTAGAGTCGTGCTTAAAAAGTGAAAATATCAATCTGCTTTTTGCACTCTTTAACAATAACTCTGCTTTAATTCTGTCATTAAAGTCTTGAGCTACTTCAACCTGATGACGTGCAGTTTTCGTAAACTGAATAGCTATTAATGCCATAATCGCCGTCATAATGAGAACTTGAACGAGCGCGACTCCTCGAATTTTAAGATTTGTCATCAAATAACGCCAACATTCTTGTATCAACTTGACTCATAGGGAACTCTAAACGCTCTTCTTGGCCTTTAATAACAAAAGAAATCCGAATGCTTTGAGGTAGTAATTTTCGATTAAGTGAGTTAAAACTTTGCCACCATATTTTTTCACCTCCATTGATATAATGCCCTAAGTCTTTATTACCATAATAACTGAACTTAATATCAGTCAGGTTTTCTAGTAAAATAACTTTCCTTTTATATTCGATAGTTTGTTTAATAGTAGTTAGTGGTGGACCTAGCATTGGCGATTCTTCGTATAGTAAATGAAAAGTAAAATCGTCCTGTTGCTTTAATGAAAAACGAATTACACTCGGTATATCACTGTTAAAAAAAGAACGTGTTGTTACACCTACAAGACCATCCTCATTGCCTTCAAAATAAATAACAGCATTGTTATTTGAATCTCTTAATATGTACGGGGATATACCTAAAATAGTATACTTAGTTAGTAATAGTTTTTTAGCTGTGCCTGCCGACAGATCAAAAACACCAAGGTTTTTTTGCCATCTGTCCATAAAAAATGAATACCCCATACTAGAAATAAGTAAGGTCATACTCATGATAGCCATAGCAACTAATAATTCAATTAATGAAAAGCCCTTTGATCGCCTTACCATGTTATTTCTTCGAAAGAATAATCGGAAAGTTTATTACCGACTTGAACCGAGAGGTTAACCTGCCAGAGTTTAGCTTGGTGTTCAGCTTGAGCAAGCACGTTACCAAAATACCTTGCAGGGGGATTTGTAGCAGATATGACTCTAGCTTGCCATTGATATTTTCGCCCGAGTAACAGCCCAGTCCCCTGAGAAGTAGTAAGTTGATGAGAGTTTTTTAATTCAGACGAAATTTTCCCAACGATAAGATTAGTATAGGCGGCGCTTGACACATTTAATTCCGCTTTTTCGCTCGAGAGTAATGCCGAACGGAAAACCAAAGTAAAGGCTGCCAAACTTATAAACATTATAAAGGAAGCAATCAATACTTCAATTAAGGTAAAACCCATCACAGACTTTTTCATAATGTATTTACATCCTTTAAAGAAATTTTTATTTTCTCATTGGCTATTAATACATCTATATGTGTACTATCAGTAAACCCAGCTTCGGTAAACTTTAACTCTTGCGTAGTGAATCTTATAAAACTATAATTCTTATAATGTATTTCAAAGTTCCCTACATATTGATACGCAATTTTATCAGCAGAAAATTTAACTATGACTTTTCTGCCATTGATAAATGCTTTATAGCTTATTTTCTTTAATGTCTCATTCAAATCTACAATGTCAGTTTGTACTTTTATTTTATCATATGACTTCATGATATTAGGTCCGACTAAAGCAAACGCCGTTCCCATGATAGCTAAAACTACCATAAGCTCTATTAAAGTGAAGCCATTGATTAGCTTTAAGTGGAGTGAACCTTTCATCAGAGCATATTGTTTCTATAAGCCAACATCATTTGTCGACACAATACTTAGCAACATGATAACCACTACGGAACCAACAATTGCGCCCATAACAAGTATTAATAATGGTTCTATCATAGAAGTAAGTGTATCAGTCCAGCTTTCAAAATCTTGACGAGAACGATCGGCAATCTCCTCAAAGACAGGGACTAACTCTCCACTTTCCTCACCAACTTCAACTAACGAAACGTTGAATTCAGTAAATAAAGGAGTTGTTTTCAGTGCTTCAGACAGAACTCCTCCTTGCTTTACTTTATTGCTAGCAATATCAACGAGTTTTTTGATTTCTACATTTTTGATATTACTTGCAGATAATCTTAAAGATTCAATTAAAGAAACACCACTTGCTAGCATCATAGCCATTGAAGAATTAAATCGAATACGTTCTACCAAAAGTATTGCTTTACCAATAAGTGGTAATTTCAAACCAAATTCATTAACTTTATGTTTAAAGTTATCATTTTTAAGTCCCTGAAGTAGTGAAACAATTGCTATAACAATAGCTCCAGCAAGATACCATTGATAGTTGATAAACCAATCACTGGTTGCTAGAAGAAACTTAGTGTAGAAAGGTAGGTCTGCTGCCCTATCAAATATAGAGCTCATTTGTGGGACAATGTAATTAAACACAAATAGAATACAAGCAACACATACAAATAATATGACGCTTGGATATGTCAAAGATTGCACTATTTTGTTTTGCAAATTGCGTCTAAATTTTAAATCTCCAGATAGGCGCGTAAATACAGCATCAAGCTCACCAGACGCTTCACCTAATTTAATCATATTTATATACAAAGCATCGAAAACATTATCGAACTCTGCAAAGGCTTCAGAAATAGATTTACCTGACTTTATGCTGCCACTAATTTTATCCAACATGCTTGCAGTTGCAGGATTAGCAGCGCCTTTTTTCAATATATCGAGTCCTTTATCCAAACGAACACCGCTACGCAGCAGAATTGCCAATTCAGATGTTATAAACTCTAAACTTTGAATAGTTACTTTATTACCATTTAAACTAAATATTTTATTCGATTTTGATGTTTTAACCTGAGAAATAGCAACAATAACTAAACCTTTTATCATTAATTTTTCTTTAGCTTTTATTTGTGTCTCAGCTTCTATTTCACCATTTAGTTTTGTGCCATGAGAGTCATAAGCCAGATATTGGAATAACATTAACCGGCAACCCTAATAACTTCATCAATAGTGGTTATTCCTGCTAAGGCTTTCATTAATCCGTCTTCCAATAAAGTTCTACCACCTGCAGCCTTATTTACTTTCTTCGCTTCTTGTATAAACGTCTGCCCTTTTTCAAGTGCTTTTATTTCTTCAGTGCACCGTAAGTATTCAATAATAGCTGTTCTACCTTTATATCCTGTATTATTACATTGTTCACAGCCAACCGCTTTATTCAAAGTATGTGACTGATCCGGAAATAGCGATTTCAGCTTATATTTTTCACTTAATAGGTCATATTCTTCATCAGGTAAAGTACAATGCTGGCATAGTTTTCGAGCAAGACGCTGAGCAACAATAGATACAATAGCTGCATTTAATAAAAACTCTTCTACACCTAAATCAAGCAAACGGGTAAAAGCGCTAGGTGCGTCATTAGTATGCACCGTAGAAAATACTAAGTGACCAGTTAACGCCGATTGCATTGCTATACGAGCAGTTTCTTTATCACGAATCTCTCCCAGCATAATGATATCAGGATCTTGCCGAACGATGCTTCGTAAGCCAGTTTCAAACGTAAAACCTATATCACTATTGACCTGTACTTGGTTAATTCCATCTAACTGATACTCTACAGGATCTTCTAGCGTAATGATTTTTACCTCTTCATTATTAAGTGCATTTAAAAAAGTATATAAAGTAGTTGTTTTACCTGAGCCTGTGGGACCAGTTAGTAATACTACTCCGGCGGTACTTTTTAAATCTTCTAATAATTGACGCTGGATATCATTTGCAATACCAACTACTTCAATATCATAAGTTACGGAGTCTTTACGTAAAAAACGCATCACCATACTCTCGCCTTCATTTAAAGGTAACGAAGATACCCTAATGTCGAGTTCGATATTAGCGACTTTTAATTCAATTTTTCCATCTTGTGGACGACGCTTTTCAGCGATATCCATTCCTGACAATATTTTAATACGGGAAATCACGGGTAGTTGTAATTTTTTCGGGATAATATCGCCTTCATGCAATACTCCATCAACACGAAACCTAACCCGACAACGCCCTTTAACCGGCTCTAGGTGCATATCTGACGCACCAAGCTTTAACCCTTTACTAATGAGAGAATTCAATAAATTTACAGTAGGTGCTTCACCGGCAAGCTCTCGTAATTTGTCTTCTTCCAATTCACTTAAACTAGAGAAGCTGTCATCAATATCACTGCTAGCGCTTTCTTGCTGCCAAAACGTTCTACTTTGCTCTATACTTTCTTCTGAGCAAATAACTAATTGATATTGAATACTTTGAATATCTAAGTATTGGCGAACATCCCAATTAAATGGGTCTGATGTTGCACATAATACAACATCATCTATATATTCTATTGGCAACCAATTTCTTTCTAATAGAAAAGAGACATTTATTTTTGAATCTATTGATATACGAAATTTTTCACCAACTTCGGGCAGTTCATTTAATAATTCAATACTAAGTAATTGACTATATATGGTTGGTAACTGCTCTTCAGATAGGCTACCTAAATTTACCAGTAGTTTTTCAATTGCACCACCATATTTGCTTTGATAAATCTTTGCCTTTTCGATGTCTTGATTATTAACACCGTTTTCTAGAAGAATATTTTCCAAAATATTATTTGTGGATAATGTCTGCATTTTCGTCTTCGCCGCCTGATTGGCCATCATTACCATAAGAAAGCATATCAAACTTTATGCCGTTACTTGCCAGCTTATATTGATACGCATTCCCCCAAGGATCTTGCGGAACAGTTTGAGGCAGGTATGGGCCATCCCAACCACGCTTTTCTGACTGGATTAATTCAGTCAAGTCGCTGGGGTAATTCCCCACATCTAACCTGAATGTGTCAAGCGCAGTTTGAAACATTTTCATTTGTGCCGCTGCAGTTTTACGCTTAGTTGATCCCACTTTAGAGAACATTTCTGGCGCAACTAAAGAAGCTAGTAGCCCTAATATAACCAGAACTATCATTAATTCTATCAAAGTAAAACCACGAGATTTTTTCATAGGTACCATATTTATTTCAAATAACTAATTTTGCGGAAAATATTAACAAGTCATCAAACCAATGTCGAACGGATAAATTTTTTATTTGTTGTGAATTGTTACAAGCCTGAAAAATTGGTATGTAGTTGAGCCTAATTCGTTACTAAGTTTGGTTGTTTGCTAAAATTAATAAGTAAATATACATAAATGAGAAAAGTTGCAATAAAGCTGTTCATCATAATCCATTCAGGAATAGCGTACAGTTCGCCGAGAATACCGATAAGGCTAAAAATGATAGCTATTAAGCTAATAATAAAAAGTGTTTGTCGTGAAGAAAAACCAATTTTCAAAAGTAAATGATGAAGATGACCGTTGTCTGCTCGAAATGGAGATGCACCAGCCTTAGCACGCCTAAACATAACGGCAAACATATCCATCAATGGAATAGCCATTATCCAAAGGGCTGTAACCGATTGAAAAGATTTAGACTCACCTTGACTACCTAATGACAAAAGCCACATTACAGTTAATCCCATGAACATACTACCTGCGTCTCCCATGAATATTTTTTTACCTCGGGGGTTACGACGACTCACGTTATAAAATAAAAATGGAACTGTTGCCACAACGACAACTAATGGCAAAACTGCAAAGCTCATTTTTTCCGCCGAGATATTTAAAATAACAATAGAAGATAAAGTGATAATACTCATTGAACCGGCTAAGCCGTCAATTCCATCAATCATATTAAATGCATTAATTGCAACTAGGCAGGCTAATACTGTAAAGATCATACCAAAGGCACCAATATCCAGATTACCTAAAGAAAAGACATTACCAAAATCGCTAATATAAACACCTGCTCCAAAAACCATAATTAGTGCCACTAACGCTTGAAAAACAATTCGTGACGCTACACTCAAATCATAAATATCATCCATCGTTCCGACGAAAACTAATAACGCTGAAGAAATTAAATACAGATTGATTAATTGGCTATGCTCTATAAACAGCGCTGATGCGATTAAAACACCAGTGAAAATTGAAATTCCACCGATAAGAGGAATAGCGCCATCGTGTTTTTTTCTATCGCTTGGTAAATCAACTAAGCCTATTCGTGGCGCCAGCGGAAGGAGAAATTTTATAGTAAATATTGATACAGAGAAAGCTACCAATAAAGTAGTAAAAAGAGATAGCATATTTTTTCCGTATGAAATTAAATTGATTGTTTTTTGATAGGTAACGTAGAAAGAGTATACCTATCATTTGAAATTCGAGTCATTATAGCTACCTAATTTCACGTTAGCTAGCAAACTTATCTCGAAATATAAAACACGACACTTCTATAGTTATTGCACAGCACAAGTTTACACTTTTGATATTGCGGCAAGCGTAACCGCTGCTTGAGAAATAATTCGTGTTGCGGTTGACCATAACGTTAAATTATCCATATAAGCTGAGTCCAAAGGTACAACAACAGTATCTCCTGGTAATATCTTCCCATTACTTTCTGAAAACCAATTACCGGCTCTCGGAATTTCTACCGCTCCGTTTGCTTTGATCACATAAATCCTATCATCGTCGGCCTGTCTTTTGATACCACCACTTAAATCAACATAGTCAAAGGCAGATAAGCCTCTTTGGTATATGTGCGAAGTAGCCAATTGCACTTGGCCAACAACATTTACTGAGTTTTGCTTGGTAGGGACATATAGCATATCGCCATTTTCAAGCTGAACATCAAAATTATCCATTGATATTATTTTAGGAATATCAACAACTAAACGCCCTACAGGTGTCACTTTAGTTAAATCAGCCAATAACGATTTTGCTTGTTCATAATCAATTGCTTGCGAGCCGTCTCGCTGCGCTAAACTTTTTGAAGCAATTTCCATTCGAAGGCTCTCAGAGACTTTAATCAAGTTCTCTAGCTCCAATTGCTTGAGTTTTTCACGAGTAAACAGTGACGCCTGAGTATAAGCATAATCGGTAAAGCCGCCGACACGTTTAATTAATTCTCCCAACGTTTCCCCACGTTGAATGGTATATTTCCCTGGAAACATAAATTCGCCACGTAACTCGACAATGTGATTCTCTTGCCACGCAGGAATATGATGTATATTCAGGCGGTCTTTACTTTGCAATAGAATATTTTCTGAACTATTAGGTTCTAACGCGGCAGCAAGATCTATATTTAACGATTGTTTGCTTGCTTTCTCATTAATTATTTGATTTCGAGTGATTTCAGCTTTGACTAAATAAGCTGACTCTAATAAACCACCTGCGGCCTTTATTAAATCACTTGCTTTATTCTTTTTCGCTAAAGGATATATACCAGGATATTTGACTGCACCATCAATCTCTATCATTTGAATAGGAAAACCTACTGCCGCTTGCCTTTTTAACTGCTCAATCACCGGCGCCAATAAGCGCTTACGAGAAAAGAAACCTAATTCACGTAATTCAAGCTCTTTATCATCAGCTTTACCTGTTATCTCTTGTAGAGACTGATAAGTTTGTTTAAGTGTTTCTTCTGCTTCATCGGTTACTTCTATTTGATTATACGAAAAACTTTGGTTTTCATCGCCATAACGCTGCCAAAATAATTTATTTTGAAACTTATCTTCCGCTTCTTCTTTTTCTCTGTCTAAGAGTTCTTGCTTAGTAAGTGCAAATTTATCTAACGATATTAGGTCTGAAGATGCCGCTTCAACATTCGAAAATATCAGAATCTTGTCTTTGGCTGATAAAAGTAAGTTGTCCATGGATGATGTATCAGCAAGTGCGTTAAATAAGCTAAATTGCAAAACTTCGATATTACGACCAATATCTTTTTGTCTGATCACTAA
>Ga0105356_10004061_pt1 | contig 14203 bp, 9 predicted proteins | sample GOMGulsemesocosm_3_FD_83502 | JGI IMG/M metagenome (GOLD analysis project Ga0105356, IMG submission 83502) | Methane-oxidizing microbial communities from mesocosms in the Gulf of Mexico - GOM9D Gulf of Mexico | ecosystem: Environmental > Aquatic > Marine > Cold seeps | place: Gulf of Mexico...
AACGGCGGCAATAAAGCCAATAATGCCGCCGAAAACACCGCCCCAAACCACTAGCCAACCGAGGTGTTTTTTAATCATGGTTTGAATAATTTCTTTCACTAATTGTGGAGTGAGTTCGTTAAGGCGTTTTTCAATAATATCGCTGACTTTTTCTTGCATGCTGGCAATCATATTGGGTTGCTCTAATTCATCACGCAGTAAGCTAGTAAACTGTTCACTTTGGCTGATTTCTTTAATCGACAACTTCATTTTCTCAATAAAAGGTGCTTTCATTGGCTGCAATGCTTCACTACCGCCCACCATCGCGAGCATTGGTGCAAAAGAAGACTCTTCAATAACACTAACTAGATTGTTAAAAGCGGGTTCTAGATCTACTTTCTCAATCACCGGGCTTAAATCAATACTACTCGCGGCACCGGAGCTGGAAGATAAAAAACGATCAATGTTTTCAACGGTAAAAAACTGCTCCATCATTAATTGCTGTATCGCTACTTTAAATTCATCAAAGCGCGCCGGAATCACACCTGAGCCATACAATAACGGTACTTTTTCAAAAAGCATATGCACAGCAAGCCAATTAGTGACTGCGCCTGATAGGGCAAATAAACCAATGGTATATAAAACATGATGTTCGATAAAAAGACCAGCGCAGGTACATACTAAGGCAATAAAATTAGTAACTAAGCTCTTATTCACTTTAACTCCGTGATTAGGCAATGATTTAGGGTTTTAATAGCCGCTATGATAGCATTGAATGAACCATGCTAACATGCGAAAAATATCACTTTTGCTAGCGCTGACAGTGACTCATCATTATATTATCTAATGATAAAGCCCGCTAAATAAAGGCTTATGTTATTTAGCGGGCTTTAATAGTGAATATCTATGTCCAAGTATTACTAAACCATTATCGATTAGAAACTGCACAAGTAAATCTTGATAATTATCAAGAGATTTTCAAAAAAGTAAGCTTACTTTATGAAAATGGCCAAACTACCTTATCTGAAATCGAGAAAGTTAACTCTTCATTAGCGTTAGCGCAAAGTTATTATTTTGATAAGCAATTATGCTTTACTGTGAGTTGATCGTTGAATTAATCGTTGAATTGCCAAAGTATAACTTTGTATTCCCATACCAACGATGATGCCACTTGCTACGGGAGAAATATACGAATGATGTCGAAAGCTTTCGCGGGCATGGACATTACTGATATGAGTTTCGAATACCGGTACCTCAACGCCTTTGATGGCATCATTCAGAGCGATTGAAGTATGAGTATAAGCACCCGAATTTTTATCGTTAAAAAGCCCCGATTAACGTTATTAATCGGGGCTTTACAGAATACAGTCAGGGTCATTAATGACTGTATACCTTTGTTTTAAGTCTCAATTAAAATGAGCCTTGTAGACCTACAGTAAAGGCACGGCCAATAACATCATAGGTACCTAATCGTGTTTGCCCAATTTGTCCGTCAACTTCTGGAGGCTGCTTATCAAAAAGATTTGAAATGCTTGCTTTCAGTAATAGCGAACCATCATCATAGATGTCGTATGATGTTGAAAGGTCAAAGTAACTCATACTAGGTACACTTGGCGTTGTTGAGCCAATATTGGTGATGGTGCTCTTAGCGTCCATACTATCTATGTATCTCCAGCGTAATGATGTTGATAGTGCACCCCATTGATACGTAGGCGATATTGCAATGGTTAACTCTGGATGTATATCATTGTCTGCAGCTCTGTTAGCTGGTCCGCCAATAGTGCCGGCAAAATCTAAATAATCTTCATCAGGTAGTGATTGCTCTTGATACTCATTTAACCAACCGACAGCAATATTAGTACGTAATTTACCCGCACCTAGATCAATCGCATGATTCAATTGAATATCAATACCACTGGTTTCTATTGACGCTAGATTAAGGTAAGTTGTTGATATTTCAGAAACAGTACCGGTCGCGCTTTCTCTTGATATCAGTTGGCAAAATTCATTGTCGGTAGAAAAAGTTGCGTTAAAGGTTGGATCAAAACAACGATTAATTACGTCTCTACCATTAATTGTACTGATCACATCATCAATTTTAATGCTCCAATAATCGATTGAGACAGATAAATCTTGATCGCTCAATTGAGGCTGCCATACCAAACCTACGGTAACTGTTTTCGCTTTTTCAGGCGTTAACTCGGTATTGCCCCCTGTTGATGTTGGTAGCGAGGTAGTGGTATGTTCAAATGAATCAATTTGCGCTAACGGTAGACCTTGAGATAAACATAATGCTTCAATTTGGCTATTGTTTACCCCTAAGCGCCCGGCGTTTCTAATATCACAAGGATCACCTAGATTTGCATCATCACCAGGATCACCAACCGTTACTTCACTCCCCAAAGAGGCACTATATAATTCGCCGATATTAGGAGCTCGTAGGGCATGTTGTAAGCTCGTTCTCACGAAAGTTGCTTCAGATGGACGCCATTCTAAACCTACATTCCATGAATTACCGTTACCGGTTACATCTTGATTAGAAGAGCGAAATCCGGCGGTTAAATCTAAAGATTCAATTAACGTTTCGCCATCAACAAGTGGTACTAGTAATTCTCCACCAAACTCAGTGGTGTTAGTTTCACCTGAAGTTGGTAGTGATTGACCAACACCCAAAGCATCATTGGTTTGTACTGATAAACTAGGGTTAAAGTTTAAGCTATCAGTACGATAGCTAGCGGTTGCTGAGAATTGAACGAAACCTGCTGGTAGCTCGAATAATGTTCCTGATATTACCCCTTCATAATGTCTGCGAGTGGTACTTAATGTAGAGGTGACATCAGGAGCCATAAATTGCTGACACTCCTCAGAAATATTGGTGGCATTAGCCAAACCAAAAGGATTATACCCGCCTTGACAGAGTGAATCTCCACCATCAGAGGCGTGCAATAATTGATTGATTCTTGAGCCTAAGACAATATTTTGTATTTCTTCATTTGAGGTAACACTATCTCGTGCAGCATAAAGATCAAAGGTCCAATCTTCATAACCTAAATAACCTTTTAAACCAACTATGTACTGGGTAGTTTTAAAGCTTTCTTGATGCGTTCTTTCGTCTATACCTAAAAAACGTTGATTTAAAATGAAATCAGCCGTTGGATCGGTGCGTGACGCAAGTAATGTCGTTAAATCATCAGGTATAAAAGGGTTGCTCACTGGAATGGTCGCTGTTGGCCCAAATAAGGTTAAATTACGGCTGGCACTACCACTCGTCACTGAGTCGGAAAATAAAAACTGACCATAAGCGGTGATTTCATCGCTAAGATCATACTCACCTTTAACAAAGGTATTATAGCGTTTTAAGCCTTTTAATGCGGTACCTTGTCTGCCTACAGGTTGTCGTACTTCGCTACCATTTTTAACCCAATATAGGCTATCTTCGCCATCAGGGCCTACATAGTTTAATGCGCCACCTAGCTGGCTGAAAAGTGAGCCATCATCATTAAAACCAAGACGATCAGTAGAAACTGTTTGATTAATGCCGTAATTTTGGAATAAAGAGTTTACCGCTGCTTGGCTAGGATCATTCCCGCCTGCGCGGTATGTTCCTTGACCAATAAAAGAAGAGCCTATTGCATAATTGAAAAAATCACGATCTTCACCACGAAGTTCGCTACGATCGTTACGTGCCATCGCAAAAAGAAGGCGCCCTTTATCATCATCACTTCGCGCACCAACAAGAATTGACATGTCGTCTTTTTCTGTACCGCCGGCCTGTGAGTCACCATATTCAAGGCTAAACTTTACGCCATCAAAATAGTCACTGCTTTGAAAGTTAACGACACCAGAAATCGCCTCAGAGCCGTATACAGAAGAAGCACCACCAGTGAGCACTTCAACGCCTCTTAGCATAATGGTCGGAATAACATTGGTATCAACAGAGCCAAAGGGTGATGAAATGGGTAATCTATGTTGATCTAACAAAATTAGATTTCGATTAGTGCCTAAGGCACGCATATTAAGGGTCGCGCCGCCACCACCGCCAATTGAGACGGTGCCGGCATTACCCCCCTCAACAAATTGTGGTAGCACATTAAGTGATTCTTCGACGGTTACTGCGCCGAATCCATCCATTTGTTCAGCACTTACGGTTACTACAGGGCTTGATGAAGCATAGTCTTTTCTGACTATTCTTGAGCCTGTAACTCTAATAACTTCAACGTCTTTTTCATTGGCTTGTTGATCCGTAGCTGAATTGCTGGTTTCTTGTGCAAAAGTAATATTCATTGTTGAAATGGCTAAACTGACACCAATAAAAATCTTTGAATATGGCTTCATACTATCCCCTTAGTCTTATTTTAATAAACTTGTAATTTTAATTGTGGTTTTTGTAAAGTGAACACTAAATATTAGGATTAGGTTATTGAAAATCATTCAGATTTATCTGTATTATTTCCATTGTGTTATACCTAAATATTCCCTAATAATATTCTCATTAAGCTTTTACTTGAGCGGTTGAATGAATTACCGCTTGGATTGCCAACACATATCCATATATTCCCATACCAACAATAATGCCACTGGCAACAGGTGATATATATGAGTGTTGTCGAAAAGGCTCTCGAGCATGGACATTACTAATATGCAGTTCAATTACCGGTACATTCGTCCCTTTAATGGCATCATGTAAGGCGATTGAAGTATGGGTGTAGGCACCGGGATTAAAAACAACTCCAAGTAATTCACCTTTATTTATTAAAGTATTAGCTTCATGAATAAAGTCAATTAAGTCGCCTTCATGGTTGGATTGACGAAAATCAATTTCACATTGATAAGGCAAAGCTGCCTTTCGACATAAAACGGCGACATCGTCAATGGTATCTTTACCATATTGCTCAGGCTCTCGCATTCCGAGCAAATTCAGGTTAGGACCATTTAGTACCATAATCGTAGACATTACCCCTCCAAACTGTATATATTTTGTAATGTAGTAGGGATACTAACAAGGATAAACCTTAACAAATATTGATTAAATGTTCGTGAACTATGCGGTTTTGTTAAGGTTTTGGGAGGGAGGAAGTATGAAGATATTTACAGAAATTAGCGTTTTTCACTTTTAAGTGTGGTCAGTAATTCGGTAAATTTTTTATAAAATAAGCGCGTTTTATGGGGCATTGGAATGGCGCTGTGGCGCAAGGTGTGCACTTGAAATTGTTTCGTTTCACTAAGTTGTATTGCATGGAGTTTAGGATACGACTCCCCCATTAATACAAAATCGCTGACTAATGAAATACCTGCGCCATGCTGCACCATAGAGCAAGCATCGTCATTATAGCGCAGTAAAACACTGACTTTAGGCTCGATATTTGCTTTTTTAAATAATTGTTCAGCTACTTGACCTAACGCCGAATCGGCATGATAAAGAATCCATTGGTACTCTTTAAGTTCAGTTAACGCGACTTTAGCTTTTTCCGCGAGACGGTGTTCTTTAGGTACAATACAAACAATATCACTACTAATCGATTCTTCTGCAGTGATTAACGGGTGCAATGGATCATAGAGGGAAACGGCAAAATCACCTTTGTTGATCGTTAAATAATCAGCAAGCTCTTCATTTGAAAGTACATCCACTTTAATGACAACATCAGGTACAAACTTTTTGGTTTCGGCGATAAGTTTTGGCAAAATATATTGTGATAATGTCGGCGTACAACCGATGCGGATTGGTCTATCTTTATTCTGTACGATACGATCAATGGTTGATTCTAAACCTTCCATTTGTGCATAGACAGGTCCTAGTTCTTTAAATAGCTCTTCAGCTTCAGGTGTTGGTACTAAACGACACTTTATTCGTTCAAATAATTGGATACCTAATGTATGTTCAGTATATTTTAATGCGCGACTTACTGCGGGCTGTGATAAATGTAGAATTTCAGCTGCCCCACTAATGGTTTTCGCCAGCATTATTGTTCTAAATATTTCTAACTGTTTAAAATTCAATCGCATTTTTACCTTCCTCTATATTGGTATATCACTAACACCAAAAACCATAACAAAATTGCATAGATCACCGACATATTGTCATTATTTATTATGGATTTCAATTGTTAGAATTAAGTCAAATGTCATCGTAAAGTGTATAAATAATGCTCTCAGCTAGAATCCTTGAGAAAGAAAAAGTTGAAATAGAAAAAGTTGCCATTCCATCTCCTGGTGTTGGAGAAGTACAGCTAAAAATTAGCCATGTGGGTATTTGTGGCTCTGATGTACATATTTATAGCGGTGGTCGAAAAGTTGATTATCCTATGGTGATGGGGCATGAAGGTGTTGGTTATGTTAGCCAATTAGGTGCAGGCGTTAAGCATTTATCACTGGGTCAACGTGTGGTGATTGAACCGAATTTTCCTTGTGGACAGTGTAAATTCTGCCAACAAGGTCGCGGTAATATTTGTCCTGAAAAACGTAGCATTGGTGTGACAGAAGCAGGTTGCCTTTCAGAATATGCGGTGATTCCTGCGGATTTTGCTTGGCCGGTGCCTGATGAGCTGTCCGCTGAGCAAGTGGTGTTAATTGAGCCAACTGCGGTTGGCGTACATGCGTTAAAAGTGTCTCGAGTACAGCCGGGCGGTACTATTGCCATTATTGGCTTAGGTGCTATCGGCATGTTATTGGCAATGTTGTCTATACGTTTAGGTTATAGAGTACTGGCAATAGATCGTGATGAAGATAAGTGCAATAAAGCCGCTGGCTTCGGTACCATTATTTGCGATGCCAATGACCGAACGCAGTTAATTGAACAAATGGAAGCGGAGGCAGTGCAAGCTATTTTTGAATGTGGTGGCTCTGCGGTTACCGCGTCTATTGCCACTGAAATTGCGCCACGTGGTAGTAATATAATCTTAGTTGGCTTGGCGCAAACTCCAGCAGAATTCACACCACTGAACCTAACGCGTAAAGGGGTCAGTATCATTCCTTCGATGATTTATGATCACCCGAGCGACTTTAGAAATACCATTGAATTAATGAATAATAATATGATCGACCCCAACATTATTATTTCTGGACGGTATCCGTTAGCAGACGCAGAGCAAGCATTAAGCCGCGCTCATCAAGGCCAAGATACTAAGTTAATTATTGATATAACAGGAGTATAGTGATGAAATATTCTATAGCCACAGTGTCTTTATCCGGCACCTTAGAGCAAAAAATAGCCGCGATTACCAAAGAAAAATATCATGGTATTGAGCTGTTTGAAAACGATCTCATTACTTCACATCTTTCCGCAACTGATGTGCGGAATATGCTGGTCGATTACAATTTAGAACTATTAGCCTTACAGCCGTTTCGTGATTATGAAGGGATGCCTGAACCGAAGCGCTCGAAAAACTTTGATCGTGCCGAGCGTAAATTTGATCTAATGGAAGAATTAGGTACCAAAAAACTGTTAATTTGTAGCAATGTGTCTCCTTTAGCCATTAACGACCCAGACATTATTGCGGAAGACTTGTTTGAGTTAGCAGAGCGTGCCGCTAAGCGTGGTTTTAGTATTGGTTACGAAGCACTGGCTTGGGGACGGCATGTAAATGATTATCGCCAAACGATTGATATTGTTCGTCGTGCAAATCATGGCAACTTAGGGGTTATTTTAGATAGTTATCATATCCTTGCCCGTGGTTTACCCGTTGATGCTATTCGTACCTTATCAGCAGATGAAATCACCTTAGTGCAGGTAGCTGATGCGCCTAAATTAGATATGGGGCTCATGCATCTTAGTCGCCATTATCGCTCTTTTCCTGGGCAAGGCTCTTTACCGGTCTTAGACTTTATGAAAGCGCTACGTTCCACCGGTTACGATGATTATATTTCGCATGAAATTTTCAGTGATGACTTTCGCTCGGCATCAATAGCAAAAACCGCTAAAGATGGTTACCGTTCACTGGTTTGGCTTGATCATTTATCCAGAGATGTGCCTGCCGAAAATACTCGCGAGCCATCACAACCGGCAGAGCTGTCAGCATATGAGAAAACATTTGACGATAATATCAATAAACAAACCCAAGGTGGCGCTCAAAACATTGCTTTTATTGAGTTTGCTGCGGACGATGAAACCGAAGTAAAGCTGGTTAAATTGCTAACCGATTTAGGCTTTGTTGCTCAGTATCAACATAAATCTAAAAACGTCACCTTATATTCGATGGCAAAGGTTAATATTATGATTAACCGTCAGCAAAATAGCCATGCTAATAATTATTTTACTGAGCGTGGTGTGGGTGTTTGTGCCTTAGGCTTTTATGTGAAGTCAGTTGACGAGATGATGAATTGGTCTAAGACACTTGATTATGCGTGTTTTGACAGTAATGTTGATGCCGGAGAAATGAAAATACCGGCTGTATGTGGTGCTAACGATACCTTATATTATTTTATCGAAGATAATGCCGACTCTGCTAACTTCTATGACGTCGACTTTACTCATACGGGTGTCAGCAATGATGAAAATGTTATTACCGGTATTGATCACATTGGCCAAACGTTAAAGCCAGAAGATTACAACTCAGCAACGTTATTTTATCGTGCCATGCTCGATTTAGACATTGAAGAGCCGATTGATTTGTTAGATCCTCAAGGCTTATTGTACAGCCGAGTAGCGCGTAATAAACGCGGCAGTATTCGTATTCCTATGAATACCACCCACAGTTGGGGCACCTCGTCACAACGTTTTATTGAAATGTCACAAGGTGGTGGGTTCCAACAAATAGCACTGTGCACTACCAATATTTTCGTTAGCGCCGAAAAAATTAGTAGTGAATATATTCTCACCATGCCTAATAATTATTATCTCGATTTACGTGCTCGAAGTGATTTAGATGAGCAAATAATTGCTAGCATGCAAAAATTTAATATTCTCTATGATAAAGATGAAAACGGCGATTTTTTCCATTTTTATATTCGAGAATTAAATGGCCTCTTTTTTGAAGTAGTTCAACGCAATGATAATTATCAGCGTTACGGTGAAGTTAACGCACAAATAAGGTTAGCAGCACAAAAACACAGTGAAAAACTATAATAATATAACACTATAACGGGTTCTGTTAGAGCACGTTAATCCATTTTTATGCAACATATATAGAGCAATAATGATGAGTACAATTACAATGAGCGAAAAAGGTGAGTGTAAAAAAATACCGCCACAAGATTTGTCGGCGTTAATCAGCAATAATCCAATGACCCCTATACAGGTTATTGTTGTTGCGATTTGCTTCATATTAAATATGATTGATGGCATGGATGTGTTGGTGGTGTCGTTTACTGGCTCTGAAATGATGGCCGAGTGGGACTTAAAAAAATCACAAATTGGTTATATTTACAGTGCCGGTTTAGCGGGCATGACAATAGGTTGTTTATTCTTGGCGCCTTTTGCCGACAAATTAGGTCGTAAAAACTTACTCTTTATATCTACCTTACTGATCACTATCGGCATGCTACTGTCGGCTATTGTAAATAGTTATACCGAAATGTTGCTCGTTCGGGTGTTAACGGGAGTAGGCATTGGTGGCATATTGCCTACTATGGCCATATTAGCCTCTGAATTCTCTAGCGAGAAACGTCGTAACTTTTCGGTTGGTTTAGTGCAAGCTGGTTGGCCAATTGGCGCTATTATTACTGGGTTCTTTGTGGCTTGGGCGGTACCTGAATTTGGCTGGCGTTCAGCATATTTTACTGCCGGTGTGATTTCTGCCGTTATGCTACCCATCATCTTTTTTGTGATGCCAGAATCGTTAGACTTCTTAATTAAGCGTCAACCTAAAAAAGCGTTACAGAAAGTAAACTCTTTACTTAAAAAAATGGGTTATAGCGAAATTGATCAACTGCCACCAGCACCAGCCAATATCGCTCAAGCGAAGGTAAGTGATTTATTCTCTCCGGAGTTAATTGCATCAACTATGCGCCTTTGGATCGGTATCTTCTTCGGTTTTATGACCTTATATACGTTAATAAGCTGGATCCCAACCATAGCTAAAGAATCAGGCATGCCATTTGAAATGGCTACCTATGTGGGTACTGCGCTTAACTTTGGTGCCTTTACGGGCAGTGTTGCTTTGGGTTGGTTATCAGCACGCTTTGGTTTGAAAAACTTGATTGCGCTCTTTATGAGTTGCGCCTTTATTATCATGATTATTTATAGCTCAGTATCGCTAACGTATACGTTAATGTTTGTTGCAACCTTCTTCATCGGGGTAACAGTACAAGGTGGTTTTAATGGTTTTTGGCCAACGGCAACCCGTATTTTTCCTGCACATTTAAGAGCTAGAGGCGTAGGTCTTGCGGTAGGTGCGGGTCGCTTTGGGGCAATATTAGGGCCGGCGTTATTTGGCATATTATTCGAATCAGGCATGAGTATTTCAACCTTGTTTATTATTTTCTCATTCCCCTTATTAATCGCCGGTATTGCTGCTTACACCATTCCGTCAAAATCGGTACATTAAGCTGCTTGCGGCCATATTTCTGAAAAAATATGCCCACGTAAAAGTGTCAGAGTACTAACTGGCACTATAGTAAAAGTTCTTTATGCGCGATGAGTTTTTTGTATTAACAAAGGGCTTATCGTTTTTTGTTTTATTCCCTCCTTATATATCCTGACTTTACTCATTTATTGTTCAAGTAAACAGGTCGGCCTGAGTTTTTTCCTACCGCCAACAAGGCTACAAACTTAATGAAAACCGTCGTATTTGTTGTGTTAAGATAATTTAATTGAGCAACCTACGAGCATAAGATTGAGCCATATTACTTAATCAACGTTATCCTGATGAAAACTAATTTAATTACCCGTGCAGGCTATGAATTACTGCAACAAGAACTTAACCATTTATGGCGAGTAGAGCGCCCTGAAACCACTAGAAAAGTCTCGTGGGCAGCGAGTTTAGGTGACCGATCTGAGAATGCGGATTATCAATACAATAAAAAACGCTTACGAGAAATAGACCGTCGGGTTCGCTATTTAACCAAACGCTTAGAAGATATCAACGTTATTGATCATAACCCGCAGCAAAATGGCAAAGTATTTTTTGGTGCTTGGGTGACGATAGAAAATGATGACGGTGAGCAGTTAAGTTTTAAAATAGTGGGGCCCGATGAAATCTTTGGCCGTAATGATTATATTTCTATCGATTCGCCAATGGCACGGGCGTTATTGAAAAAAGAAGTAGACGATGAAGCGGTAGTGACTACGCCAGCAGGTGAAAAATACTGGACAGTATTGAGTATTTGTTATCAAGATAAAGCGTCTTAGTTCAGCCCTGATAAACTATTCAGTCCTGATAAATTATTCAGTCCTGATAAATTAATTCTGTTACTTGAAATGAGCATCGGCATAGTAAGGAATAGTCGCAGCTGAGTGTTAAGCGCATAAATAGCGGCTATTCACCCATAGGTTCGACTATACAAAAATAAAATAATAGGGAATTTAATGAATAACATTATCAGTTTATGTGTCATCACATTATGTATAGCCAGCTTGGTTGGCTGTAATAGCCTAGAAAGTGAATCATTTGAATATCAGCGTGCGACTAAGCAAATGACGCAAGCGGGAGAAGTAGAAGGAACACTACTCACCGACAGTAATACCTTAGCTTGGTTAGGGGTTCCTTATGCTGCTGCGCCCATAGGAGAGTTACGCTGGAAGGCGCCTATTACACCTACACCTTGGAAAAACACCCTCAATACCACCCGTTTTAGTGATGCCACTATTCAATTAGGGCGAGATGGTTTGCAGGGCAGTGAAGACAGCTTGTATCTCAATATTTGGCGACCCAATACTGCGGCTAAAAATTTACCGGTAATGGTATTTGTACATGGTGGTGGTAATAGAACCGGAAAATCGCAATCTTTTGTTGGCGATAAACTCGCGGTAGCTACCAATAGCATTGTTATTTCAATTAATTATCGCCTTGGGGCAACCGGTTGGTTTCGACATTCGTCGCTACGTACTGGCGACCCTGCTACCGATTCAGGTAACTTTGCCTTGTTAGATATTATTCAGTCATTAACTTGGGTTGAAAAAAACATCGCCAGTTTTGGTGGTGATCCTGAGCAAGTTACCGCTGCTGGGCAATCAGCAGGCGCACGCGATGTACTGGCGTTAATGATTTCGCCATTAGCACATGGCTTATTTGATCAAATTATTGCCTTTAGTGGCGGCATGACTTTATCGTCGCCCAGTGCTGGCGATGAGATTGCTGAACAAGTGATCACTAAGTTGGTAGTGGCCGATGGTTTTGCCACTACCGCTGCCGAGGCTAAAGCGTGGATAGAAAATCATGCCGATTTAGCCAGTTATTTACGCAGTAAACCGGCAGCAGAGCTATTGGCTCATTATGGTGATTCACCAATAAAAATGGCGCCTTTTCCACACTTGTTTACCGATGGTTATGTGATTCCTGCCGATGGCTTTAAGGTATTAAGCACCGGAGCTTATAAAAAAGTACCGGTAATACTAGGCAGTGATGATATGGAGTTTTCGGTTTTTGCGATGACCGATCCGTATTTTATCGGCGATGTAATGTCAGGAAAGCTCTTTAATAACGCTAAAAAACTAGCGCAATATCAGCAGGCGAAAAGCTTTGGTAGTCAGCTTTATGTTGGCTTTAATGTTGAAAATGTGGCGCAGTTATTGGTTGCTAATCACGACCAACCACCAGTCTATGGTTATCGTTTTGCGTGGGGTTCTAAACCTGGCGTGATTAAATCACCGGTAGCAGATTTACTCGGTACCACCCACGGATTTGATATGGACTTTGTGACCGGTCATCACACCAACTTTGCAGATAAAATGTTTCCAAATTCGTTATATTTTGAAGAGAATGCACAAGGTCGAGCGGAAATAACCCACAGCATGATGGCTTATCTGGGGAATTTTCTGCACTCAGGTAACCCTAATGACGAAAATTTACCCCGCTGGCAAGCGTGGAATAATAAGGCAGGTGTTGACAAAATATTACGTATTGATGGCGACTTAACCAAGGCTGATATCAGCATGTCTGCCGAGTATTATCAAAAAGCGACAGTAATCGCACAGATGCAACAACAACTCCCCGCAGCAGAGTTTGAGTTGATCACCTCAACCTTGTTTAGCGGTCGCTTCTTTTGGGAATGCGAAACCTCGCAGTGTAATACTGAGTGATAGCGTTATCCGGTAGTGGTCTAGATCACTGCCGGAATATTGTAGTTTCAGCGGTTGTTTAAGGAAAATAATTTACTGATTATCAAACACTGTTTTGGCCGCGCGAAAGGCTTCTTGAGCCGCTGGCGCGCCGCAGTACACCGCACTATGTAATAGCACCTCGCGAATTTCTTCTTTACTGGCGCCATTATTCAACGCACCGCGAATATGGCCGGTTAATTCTTGTGGTGCTTTTAATGCCGCCAGCATAGCAATAGTGACTAGGCTGCGAGTTTTTAAATCGATACCGCTGCGTTGCCACGTAGAGCCCCAGCCGTGGTCATTAATATATTCTTGAATCGGCTGGCTAAAGTCATCGGCATTTTCTAGTGCGCGATCAACAAAACTGTCGCCCATTACTTGTCGGCGTATTTGTTCACCTTTTGACTGTTCACCTTTATATTCTTCATTGTTAGAGAGTGTCATCTGAGATCCTTAGGAAGAGGTTAACTATAAATATATTATTGAGTGCGCGATAACCTCTAGACTACTGAGTTAATATCATCTTAGGGTATTTATTGTCGCTATAGGGAGCATTCACCAATACGCTGACAATAGCGCGGGGTTGATTCATTGCACGAAAGTACCATTGCAATATAGCTTAAGATCGCGACATCATTTAGATTACTATACAAACTATAATGATGGTCTCTGCTGATGAATAAAAAATGGGTACTCGCTTTTCTTACTGTGGTGTTGAGCTTTTACAGCAATGCTAATTTATCGCAGCAAAAAACAGATTATCAAACAATAACGCCCAAAGCATTAACACATTTTGGTGCTAATCCGGGTGAGTTAACCGCAAGTTATTATCCGCCGCAATCGAACAACCGTGCCTTAGTGGTGTTATTGCATGGCTGTGTACAAGAAGGTGAGCAATTAGCACGACAAAGTGGTTTATTAGCCTTAGCACAGCAGCAAGGCTTTGGCGTGTTGATCCCCCAACAAGCGCTGACTAATAATATTAAACGCTGTTTTAATTGGTATTCTGATGATGATTATCGCAAAGAC
>Ga0105356_10004062_pt1 | contig 14201 bp, 11 predicted proteins | sample GOMGulsemesocosm_3_FD_83502 | JGI IMG/M metagenome (GOLD analysis project Ga0105356, IMG submission 83502) | Methane-oxidizing microbial communities from mesocosms in the Gulf of Mexico - GOM9D Gulf of Mexico | ecosystem: Environmental > Aquatic > Marine > Cold seeps | place: Gulf of Mexico...
GTTTTTACAGGTGTTATTGAATCTGTAAAGAACCCGAATGAAACCGTGTATATAGAAGACAGTCAACGTTTGTTGGGACGTTTGCATTTTGCCGATTTTGGAGGTTTGTCCATGAAGATTATATACTTTATTTTGGCGTTGGTAACTTGCTTTGTGATTATTACTGGAGTGCTCATTTGGATTGAAGCAAGAAATAAAAAAAGTATGACCATAAAACAGCGTTTGTATACCGCAAAAGTTGGTCATATTTATTTAGCTATCTGTTTGTCAATGCTTCCTGTGACTGCTTTGTCATTTTTATTTGTGAAATTTTCGAATGGTTTTTTTGAAGACAAACAAACGGCGATCTATTCTTTTTACTTTATTACCTGGTTGGGGACTATTCTTTTCTTTCGATTTAAAAGAAACAATTATTTTACTAATAAATACAGTTTGTTATTTGGTGCCATCTTTGGGTTTTTGATTCCGATAGTCAATGGAATGGTTTCAGGGAATTGGTTATGGAGTTCTTATGCTCAGAATCAGTTGGCTATTTTCTTTATTGATGTTCTGTGGATTGTAATTTCTACTGTTTCCTTAATTTTTTATTTTAAAATAACACCAGAAGCCAAAGAAAAGAGTGCTTTTTCTAAAAACCCTATTGATTATAAGAATGTCAGTGCATTGAAAATGGAAGAAATTAATGAACCTGGCCCAAGCCATCAACAACAATTAAAAACAGAGAACGACAATAAAGATTTTATACCTATGAGAACAAAAATTATTTTATTATGGATATTTGTAATAGTTGGATTTGTATTTCATCATATTTATGGATTGGCGAACGTCTTTTTTAAAGAGTCAGTGTATATTGAGGGTGGGACAGGAGAGACTCCTTTTTGGGCACACCAATGGAGAATTTTAATGGAAGGATTGGCTTTTTTATTCGCAGTACTTACATTGCAATTGTCTAAAAGTTGGTTTCGATGGACTTCATTTATTTGGGCTATAATTCTGGCATTATTTAACATATATCATGTCATAGAGGCTATTTTATATGAGACAAGTAATTATTCTGAAATTTTTATTTTACTATTGATGGTAGTTGTTAGTGTGCTTTTAGTTATCAACTTAAGTAAGTGGAAAAAGGTGAACTAGACAAAATGTGTTTATTTTGTCCAAACGAAATAGTTATTTGATATAGAATTTAAATTTTATAGATACTCTGCTTTTGGCTAAGCATTTATTTTGTAGGCATCATTTTTTCTCTAAATAAATTGATTTCTTTCAAGTTGTTATTTTTTAGTTTGTATGAATAAAATCGTTTTTGATTTGTAGAAGATACTGATTTGAGTGGCAATTTAATCGTGTTGTTTTCCAATTCTTTTTCGCATAAATGTTTAGGAACAATACTAAAACCTGTAGTGTTCTTTAAGGCTTCAATAGTATCTATATAAGAGGGCAATATATACCTTGGAATTATTTTAGGGTGGGTGTGAAATTTCGTTTCCCAAAATTTTCTCACATCACCTTGGTCATTGTCAAATGCAAACCAAATTTGTTTTTGAAGCCATTTAATGAGTTGTTTTTCATTTTGCTTTAAATTTTTTGGAATGTCAATATCTTTCGAGCAGATAAGTACTAAATCTTCATTCTTTAAAAAAATAAATTGATGGTCGTAAATAGAATGTTTTTTTATTCCGACAAGTAATTGGACTTTTTCCGTTTCAAGTGACTCTATCAGTTCTTTTTCAGTTCCAAAATGTACAACGATATACATATCAAAAGAATAAATTTTATGAATAAGCTCTTTTTTGAAAAAATCTGAAGTACATCCGATAGTTACTGAAGAACGTATTTTTTTTGCTCTTTGACTTGAATAGTATTCTACTTTCTCTAATTCTTGTAATGAAGTGTTAATTTGAGCGTATAAAAATTTACCGTATTCGGTTGGGGCTAATTTTCGCGTAGTTCTTTCAAATAATTTTTTCCCAATATGCTGCTCTAAGGCAGATAAATGTTTACTGACTCCAGGTTGAGTTAGATGTAGTTTTTTTGAAGCTTCGGTGATATTGCGACATTCGTAAATAGAGCTAAATGTTCTTAGCCATTCTAAATTAATCATAACTGTAGTTATAAATAGATAAACAAAAATAATTAAAATTATCAATTGGTTGTGTTTACTTTTGAAAAAAATATAAATAATGGGAAAAACATTGGTAATAAATTATACACCTAGAAAAGGTTCTTACACTAAAATTTTATTTGATGAATTCGTGCTTCTAGCAAAAGAGAAAACTGAAATAATTCATCTTAATTTATCTGAAACACCACCAGATTTATTATTGACTGATAATCTGAATTTGATAATGGAGTGGAATGGGGGAAAAAGAGATTTCTCAAAATCTGAACTTTTGGTTTTGAAAAATCATCATGACTATATCAATCAAATATTAGAAGCAGATGCTATTGTTTTGGCTTTTCCTGTATATAACTTTACACTACCCGCTACAGTAAAGGCTTGGATTGATGCGATTGTGGTAAGTGATAAAACATTTTCTTTTAGTCCAGAAAAAGGATTTGTTGGACTTTGTGGTGGTAAAAAAGCTTTATCGATTATTGTTAGCGGGTTTGATTATGATGCTTCTAATGAGGTAAAGGAATATGCTTCAGCTACGATCAAACAGAATTTTGATTTTATGGGAATAAGCTCTGAACAGATTTCAGCTTTTGGAGTCGATCAAAATAGAGACCAGCTAGATGCAATTATAGGGAATGCCAAAGTAGAAATTAAAAATTTGGTAGATAGGTGGTTTTCAATTTAATGAAATGATCAATAGTAAATGACAAAAATTAGTATGTATATTCTTAAATGTCAGGACGAGGAGGAAATCTCTAAGAACAGCAGAAAGTTATCAACAGAAATAAAAAAAGCCTCGCAAATGCAAGGCTTTTGTTGTTGGGGTAGTAGGTAGACTACGACTCCTCCTTATCCTTTTAATAATCAAAAGTTAAATTCACTTGGTAACCGAATAGGTAACTTATCTGATAAGAACTTTTGTTTCATTTTGCCTTCTAAAAGACAGCATTAATATAATTCTGTTTTTCATATAAAACAAATGTTACACCAAATTGATTATTATATTTCTCATATATTTTGTATGTTATCACATGGGGAAAGCAGTTGAAATTTTGGTAAAAGAGAGTTTTTCAGATTTAAAAGGTTTATAATAAAAACAACGAAGCATTAAATCAGAGAAACGTATTCTATGTTTAATTCATAAAAAAAAGATCTATAAAGCACAACAAGGATTGGAGATAGTTTTGTTTGGGAAATAAACGGTGTAGACACGAAAATATTTGAATCGTATTTGTATCACAATACAAATCCAATGAATACAAAATAGTAATAATTGATAATGCAGGTTTTCATTCCACCAAAAATATAAAAGTTCCAAATACTATTTTTCTATTAAGAATACCTCCATATGTTCCTGAACTTAACCCTTGTAATCAAATTTGGCAATGGATAAAAAATAGATATAAAAATCAACGTTTTGAAAATATGGAAAACTTAAAAAATTGGTTGTATTATTCTATGTTGAGGGTAATTGTTAAATATTTATCTTTAAAGGTAGCAAACTAAAAAAACATTCTATATTTGAGACTTAATCCTTGCGTCTTAATTGTATCGAGACTTTCGTAGAAATAATTAATGAGTAATAAAAGTAATATAACTGATAATGTGTTGGTAAAGTCTCTGGTAAAAGGAGATCTAAAGGCCTATGACCAACTATATAGAAAGTATAGTAAAAAGTTACTTTACTTTACTATTGGCTTTGTCGATTCTAGTGAAGATGCAGAGGATATTGTTCAAGAAGTGTTTTTAACCGTTTGGAGAAAGCATTCAGAACTGAAAATAGATACTTCTTTCAATTCTTACTTATTTACAATCGCTTATAATGCTATTAAAAAGTATTATCGTAAAAAAGGGACAATTAAAAAGCACTTAGATATTTATTTAGATGATTTTACAGGGGTTGTAAATGATACAAATGCGAAAATTGAATACAATGATTTAGTGAGTCGCGCTGAGAAAATTGTGGTCACATTTCCAGAAAGAAGAAAAGAAGTTTTTAAGTTAAGCAGAGAAAGTCATTTGAGCAATCAAGAAATTGCAGATAAATTGGGGATCTCGAAAAAAACAGTAGAGAATCACATTACTTCATCATTGAAAATTTTAAGAGAACGGTTAGGTCTAACGCTATTTCTTGCTATTTGTCAAATACTTTTTTAAAAAAAAGAACCTCACAAAACATTAACAATCAGTTGGTTATAAAATAATCCAAAAAAAACAACATTTTGCTTAGGTGTAATCTGCTCTATGTGGATATAACTAAGCATAACAAAGAAATATTAGTTGTGTTGTTTTAAAAAATGGTTCGACATAAATAATTAGAATATGAAAAAAGAAAAGAAAATCGATGTAGCGTTATTAAAGAGGTTCTTTAATAAAAAATGTACAGAAGCAGAACAAAAAAATGTTGTCAATTGGTTTGTTGATGAAGCCTATGAGCAGAAATTGAGTTTTTTGCTTAAAAAGTATTGGGATGAATTAGATTGTCAGCAAAAGGACTTAAACGAGGCTACTGAAAGAATTTTAAATAAAATTCACATTCAGATAGAAGAGGAGACTAAGACGAGTGTTAAAAAGAATATAGAAGCTGCAGAACCAGAAAAGAAAAACAAAATCAAGTATTTAAAGCTGTTTAAATACGCTGCTATGATTGCCGTGTTGATTTCAACGGGGTTTGTATTTTACTACAGTAGTTTTAGTGAAAAAGCAATTAGCGAAAAAGTTATTAGTGAAATTAAACCTGGATATGAAAAGGCAACTTTGATTTTGGCTAATGGTACAGAAGTAAATCTAGAAGAAAAGCAAGGAGATGTCTTAGAGTTAAATACTTCGGTACAGATAGTTAATAAGGACAAGGTTCTTAGTTATACTACAAATCTAACAGATTTGATTGCTATTGAAGAGACAGCCAATAAAGTAATAGAATACAATACATTAAAAGTTCCTGCAGGAGGTATTTATCAGGCTGTGTTGGCAGATGGAACTAAAGTTTGGCTAAACTCGGCTTCTAGTTTAAGATATCCAGTAAATTTTAGCGCAAACAGCGAAAGAATTGTTGAGTTAACAGGAGAAGGCTATTTTGATGTAGCAAAGAATGGCAAGAAATTTATAGTTAAAACTTCTGAGGTAGATATTGCTGTTCTGGGTACTGAGTTCAACGTGAGTTCTTACGATGAGGATAAATTTACTGCAACAACTTTGGTAGAGGGATCTGTTGTGTTGAGTAACGAATACAATTCGATAGTGTTAAGCCCTAACGATCAAGGATATCTTAAGATGAATTCAGATAAATTTGAGGTGAACAATGTTGATGTTAATTTATATACGTCATGGCGAACAGGTAAATTTTATTTTGAGAAACAAAAATTAAAAGATCTTTTAAAAATTGTTGGACGTTGGTATGATGTTCAAATTGAAATTGATTCGCCAATGCTTGAAGAAAAATTATTTACGGGAGTCATTAATAAAAATGAATCTTTCGATTTTCTTTTAAAAATGATATCGCAATCGTTAAATATAGAATACGAATTAAATAAAAATGAACAAAATAACCAATATGAATTAAGAGTATTAAAAAAATAATTAACAAAAAAAACCGAGTAATGCTCTAACATTACCCGGATATTAATTTCTGTTAATTGAGTCGAAGTCAAATTAATTTCTAACCAATTAAATTCAAATTTATGAAAAAAAAATTAACCACAGGCTATTGTGAGTTAGTCAAGAACAACCAAAAACTAATTCTTTCAATTATGAAGAGAACATTATTAGTCTCGATGCTATTTTTTAGCATCTCAGCTTCGGCTTTTTCGCAAGTAATTTCATTAAACTTGGGAAAAGTAAAACTATCTCAAGCCTTTAAGGAAATCAGTAAAAAAACCAATGTCGATTTTTTCTATAGCGATTCTGAATTGAATGTAGAGAAAATGATTATGGTAAATTATACAAACATAGAAGTTGAAGAATTAGTTTCTAAGTTAGTAGGGAGCAATTATAATGTTGAAAAATCAGACAATGGAACAATTTTAATTTCACCAATAGAATTTCAACAAAAAATAATGGTTGCTGGTGTTGTAAAAGGTGTAGATGGTATTGGAATTCCTGGAGTTACAATACAAATTAAAGGAACTAATAGAGGAAACTCGACTAATTTTGATGGGAAATTTGAAATTGAAGTTGAAGATGGAACCGTATTAATTTTTAGATATTTAGGTCATAAAACTATAGAAGTAACTGTTGATGGAAACAAGGAACTTAATATAGTGCTTGCAGAAGATATAGAGAGTATAGATGAAGTTATTGTAACAGGTATTGTATCCCGAAATAAATCGAGTTTTACAGGAGCAGTTACATCTGCTACCGGAAAAGAACTTAAATCTGTAAGTAACGTAAACGTTGTACAGGGTATTAAAACCTTTGACCCGGCTTTTGCCATTATTGATGATAATGATTTTGGAGGAAACCCAAATCTACTTCCTAAAATCGAAGTTCGAGGTAAAACGAGTATTACTACAGATGGTCTTAGCGATGAATTTGGAGGGAATCCAAACCAACCATTGTTTATTTTAGATGGTTTTGAAACCACTTTAAGAACCATTGTAGATTTAGATATGAACAGAGTTGCATCTATCACTGTTTTAAAAGATGCTTCTTCAACAGCCCTTTATGGAGCAAAAGCAGCTAATGGAGTGGTTGTCGTTGAAACGATAAGACCTCTTGCGGGTGACTTAAGAGTAACTTACAATGTGGATTTTAGTGTTGAAATTGCTGATTTGAATGACTATGAATTAATGAATTCTACTCAGAAATTAGAATACGAAAGACTGTCAGGATATTGGACCGCAGATTCTCCATATTATTATCAGGAGCAATTTTCACTAAATAAACAATATAACGCAACACTTGCTGAAATTAAAAGAGGGGTAGACACGTATTGGTTAGATGAACCAACGCAAACGGGAACAAATCTTAGAAATTCAATATACGTTTCTGGTGGTAGTGAAACATTTACTTATGCTGTAGGTGTAGATTACAGAAATATTAAAGGTGTAATGAAAGGTTCTGGTCGTAAAAATTGGGGAACAAATATTGATTTAACGTACCGTAAGGATAAGTTTAATATTTCAAACCGATTGTATATTAATGGATATGATGCGGAAGAATCTCATTATGGATCATTCTCTAATTATGCCAATGCAAATCCTTATTTTAGACAAACAGATGCTGATGGTAATATTACAAATTTTTTAGATATTGACAATTATTTTGGAAATTCAATAGCAAACCCGCTATACAACGCGAGTCTAAATTCTTTTGATAACACCAATTCTTTTAATTTAACAAATAACTTTAGTACTATTTACACTGTTAATCAGCAAGTACGATTACAAGGTAATTTACAATTAAGAACAGGAAATATAACGAACGAAATTTTTGTAGACCCAGAACATACCTCTTTTAATGGAACTCCGTTTGAAGAAAAAGGGAGTTACGATAATATAGTAACCAAGAATTTTAGTTATAGATTCAACGTTATGGCTACTTATGCCAAAGTGTTTAAAGAAAAACATAGAATAAATGCCAATTTAAGAGGTGAAGTCGAAGAAACTAATTTTGACAGGTTAAGCATTCAAGTTGTGGGTTATCCAAGTGGTACTAATGGAAATCCGGCATTCGCGTTTGGCTATAAACCAAATTCACAACCCTCTACAGCAGTAAATAAAAGCAGAAGAGTTAATGTATTGGCAAGTATTAACTACGATTTTAACAGAACATTGTTTTTTGATGGAACGTATCGTTTAGATGGCTCAACCGTTTTTGGATCAAATGAAAAATATTCTCCATTTTGGTCAATTGGTGCTGGTTGGAATCTACACGAGACTTTTAAAATAAACCCTGAAACTGTTTCTTTATTAAAATTAAGAGCAAGTACTGGTTTAACAGGTAATCAAGGCTTTGGAAACTTATCATCTGTTTCAATCTACGGATTTAACAGTAATTCAAATATTTTTGGTCAGGCAACTGAATTAGAAACGCTAGCAAATCCAAACTTAGAATGGCAAAATACCCTACAAAAAAGTTTTGGTATTGATGCCGTTTTATTCAAAAACCGATTAAGTGCTACGGTTAACTATTATACAAAAAAAACAGATCCGTTAGTAGTTCGTATTGATTTACCTTCTTCGACAGGTGTTTATGCATACCCGCAGAACGCTGGCTTTATGGACACAGAAGGTTTTGAAACCTATATAAGAGTTTCTCTTATATATAGACCCGAAGATCAAAAAATATGGAGTTTGGGTATAAGAACAAGTTCTACAAAAAGTGAATATGGTGGGTTTCAAAATTTGTTAAAATCATTAGACGATAATGCAAAAGCAAATAGTTCATTGTATCGATATAGAGATGGGAATAGTCCGGATGATTTATGGGCAGTTCCATCATTAGGAATTGACCCAAGTAATGGAGAAGAAGTTTTCTTAACTAAAGAAGGTTTACCGACTTACAATTATGACCAAGATGATGAAGTAGTACTAGGAAATGGAAGACCAACTATGGAAAGTATCTTCAGCAGTAACTTACGTATAAAAAACTTTTTGTTTAACGTTAATCTTCGTTACACATATGGAGGAGATAGACTAAATAGAGCGTTATTTAATAAAGTCGAAAATATCTCTAGGGGACAAAGAATAAATAATCAAGATGTACGTGCGCTTACTCAAAGGTGGATTCAACCTGGAGATATTACACCGTTTAAGTCAATATCTAGCTTCTCTAATACACCAATTTCTTCGCGTTTTATACAAAAGGAAAATGTATTAATTGGTGAATCTATTAATGTTAGTTATGAATTTAAAACGCAGCCTTGGCTTAAGAAGTTAAGTCTGGAAAGACTGAGGTTAAGTGCATATATGAACGATATTTTTAGAGTATCGAGTATTGAAACGGAAAGAGGGCTTAATTACCCTTTTACAAGAGCAGTATCTTTTAGTTTAAATGCTTATTTCTAATCTTAAAACCAAAAAAATGAAAAAACACTTAAAATATATTATAGGTTTATTATCGTGTGCACTAATTGTATCATGTAATGATTATCTTGATGTGCAACCCGAAACCTCATATCTTGAAGAAGATGTGTTTACGAGAGAAGCTGGAATTCAAACAGTGCTAAACGGGATTTACACGAATATGACTCAAGGATCTACTTATGGAGGAAACTTAACTATGAGCACGGTTGAAATATTTGGTCAACAATTTGATTTATCAGAGTTAGATCATGTTTGGGAACAATATGGCAAGTATGATTATGAAGATGCTAGTGTACAGGGGAATGTTGATGCTATTTGGTCAAATACATACATTAATATTTTAAACATCAATAATTTTATTGCTGGTTTAGATACGTACCCAGATATAATTTCTACAGAAAAGGAAAATCTTTTAAAAGGAGAAGCAATTGCTTTGAGAGCAATGTTGCACTTTGATATGTTGAGATTGTTTGGGCCTGTGTATAGCGAGTTTCCTACCGAATTGGCAATTCCATATAACGTAGAAGCAAAAGCGAATTTAACACCAATATTACCTGCTAATGAGGTAATGGTACATATTTTAAACGATTTGAGTACTGCTGAACAATTATTGGCAAATGATCCAATTATTGAGTATGGAAAAATAGCTGTTTTAGAAGAAGACGCTGATGATTTAGACGAAAATGACCCGGCTTATGGGTTTGAAGGTCCAGATTTTTACAGGTTTAGAAATTTAAGATTGAATTATTATGCTGTAAAGGCATTGCAAGCAAGAGTTCATTTATATGCAGGAAACACTGTTGAAGCAAATAATGCTGCACAGTATGTAATAGATGAAGCTTCAAAACATTTTGAATGGATAAATCCAGTTGATATTATTGGTTCAAATCCGGATCGTATTTTTTATCCAGAAATAATTTTTGGGATTCAAAACCGGAAAATAGAAGATAGACATGACAATTATTTTATTGATGATTTGAATATTAAATCAATTTTAGTTGCAAATCCTTCACAATTAGAAGCGGATGTTTTTGAAAACAATCAAAACGATTATCGATATAATTCAACTTGGATATTACCAAATACAGGAAGTAAAAGTTTTAGAACTTTCTATAAGTATGCAAATATAACAAGTGATCAGCAGTTTATGCAGCCTCTTATAAAAATGTCTGAAATGTATTATATAGTTGCAGAAACTTCTGTAGATAATGCCACGGCTTTACTATACTTAAACTCAGTTAGATTTAATAGAGGTTTAGTTGATGTAGAAATTGGTGTTGTTGTTAAAGATGAAATTACTAAAGAATTCCGTAGAGAGTTTTATGGCGAAGGGCAACTATTCTTTTATTACAAGAGAAACAACTTTTTAGCGATTCCAAATGGATCTAGCGATAGCGGTACTATACCAATGAACAATTCAAAATATATAGTTCCATTGCCTTTGTCTGAAACAGATTATCGCCAATAAATAACCTAATAGATATGTAGTAACAACTACATAACTGTTTAATTAAAATTTAATTTTATGAAAATATATATAAAAACAATATTAATTACTTGTACGCTGGCAATTGCTTTTTTTGCTTGTGAACAAGATGAAATTGACACGTATAACGGAAAAGATTTGGTCTATTTTCAATGGGCAAAAGACGGGGGTAATAATTATGAAGAAGCTAGATTAGATAGTACTTCTTTTAGTTTTGCCTTTGAATTACCAGCTTTAACAGATAGCGTTTACAACATCCCAGTAAAAACGCAAGGTTTTATTTCTAATCAAGATAGATCGTTTTTAGTTAAAATAGGCGAAAATAGTGAAGCAACTCAGGGTTCACATTTTGATTTACCCGATAATTTTGTAATACCAGCAAATTCAGAAATTGGTTCTATTCCATTAACATTATACCGATCTGCTGATTTAAAAACGGATATTTTATCGTTAGAACTGGAATTAATTCCGAATGAAAACTTTAACACCGACTTAATAGGTGATGATAAAAGCAGTAATTCGAATAAAGTATTAAGTTACAATACCTTTGAATTGACATTTTCAGATATGTTGACACAACCAAACTACTGGAATTCACTGCCCGTATATTATTTAGGAGATTTTTCAGTAAAAAAAATGTATGTATTTGCTGAGGTAAATAACATTCCTGTTCCTAATTGGGATGAAGAGTTTATCTATGGTGATTTTCTAGTACAGAAAGATATTTTTCAAGCGTATATACGAACTCAAAAAGCAACTGGAACTCCTGTGCTAGAAGAAGATGGTACAGAGATGGAACTAGGTGATTATTAAAAGCAGTAAAATTATAAAAAGATAGAAATTATGTTTAGAAAAATAAAAATTCATTTCATAGTAATCCTTTGTACTTCATTACTGGCAGTATCTTGTTCAGAAGATAAAGGGAATTACGACTTTGTAGACATTAACGAAGTAATTATTGATGGCCTCGAAGAGGCATATAGTATTACTCGTTTTGATGACTTTAATATTCAACCAGACTTGTCGTTTACTCAAGACGCTAATACCGAAGATAGATATACCTATAATTGGCAAGCCTATAAAATAGAAGGCTTACTTGTTGATGATGATAAACTTACAGAGCTTTCAATAGAGAAAAATTTAACTGTAAAGGCAAGTTTATATCCAGGTGCTTACAAAATTTATTATACAGTAACTGATACAGAAACCGAATTAGAGTGGCAATATGACTTTAAAGTAGAAATTGTAAACAGTATTTATGAAGGTTGGTTATTATTAAACGATAATAGTGCAGCACCAAGATTGGATATGATCTCATTAATAGATGAAGAATATAAACCGATATATGATATATTGCATGTTGCAGAATCTGGATTGGTATTGTCTGGCACTCCAGGTTTTGTTAGTACATCATACTATGGTCCATCTCGAACATATGGTATTTATGTATCTACATCGGGTAATGGAACCACAAAAATAGAATCAAACACCTTTAAGTGGGATAAAAGTTTGAACTTATCGCAAGAGTTTGGATCTACCCAACCTGAATTATTAGAAGCACAAAGTATCACAGAAAAATCATGGGGTACGGCATTAACCGTGGTTGATAATGACTTTTATTATTACTTTGCAATGTGGCAAGTAGCGTATAGTATTCCAAAAAACATTGTGGATGGCGAAAAGGTAAGTGTTTCTCCAATGGTAGGTAGAGGGTATGCATTTGGTAATACTATTTTTTATGATACAACCTACAAACGTTTTATTTATTTTAATGGAAATGGTTGTTATGCGATCCCTGAACAAAATAACACCGTGTTTGATTATACTACGGGAAAAGATTTGATGTATATGGCAGGAATTGACTATAATGGAACTAGTGGAACGGCTACTTTTGCAGTTCTTAAAGATCCAGTTGATGGCAAAAGTTATGCGGCTATATTTGATGCATGGACTTTAGCTCAATCACATTATAGTGAAATTACTGCTACAGACTTTGACCAAGCTAAAAATATTACATTCAGTCCAGAGTTTGGGTATATGTTTTATTCAGTTGGGAGCAAAGTATATCAATACGATCTGTTTGTTGGAGAAACTTTTGAAATGCTAGATAAAGGTTCCGAAATATCGCTTTTAAAATTCCATGATTTCGCAAGCGGGAAATATAGTCAAGAAGAAAATGGAAATTTAGCAGCCAAACTAATAGTTTGTTCTTTTGATGGATCCAATGGAACTTTTGAATTATATACAGTGCCTCCTGTAAATGGCCCAATAACTTTGTTCGACAGTTACGATGGTTTCGGTAAAATTATAAGTGCGACTTATAGAGAACGTTAATAATATACATTTTTTTAGTTAAATAAAGGGGTTGGTTTAGCAATCAACCCTTAATTGTCTGAAATCTTACATTTCGGCGAGACAATATTTTATTTAGCTGATATATAGTGTGTTAGAATTATTTTTTAACAAATATTTAGTAAATGATTGCCATTTTCCGAAGAGGAATTAATGGGCTCTGATGTTTACTTAATGGGAAATCCATTTAGCAATACTTTTTTGATGATTAAAGGAATTATTGGACGTAAATATGTGAGTGAACGAGATGGTGAAGTTAAAATTGCTGTTACTGTTGAATTTGGGCCAGGTGCTAGTGGAGGACCAATTGTGAAAAATGGTCAAATAACGGGAATGTAAGTGCTATTGAGATGAAATTTGCAAACGACTCAAATCAAGGAGGTGTTCAAATGATTTTAAAGGAAGCAATCCCTGTGAGTGTACTTAACAAATATGTAAGACGTAATTAATTTGATATGAAAAATTTAATATTAATAATTTGCCTTATTTCAGTTGTATCCTGTAATAGTCAGATAGTTCACCCTGAATATGTTAAAATATCAGGAAAAATAATTAATGCCGATTCTAAGGAAGTCTCTATTTGCGGTATGCCAAGCCAAAAAAAGCTTGTCCTAAATGAAGACGGAAGTTTTAAAGACACCTTAAAAGTTGTCAATGGGAAACACCTACTTATGTTATTGGAAGATAAATTGATGACTTCGATTTACCTTGAAAATGGAAAAGAAATAATTATAAATGCTAACGTAGATGATTTTTTAAATACTTTAAAATATAAGTTAGATTTTGCTGATTACAATTCTTATTTGCGCGAAAAGGAAAAAATATTAAGATCAGATATTGACTTCCAGGATATGGTACAGAGAAATTGAAACTAAATTTAACGCTAATAGATGATGTTAAAAAATACGCTTGAAAACACATTAAACGCTTATTCTGATATTTCAGAAGCAAACGTACAGATTGAAAGAACGTATTACGAAATGTACTTGAAAAGATTGGCTTCAAAGTATGGCGATAAGCATAAATATGCTGTAAAATTATCAAAAGGTAAAGTTTCTCCTACTTTTGATAACTACGAAAACTTTGATGGGTCTAAAACATCTCTTTCAGATTTTAAAGGGAGTTATGTTTACATTGATGTTTGGGCTACATGGTGTGCACCTTGCAAGGTTCAAATTCCTTTTTTAGAGGAAATCGAAAAAGAGTATCATGATAAAAA
>Ga0105356_10004063_pt1 | contig 14200 bp, 15 predicted proteins | sample GOMGulsemesocosm_3_FD_83502 | JGI IMG/M metagenome (GOLD analysis project Ga0105356, IMG submission 83502) | Methane-oxidizing microbial communities from mesocosms in the Gulf of Mexico - GOM9D Gulf of Mexico | ecosystem: Environmental > Aquatic > Marine > Cold seeps | place: Gulf of Mexico...
AAAACCAAACATATTACCTAATGTATGCAACTGTATATCAGCAACAAACATCATTGCTATCGATAATCCACCTTGAACAAAAAAACGTACCTTGAAGCTAAGATCATATTTATCATCCAACGCCCCCACAAGGGTAAGGATAAAAATAGAGAACATAAACAAATTGTGATTAGGTAACAACTCTGGATTATTAAACAAGAAATAAATGAAGGAAATACAGATTGTAATACCACCAACAAGTGGAACTGCACCATTATGATGTTTACGTTCATTTGGCTTATCAACTAAACCTATTTCTTTGGCTATTTTACGCATCGCAAATAGCGTAACTAAAGAAAAAAAGAAAACAAAACCGAGTTCTATGAACATATTTATTATGACCTTGATGAGTTTTAAATATAGAGAATAAACTTGCTAGACAATATAGCGGAGTACAAGTAAGCATTAGAAATATTTAATGGGTTGTATTAGATATTAATAATAAATTAGAACTGAATAACCCCTCTTCAGCTCCGATTTAAACTAAACGGTAAATGATTAAGTTTATTTTCAATTTTCCTTTGTCTGATTCCACTTTACCGTTTTTCAAATAGACAGTTTTTGATCGTTATATTACCTAGGTAAATTATAACTTATATTTAAGCCAATGCTACTTCAGATAAAATATCCTCTATAGACAATACACAATCAGTTTTATAGTCAGGTACAACACCACTTATCGTATTAGATGAAGTTATCCAAACAGATTTTATTCCAACACCATATGCACCAACAATATCACATTCATAAGAGTCACCAATATGAATACATTGCTCGGCAGTACAATTCATCTCGATCATTGCTTTTTTAAAAATAGATTGATGTGGTTTTTGATGTGGTTCTTCCCCACCTACAATAACAAAATCAACATAGTTATAAAGATTAATAGTTTCAATTTTAATATTTTGTGAAAATGCAGGTCCATTAGTAATAACAATGATCTTATATTGCTGCTTTAATCTAATTAATAGCTCTTTTACGTTCGGATAAAAATCAAAATATTTAATTCTGTTAGAATCAAACGAAGATTGAATAGATTCAATATCATGAGTATTTATACTTTCTACTTCAAAAGATCTTAAAATAAAATCAATTAAAGATAAACGAAATGATTTCTCACATTTGATAGGCAAAAAGTAATCACTTTCTTTCTGTGAAAAACGTCGATGAATGCCTTCATTGTATCTAAATGAAAAAGATTTAGCGTCTACATTTGGATATAACGCTTTGACAGTATCGGCTAAAGCCTCTAGACCTTTGTTATTGGCATATTTTGTATCACACAAAGTATCGTCTAAATCAAAAGAAATTACTTTTATCACTCTAACCTGCCTATTACTTTTTCAAAATACCTACTAACAAATTATTTTCTAATACAACAAGACGATTTAAACCATTTATTTCCATCTTATCAAATGCATTAGCCATTAATTCATTCACCCCGATACTGATTGGATTTATTGTCATAATATCTTGCGCATTAAGAGAGAAAACATTATCACTATTTTGCTCAAGAGCTCGACGTAAATCGCCATCTGTAATTATTCCCATCACATTCGAAGTATCATTAATTACAATTGTTAAACCAAGTTGCCCAACCGTAATAGAAGAAATAATTTCCTTCATGCCTGCGTTAATAGAAATTGATGGTAATGAATCATTTACCATTTCATCTTTAACGCTATGTAACAATTTACGACCTAAGCTACCGCCTGGATGAAAGCGAGCAAAATTTTCAGGTTTAAATGAGCGAGCTTCCATCAGTGCTACAGACAGAGCATCCCCCATAGCTAAAGTTGCAGTCGTTGATGATGTTGGAGCTAGTTGTAATGGACAAGCTTCCTTGGGTACGCAGATGTTTAAATGATAATGACCAAACTCAGCTAACGTTGATTTAGGGTTCCCCGTTAATGAGATGAGTGTATTACCGTTATCTCTTAAAAAAGGTAATAATTTTAGCACTTCTTCTGTTTCGCCAGAATTTGAAATTGCTAAAAAGACATCATCAGGTGTGACCATACCTAAATCACCATGAAATGCTTCTCCTGGGTGCATGAAAAAGCTAGGAGTGCCTGTACTTGCTAAAGTAGCGGCTATTTTTTTTCCAATAATCCCTGATTTACCCATTCCACAGATAATCGTTCTGCCTTTGGTATTCAAAATACTATCAACAGCCCCATTAAAGTCATCTGTTAACAAGTTACTTAAATTAGCAATAGCTTCTGCTTCTATTTCAAATACATTTTTTGCATGTTCTTTATGATTCATTTCGATCTTCCACTAATCGTTTAACGTTTAAATAATCATCCATCGTATCAACCCCGTGTGGCGGAATTTCTAAAATCTCACCGATCTGAATTTCAACACCCGCTTGTAATGCACGTAATTGCTCTAATGATTCACATGATTCAAGTGTTGACTCAGGTAACGCTGCAATACGAGTTAATGTTTTAACGCGGTAAGCATACATACCAATATGACGATAATACGGAACAGACAACGCTGCTGTATCCATATAACTAAATTGGTCCCTGTTCCATGGAATAGGTGCGCGGGAGAAATATAGCGCTTTACCTGCGTCTGTTTTAGTTACTTTAACAACATTAGGATTAGTCACTGATGACAGTTCTAAAATTGGACAGCACAATGTCGCAATACCTGCAGAAGGGTTATTTTCAAGTAATTGAACCATTGCTTCAATTAAACTAGAAGGTATTAATGGCTCATCACCTTGGAGGTTAATCACGATATCATTATTAGAAAAAGATAATTGCTCAGCAACTTCAGCAAGGCGTTCAGTACCATTAACATGATTAACACTGGTCATGACCACATTGCCATCAAACGCTTTTACGGCATTGAAAATATCTATATGATCTGTAGCTACTACTATCGATTTGATATTTGTGTCTAAGGCTCGTTGATACGCATGCCAAATTAAAGGCTTACCATCAATTTCTAAAAGCGGTTTCCCAGGAAGGCGGCTAGACCCAAATCTAGCCGGAATAACAATGTGATTAGCCATTAGTTACTTGTATCCAATACTGGTAACGATTTAACTACATCGTCTACCGATTTAACTTGATATAAGAACTCTTCAAGCATATTCAATGGTAGTGCACTTGGACCGTCACATTTAGCTTCACTCGGTTTAGGGTGTGATTCAAGGAATAATCCGGCTATACGAGTACCTATACCAGCGAGTGCAAGATCTGTAACTTGTGAACGACGACCACCCGACGCAGCACTTAATGAGTCTCGAGTTTGCAGAGCATGAGTTACATCAAAAATAATGGGTTTGTTACCACTTACCTGTTTCATAACGCCCATACCAAGCATATCAACAACTAAATTATCATAACCAAGTAATGTGCCGCGATCACAAAGCATAACATCTGTATTACCTGCTTCAGCAAATTTATCTACGATATTTGCCATTTGACCAGGACTTAAAAACTGGGGTTTTTTGATATTAATTGTTTTACCTGTTTTAGCCATCGCGACAACAAGATCTGTTTGACGGGCTAGAAATGCTGGTAGCTGAAGTACATCAGCCACTTTAGCAACTTCAGCAGCTTGCCAACTCTCATGAATATCAGTAATTACAGGTATATTGAATTCATCTTTCACCGCTTGCAAAATTTCCATTCCTAATTCAAGACCAGGACCACGATAAGAATGGATTGAAGAACGGTTTGCTTTATCAAATGAGCCTTTGAATACAAATGGAATACCTAATTTCTTAGTTACTTCGACATAATGTCCGCAGATATCTAAAACGAAATCTTTTGATTCAAGAACATTTACACCGCCAAATAAAGTAATTGGGGATGAATTTGATACTTCTCTATTATTTATAAACATATAAACTCTTAATTTTTAAATTTAATATAAGCGTACATTTTTGTACTTGCGCTAGGGGATTTCAATTATGAGAAAAATTAAATCTATCATTGTTTCGTACAATCTCTATCGTTCATAGCTAGAAGCAATCCATCGATAAGATTACCTTAAGCATACCACTTATATGCTAATCCCTGATTTATGAATTTTTAAAGACATCAATATTTTATCTTCCCGCAGACCATTCATAACATCAAGTGGGTGGGCATGACCCGCAACTGAGGTAAGCGTTCACCAGACCCTACTTGAAAAATAAAATGGGACGATCATCTATTGATCCGATTTTAGTATTTGCATGATCGTTTCTATCATTGATAATTCAGATATGAAAAATAAAACATATCAAACAGAGCCGCCTGAAGTCGTTAATCTTAACGAAGCTAATAAATTAATTCAGGAATTATGGCATCAGTTAAGAGAACATGAGGATAGATTAATAACATCCTCACGGAACTCTTCGCTGTCACCGTCTGCCGATACACCTGCTGCGAAGGCCGAGCGAAAAAAGCTCAAGCGCCTCGTAGTGGAAATAAGATTGGCGCTCAGCCAAACCACACGGGGCATAAACGACAATAACAGAACTTAGAACGTCTGATATTGTTGTACCTTGTACACCTGATGCTCAGTGTGAAAACTGTGCGTGTACCGTTGAAGCTTACGTAAAACCAAGTTATAGACATCAAGTTTTCGAGCTACCAAAACAAGATCTCGATATTACTGATTATCAAATTTATCATGGTAAGTGCACTAATTGTGGCACTGTTACCAAGGGTAAGCTTCCCTTCACCGCATCAGCGAGTCAAATGGGACCTAACTTACTCAGTTATATCAGCGTATTGACAGGGCAATATCACCTTAGTGTCCGAAAAGTTCAAAGCTTGTTGAAATCTCAATTTGGCCTACATTTTCAACAGGTGCAATTTCAGAGGCGCAAGGTCGAGTGAGTAATATGCTAACACCGCTGCATCAAGCATTACATAGCGCCATTAAATCATCGCCAATTGTGCACATCGATGAAACATCTCACCACCGTAATACATTAGAACAAACACAATGGCTCTGGCTTGCATCAGGTGATGATGTCGTATTCCAAAAAATAATGAGTTCACGCCGACAAGAATGTGCTCAATACATATTAGGAAAAAAATTCACGGGTATTGTTATAACAGACCAGTGTGCCAGTTATAATTGGATCGATAATCAGAAACATCAATTTTGTTAGGCGCACATTGTGCGTAATCTTCAAAAAATGGCAGACTACAGTGGCAAAGGGTTGACCGCTCATATTGATCAACAATTAGTATTAATTTGCCAAAGTGTTTTTAGAACCCAGCATAGATATGAAAATAATCAGCTAACTACCCATAGATATCAAAAACGAATGCAGCGATTACGGAAAAGTTTCAATTTGTTATTACAAAAAGGAATGACAACACCTTGTAAACGTTACGTCGGACGATGTAAATTCATCTTGAAACATGAACCGAGTTTATGGGTATTTTTATCATCACCAGATATACCGCTAACAAATAATGAAGCAGAACGATGTATCGAGGTAGCGTTATTCTACGAAAAATTAGTTACAGCACGAGTTCAGAGCGCGGTAACCAATGTCGTTCGCGTGTATTATCTGTTGTTGAAACCTGCAAGAAGCGAAAGCTATCGGCATTAAGCGTTATATCAACGGTCGTTGGAGCCGTTGATATAACGAGAACCTTATCCTGATGTCTTCAATTTCGCTAAAACCTAAATACAACCTACCTCTGGTGAACGCTTACCAACTGAGAGGTATCACTAGGATTTTCTAATTATATTTTTCCCATTTATTTAATTCTGAATTGTACTTTTTTACAATTTTAGCTGGGGAGCCCACAATTACACAAAAATCAGGAAAACAACCTTTAACAACGGAGTTGGCACCAACGATGCATTGCTCTCCTAAAATAGAGCCTGATTGAATCACAGCCCCATAACCAATGAAACAATTGTTTCCTATAACGGTTTTTTTATATAATTCATTTTGTTCGAGAACATTACATCCAATTGTTCGATAATCGTTATCAAGATTGTTAATAAAAACATTGGGGGCGATGATAGTTCCAGAAGAAATTGTCAGTTCACCTCCTGATATAACATGAAAGTTTTGCCCAATACCGACATCATCCTCAATTTGGATAAAAGAACTATCACCATGTACTTCCATTCTTGAGTGAGGGAATATTCTCACTTTTTTACCTATTGATATTTTAGATGCTTTATATAAGAAAGTGGGCTTTCCAATATATGATGGAAAGCCTATTTTCTTAAAAAAAAGTTTATATATGATTGCTCGTATAATCCAAAATATTTTATAAATCAAGTGATATTCCCTTCCAATTAAGCAATTGAATTTAGCTCAATTTCATATTCAGAATCAACATTATAATTTGCTACAAAATCGTTAATTAAATTACAAATATAGAACACATCATCATCAGACATTGATTGATGAATAGGTAAATTTAAAGTCACTTCAGAGGCGTGATCTGCGCCCTTAAAACTCATAACTTCATTATTAGAAAATAGATTGATTTTATGTAACGGCCAATAACGGAACGTACAATAGACGCCATTATCTAAGAGATGCCGAGCAAGCTCATTACGCATCTCAGTTTGAATCCAGAAAAAGTAATAAGATGACTCATATTCGAAATCTGGCAGAGGTGGTAACAGCATTCCAGCAATATCAGACAAGTGCTTACGATACAACCCATCAATTATTTTTCGGCGTTCAATAAAACCAGATAATTTATCCAACTGAACAAGACCAATTGAAGCTGTAATATCATTCATGATCGCACGACGTCCGGGTCTATTAACATCGAATTCCCACCAACCAGAGTTCGTATTATCAGTTGATTTATCTAAACCACTTTTTTCTACAGCTGGGAGTCCTAGATACAACCATTCAGAACCTTCTGTACGTACAACTTCATCTTTGAAATAAATCATACCTCCATCACCAGTTGTTAAGGTCTTCATTGCGTCAAATGACCAAAATGACATGTCCCCTAACGTACCACAAGCTTTACCTTTATATGTACTGGAAACAGCGCAAGCAGCATCTTCAATAATCTTTATATCATGACATTCACAGAATTCAATAATACCATCCATATCAACTGGGTAGCCACCATAATGAGTAATAAAGATAGCTTTAGTATTTTCGTTAACTAAATGATAAAAATGTTTTAATTCCACATTTAATGTTCTCGAATCTATATCACAAAAAACAATTTTAGCTCCAGATTCAAGTATGCTACTAGCAATCGAAGGAAATGAATTGGTTGGAATAATGATCTCATCATTAGCATTAAAATTAAAAATTTTACCTGAAAGAAATATAGCTTCAGTACAACTTGTTGTACTTAATATTTGTCCTCGAGAACAGTTTAAATGTTTCGAAAAACCAAGTTCAAAATCATTAACTTTTGTCCCTTTGCCAATCCAGTTACTTTCAAAGACTTTCCCGACAGCTTCAAGTTCTTCTTTTCCAAGACATGGTTGAAATAAATTTATTTTTCTTACGGTCATGTTAATTTTCTCTAACTTTAAAGTGTAAATAATGAATGTTCACTATCATCAACAACATTTCGAATCCAATTGTCTAATGTATTTTTGGTAATTAATTCATTAACAGTCATATTCATTGGTGATTTTAAAAAAGATGTTTTAATTACAGGATTATGCCTATCGATAACACAAATATTATCTTCGTGATAAAATTCATATTTTTTAATCTCTTCATTAGTTGTGATCAATTTACATCCAGAACCTAACGCTTCAAATGTTCTTGATGTAAGACCTCTCTGTCCAGGGTGATTAATATCAAGAATAGCTGTCGAAGATGAAAATATGTTAGCAATATCATCACTAGATATTTTATCAAAACTAAATTCAAGCTTTTTAGCTTTTAAAAGACTCATTAATATATATTTTCGAATTAAGTATAAGGCACGACTTGGCATATACATGAATTTATAAAAACTCAAGCACTCATCAGAATCCGTTTTTGTTAACGATTTTATTATCTTGTAACGATCTGAATGGACAGTACCGATAAAACAAATATCATATTTAATATCGTTTCGTTTTTTATCGTAATTTAGTTCATAAAATAATGGTAAAAATCTTACATTAGAATATTTTTCAGCATCCGTCATATCGAATGTAACAACATCATCACAGTGGCTAAATAATTCAGGAGCCTTAGGTTTATTTTTAATAGAATCCCACATATAAATTATAACTTTAGCATTACTAATCGATTTTATTTTTTTTATATGCTCGGGAAGTATAGACTCAGGGCTTATGATAAGGATCGTATCAAAATCACCTTTTACTAACTTATCTATTAAAGAGGTATAATACTTTTCTATTTTTGATGCTAATAAAAAAGAAAAACCAATACGAAGTAACACTTTCGTCAAGAAATCATTAGACGGTCTTTCATCAAATATTTCACAACTACCGCCTTGTGCTAAAATCGATTTCTTTATAGCATCAGGATAACCAAAAAAATCTGGTGCTATAACAGCTATATTTTTATTTTTGAAAAAATCCAATTTGCCACCTTAACTTATTTTAAATTACTTAATATTTTATCTGCCACAATTGGACTTGCCGCTAAGTCCTTATCTCTAAAATGTCCTAAAATCAGATCAGAATAAACTAAATTATTTAAATAATTATTCGCCAATGATTTATCAAGAACGCTTTCAGAAGCCAATAATAATTTTTCTTTTAATTCGTTTTTACTTTCAATTTTAAAGAAACAATTTGATTTATCATAATAAGAATCTCCGAGTACAACGACTCTTTTATATTTTGCTAAAGCATCGAGACCACTTGTGGAATTATTGACTATAACAAATTCGGCATTCGCGATCGCATTATCAATTGAAGTAATACCATCCAAAGCAATATTCATATTTTGATCAATAAAATCATATAATACGACTTCGTATTTAGATTTATATAGCGGATGCTCTCTAACAACGAGATCATATCCAGCTGGTAGATTATCATAAACGCTTTTAACTATATCATAATGAGATTTAAAATGAGGGTTATGGTGTGTAAAATTAGCATCATGAGGTACTTGCAAAATCAAAATTACATATTTATCAGATATTAACTTATCTTTTAATTTTTTAGACAATTTATTATCAATTGATTTACCAAATGCATACTCTTTATTATCAAAAGGAAAAAATGATCTATTCGATGCAAAAAGAGCATAGATTTTATCTAAACCTCGGTATAAAGGGAAACGTTTGTATTTTTCTTTCACAATTGGCTTTTTAAAAGAGACGCTATCGTCATTCAGTTCTAATGGTGAATTATGCCTAAAAGAGCAAAACGAGTTCACCCCGTTATAATCGATAATCGTCGTCCCATAAGGGCCTTGTTCAAAATACATCACCTTTATATTCAAGTCTTTAGCTATATCAACAATTATTTTTTCCGCTAATCTGCAATCCCCGGGTAAAACAATCATCTGAGGATTAATCTTTTCAATTTCATTACGGAAATAAATTATATATTTAGAAGCTAATTTATAAAATTCATTTCTTTTTTGTATAGATAAATCTTCGCATCGTTCATTATACTCAATCAATGTCTTAAAATAATCTTCAGACAAAACTGAATTTTCAACACTCATATTGGCTGAATTTAAAATTGCTTTTTGATTTATCCATTCGCTGTTAGTACCATGACAAATACCATACAGATATCCACTTAAATTAAAATACCAATTAATACAATTAACATCTTTATTTTTTTTATTTATACTTTCACAAACTTCCGAATAAAATCTTGCATAGTCGTCATAATATCCAACTAAAAGAATATTTTTCATAGTTATTTAACTCTATTTATACGAGAAATAGTAAGGACAAAAAAATAAATTATTTCACCCCAAATTAATATTTTTATAAAGGGAAAGATACTATATGTTAACCAACGAGGAAAAATAACGATGGTTAATACAGGCAGTATCATAAGAAAAACAGAACGGGATCTTATTGATAATATCAGTCTAAAGATATAGCTAAATATAACAACACCCACAGGTCCTAAAAACAAATAAAAATATGTACTTGTGAAACCACCATTTCCAGAAATAGATGTATATTCCATTGCTGAAATATTAATAAAGGTTTCTTTCGGTGCAAAAGATGATGGAATGAAAGCAACTAAGAACTGAGAAACTAAAGATATCAATCTGAATTCAAGATCAAATATACCATCACTAATTAATCCTAAATAAGATACCGATGCTGATATAACACCGCCTTGATTATTAGAAAAATCACCATTATCCTTTAAACCAAATAATAGGTATACCAATGAAGTACTATATTCAGAATCTCTGATTACACCTAATATTTGAATGCCGAACAATGCAACAAAAATACTAATTAAAAGTGTCTTTTTGGATAACTTATCCTCCATAAAATACAAATAAATAATCATTGATATAAATATAAATGGCATTCGTTTACCATATAATAAAGGTACCATCATTGAAATAATCAATAACATTAACAACAACAAACTTTGATTTCTATTTTTTGAATGAAATGCTGCGACAACCAATGGTATTACTATGTATTCAAGTAAAATAGTCCCCTCATTGGAACTATTTTCATAACCACCGCCAATTATTGAGTTACTAACAAGTAAAGTATATATATTAAAAATGCATGCCATAGCCAATGCAATATAAAATATAATTGGTGATTTATTATGACAAACACTACGAATATTTAAAGGCCTACAGGTCGATTCAGTGGTTATAACTCGCATAAATAAATTTTGCATTATCATTACGAATGATGTCATATATTTGGTTTGGTAAGCATCATAAATATGATACTGAATATCGTACAAATAAAATGGTATCAATGAAAAAACATAAGTGAACATAAAAATATTTATAATAAGAAATGTTCTTTGAGATTTAAAAATCAAGTGAACTGAAGATATAATTAAAAATGCTAATACATATACACCAATAAGATTGGGGGATATAAGATTAAGAGTAAGTAGTATAAATCCAAAACTAAAAAATATGAACTCAACAATTATTTTATTAAATGATTTACTCACATTTCGCCCTTTAAACACTAAATACCTTCTTAACGTCTTTAAAATTTAAACACAACACGCTAGACATACTTAATAAAAACAAACCGCCATTGTAAGGTAATAAAGTAAGATCATGACTCATATTATTAACTATCATAAATACAGTATAAAAACCCAATGTATATATAATCATTTTAAATATAGGTATACTTAATTTAACATCATATTTAAATTTGCAAATGATAAAGCAACACAGCTTCGAAAACAACAGACATGATATAGACGCAATAGATGCACCAACACCGGCATATTCGGGGATAGCATAATAGTTTATAACAATATTCAGTGAAATAGCTAAGACTGAAATAATGAGTACTATTGCCTTATTGTTATTCCACAATAAATATTCATTAGATACACCAAAAAATATTAATGTTGTAAAGCCCGTTGTTAATATAACCATGGCGAAATATATATCTACGTAATCAGGTCCAAATAATGACAATACAGGATAACCAAAACAAATGAAAAATATCGATATTACAACAGATATAATAACTGAAATATTCAAATTATCGTTATAATTAGACATTTTTGATATGTCTTTTAATAGTGTCATTGCACTTGCTTCTGTCGTTTTTATTAAAGCAAGTAGTGGATACATAGTAAATATACTTAATGAATATGCTATATCATAAAGTCCCACGTTTCTAATTGGACTTAACCAACCTAGCATTAATGAATCTAAATGTATCATCAACACTGACGTTAATGCTGTAAAGCCAAATATAAGTGATTCATTATATGTCTTACGATACCGTTTAAAATTAATAGTTTTAAATTCAAATTTAAAACTATTAATTAAAATATAAAACGATATAAAAACAAGTAACATTTGCGATAACACATAACCTAAAACCACCCCATAAGTACTGGGGTAGAAAAATAAAGTTAAAATGACAACAAAGAACCTTAAGATACGCTGAAGTAAATTAGAAATAAAAAATGATTCATTGATTTTATTAGTTGCTCTTAATGCTGCATTGATTATGTTGAATGCTCCCCATAAAGGCACCATCATAAAACCAATATACCAACTTAATCCTCTAGGTTCATCAAAAAAATAAATGCTAACCACTGTTATAAATGTCAAAAGTATCAACGTTAAAATAGTAAAAAATAATTCACCAGAAAGTATGATGTCTCCTTTCCTTTGATATTCTAGTACTAATATATTTTCTCTACCTAGCATAAATAAAACTAATGTAATAGATACAACATTTAATATAAGTTTAGCTTCACCATAAGCATCAACTGAAATACTACGGGTAATATAAAGAGTAAGAAAGAGTAATATAACACTACCAAACATAGATGTGATAAATGCATATATAATATTATTTATTCTATTAAACATGTATTATACACCTTTATTATTTCATACAATATCAACATTACTGGTTCCTAAATATAAATCACACTAGCATAAATAACTTACGCGCGATCAAGTCAACAATACTTTCACATTATTATTTCATTTCTTTCAATACTTCATGAAATGATTTCTGAAGCTTATCTTTTTCAGAAATCATTGGGTTATCAACCCCCCAATTAATATTTAATGTAGGATCATTCCAAATAATCCCAGATTCATCGAGTGGATCATAATAATCTGTGCACTTATACTGAAAATCCGCACTGTCACTCAATACACAAAAACCGTGAGCAAAACCAGGTGGTACCCAAAATTGTCTTTTATTTTCAGCACTTAACAATACAGATACCCACAGACCTAAAGTTAAAGATTCAGGTCGTATATCAACAGCTACATCGATGACTGAGCCACTTATAACTGAAACTAATTTTCCTTGAGGTTTACTTTTCTGAAAGTGCAATCCTCTTAATACATTTTTACAAGATCTTGAATAATTATCTTGAATAAAATCAAGTTTAATGCCGGCCTCTTTTCTATAGCGTTCAGCATTGAAGGACTCCATAAAAAAACCACGTTCATCGCCAAAAGTTTGAGGTTCTATAATTACACAACCATCCAATTTTGTTTTAGTAACTTTCATTTACGATTAACCTTCAATGATACTTTTAAAATTTTATTATCTAATAAGGACATTAAATATTTACCATAATCATTCTTCAACATTGAAGAAGCTATAGTATGTAACTCATTGTCACTTAACCAACCTTGAGCCCATGAAATTTCTTCAGGACACGCCACTTTCAACCCCTGTACATTCTCTATGGTTTGTACAAATGACGATGCCTCATGTAGACTTTCATGAGTACCTGTATCTAACCAAGCAAACCCTCGACCTAACAGTTCAACATTTAAAGTACCGTCTTCAAGATACATTTGATTAATACTGGTAATTTCTAACTCACCACGTTCAGATGGTTTTACTTTTTTAGCAAATTCTACAACTCGATTATCGTAAAAGTATAGCCCTGTGACTGCATAACTTGATTTGGGGTTCATTGGTTTTTCTTCAATCGAAAGCGCCCGCATATTTTCATCAAAGTCTACAACACCAAAACGTTCTGGATCTTTAACTTGATAACCAAAAATAGTTGCGCCTGTTTCACGTGACACTGTATTCTTGAGTATTTCAGTAAATGATTGCCCATAAAAAATGTTATCGCCTAACACTAGACATACATTATCATTACCAATAAATTCTTCACCAATTAAAAACGCCTGAGCTAAACCATCAGGGCTTTCTTGAATTGCGTAATCAATGTTAATGCCAAAATCACTGCCATCACTTAATAAACGTTTAAAGCCGGCATTATCCTCAGGTGTTGTAATGATTAACACATCTCGAATGCCAGCTAACATTAATACTGATAATGGATAAAAAATCATTGGTTTGTCATAAATAGGAAGTAACTGCTTTGATACACCGCGTGTTAAAGGGTAAAGACGTGAGCCTGAACCGCCAGCAAGAATAATACCTTTCATCTTATTGTTCCTCATTACTTTCAGATGCGCCTAGACGTTCAAGGCTATATGAACCATCTAATACACGAGACCACCATGTTTTATTATTTAAATACCATTCAACTGTACTTCGAATACCTGATTCGAAAGTTTCCTCAGGAGTCCAACCTA
>Ga0105356_10004068_pt1 | contig 14197 bp, 9 predicted proteins | sample GOMGulsemesocosm_3_FD_83502 | JGI IMG/M metagenome (GOLD analysis project Ga0105356, IMG submission 83502) | Methane-oxidizing microbial communities from mesocosms in the Gulf of Mexico - GOM9D Gulf of Mexico | ecosystem: Environmental > Aquatic > Marine > Cold seeps | place: Gulf of Mexico...
AACACACTATTTATTATTGTACTAACTAAAACGTTGCATTAGGGATAAACGGGTATACATTGCCTCTTATTTTCAAGATAATAAATCTATTATTGGAAAGCTAAAATATAAATAATGAATAATGAATAATAAATTAAAAGTAAAAAACATAGATAAGCAACCTTCATTTGCCTTCATATTAACCTTACTATTCTCCATATGTGTATTATTTAGACCTCAAGAAATCTTCCCCTTTCTATATGGCTTCCCACTTATTGCAATTTTAAGTGCACTACTATTAATTGTCATTTTCAGTGCACATCGTCCAATTCAGTTCGTTCCACAGCACTATTGTTTATTGGCAATGTATCCAGTTGTTATTATTTCGGGTATCTTAGGCTGGAACAATAATGGTTTTTCTCAAGCAAATATCTACTTCAATAGTGCGCTTATTCCCCTCATTATTTTCTCTATTGTTTTTACAACAAGTGAGCGACAAATCAAGTTCATGTGGCTTTCTTTAATCGTTTCTGCTTTTATGGTACATAACGGGCATACGCAACAAACCTCCGCAGATGGTTTCGGTTGGTCGGGGACTAAGTATGTTGAACAAGGTAGAATAACCTATGTTGGTTTTTTTAAAGATCCTAATGATTTAGGTATATTCTTTATTTTAAACTTCCCTTTCGCATTATACTTTATTCGGCATTCATCATTTATAGGTAAATGCCTGTCTTTTTGTGCACTCGGTTCGTTATTTTATGGAATTTACATGACCAATTCCCGCGGGTCAATGATAGCACTAGCAGGTGTGTTTTTTGCTTATTTTATAATAAAGCATGGAGGTGCTAAAGCAATCTTATCAGGATTAATTCTGGCCCCTGTTGGATTGGTTGTGATGTCGTCTTTTAGAGCCGTAAGTTCAGAAGGAGCATCGGCAAAAGGCCGTTTATGGGCTTGGTGGGATGGCCTAGAGATGTTAAAGGCTAATCCTATCTGGGGTGTTGGAAGTGGTAATTTTTTAGAGCACCATGGCCTAGTGGCCCATAACACTTACGTTCAAGTTGCGGCTGAGTTAGGTCTAACTGGGTATTTATTATGGTCTTCCATATTATTTTTAACTCTTTATATAGGTTTTAATTGCTCACAGCTATCTAAAACTATAAAAGATAGTGAAATAAAGTCTGAACTTACTAAAGAGTTAAAACTTAATGCTACTTTATTTTATTCACTTTGTGGGTTCTCAATGTGTTCTTTCTTTTTAACGAGGAACTTGTTCATCGGCTTTTATATGATTGCTGGAATGTTAATAGCTAGTTACCTTCGTATAATAAAACTCGATAACAGCTTTGAAGTAGACTATAAGGTAGCTATGAAAAAAGTAATTATAGCTGCTTTTTCAATGTTGATTATTATCTGGATAACGCTGAAGTTTACCCTATAAAGATTTAACACTAGCGATTAGGTATATTAAGAACTAATCGCTGTATCTACTTTCATAAAATCAATAGATTACTTTTTTAAAAGTTCATTATATATATCATAATACGTTCTAGCCGTATTAAGCCAATTCCTGACATTAGTAACATATACTAAACCATTAGCTTTCAAGTTATCTTGTAGTTGTACATCAGAGAATAATTCTAAAACCTTAGCGGCTAGGCTGTTAATGTTTTCAGCCTCGAACAACAATCCCGTTTTTCCATCTTCTATTAGTTCTTTATGCCCACCTACGTCAGATGCTATTACAGGCAGTTTTTGAGCCATGCACTCAAGTGGTTTTAATGGGGTAACTAAATGCGTTAGCTTAATCGATTCTCTTGGGAATATAAGGGCATCGGCAAGGCTATAATATTGATTAATAATATCAAAATTTACACGTCCAACAAATGTGACTAAGTGCTCCACTCCTAATTGTTTACTCAGCTCTATCAAATTTTCTTTTTCATTACCGTCACCTACTAGCAACAAATGAATATTAGGTATATCTTTCACTATAAGCGGTAGAGCTTTAATGGCAAACTCAAGGCCCTCATATTTGAAAAAAGAGCCAAGAAAAGCGAGGATTTTTTTATTTTCTAATTTGAGTTTGAGCTCTAATTCTTCATTCTTTCCGGTAATAGGGTTGAATTTTGATAAATCAGCGCAGTTTGGAGACATAAAAACGAATTTTTCATCGACACCACGCTTAACAACTTCCTCTTGCAGGCCCTTACATATACAACTAACCTTATCGACCCTCATAATCACGTATTGCTCAAGGGCACGTATTAAACGATAACGAAGGCTACCTTCTTTTGTTTTTCCTGTGTCTACCGCAGCATCTTCCCAAAAAGCTCTAATCTCATAAACAACTGGAATATTTAATTTTCTAGCTACCCTCAATGCTGCGATACCATTTAACATAGGAGAATGGGCATGAATGACATCAGGCTTTTCAATTTTTACTATTTCTTCAATCCTTTTGCATAAATTTGAAATATAAGGCAAGTAACTTATTAAAGGTATTTTCGAGAATAATGAATGATATTTCTCAGTCCGGTAATAACTAACACCATCAGCTTCTTCAATTATATTATCGAATAAATCATATCGCTGACTAGTCATTTGACATGTATCTATACCTATCGCTCGTTGGTTTTGTATAATCGCATCGGAACGTGATGAATAACCGCTTATATTAGGTCGAGAATATTCTAAAACATGTAATACTTTCACAAACAACACCTTAATTATTTTGAATCAACTGAAATGATTCCAGATTATTTGAAATTATTGTAGAACCTACTTTATGCGATCCCATCATACTTAAATGACCAGAGTCATAATATACTGGCGTAGTCCCCATAAACGGAGAGCAATTTCCAGTGCGACATAATACAGGTAATATATCGAAATAATGAACATTATCGAAATCACCAGCGATGTTTTTAATAAACATGTTCACGTTATGATGTTGCATTTTTTCAGGCGTATTGAAGCGGTTCAAATTACAATTCAAGTTCAACTTTATACTACGTTTTTCACAATTCACATTATAATTTTTAAATGTTGGTATTTTTCCAATCAAAACAATATGCTTGGCTTGTTTTGACAGTTTCAAAACAGTTTGCTGAAATAACCCCCTAAACTCTTCTTTTGCAAGGTAATCATAATCAGTCCAATCGCCTGCAACAATAATAGTGTCATATAATGCAACATTTTCAATGAGCACTTGACGATAGCGCTGACAAGCCTCTTGGAATTGTCTATCTACCCATGGTAAAGACTGTTTAGTCAATAAAGGGGGGCATGAACTCTGCGTAGCATTTCTAAAAGGTACTTTTTGAACTGTTGAAAATTCCCTAATCATGCCAACAAAATGAGCAGCGTTTGAGTCACCAATTAAAAGAACATTAGGTGAGCTTTCTGCTGGAAAAGTACATCTAGTCTCTGTGAAGTTTGTCGTATCAAATTGGCTATACTGACAATTGTAAGTATATTTATATGCTGGTTTAGTATCAGCTATTAATTTATATTCATCCCAAGGATATATGAAGTTTAATTGCATTTTAATCGCAAAAATAACGGTTACACAAAAACCAGCAATGACACCAACAGGAATAAAGAAAAAGTAAGCAAAAACTTTTTTATTTGAGATATTAGGGTTTCGAAAAGGAGTCTCAACGAAGTTATAATTTATTTTCGCTAAAACTAGAATTAATACAAATACTAATATGCCAGATACAACAGTTATTTCGTGCAAACTATATTTTATCAATGCTAAAAGAGGCCAATGGATTAAATAAGCAGAATAAGAAATCAAACCAATTCCCACAACCCATTTTTGGCACATGATCTTTTTAAAAATACTATTACTGGGTTGGCCGCCTGCTATCATTAAGGTTGCACCTAAAACAGCAGGTAGTGCACCAACACCTGGAATAAAATCATGCTCATTTAAAAAGACCAAGCTTATAATAACCATAAAAAAACCAAGTAAATATAACCTATTCGCAACCTTATTGTGCATTTGATCACGGCCCATGCTCCAAAATGCCAGCCAACCGCCAAACATTAGCTCCCATGCACGAGTTGGTAGCATATAATAAGAAAATGAAAAATCTGAAAATAATAGGATTTGAGCAGCTAGCATAGATAGAAAAGAACTGACTAAAATTACCATCAGTATATAGTTGCGCTTTACTAAAAAAGTTAACAACACAAAAACAATGAAGGGCCAAATGATATAAAACTGCTCTTCTACACCTAATGACCACAAGTGTAATAAAGGTAGTTCCGCTGTATCCGCAGCAAAATAACCGGTATCAACAAAGAGATAAAAAAAGATATTGGCCATTGAAAACAACGAAGCAAAAGCAGAGGCTGACAAATGAAGAAAGTCATCCGGGGTCAATATTTGATAACTTGCAATTAAAGTTATAACAACGACAGATATTAAAGCAGGAAATATTCTCAAAACTCGCCGTTTATAAAAACCAACCCAATCTATTTGTTGATTTCTTAAGACATCTTTAATCAGTATTCCTGTAATGAGGTACCCTGAAATTACAAAGAATATATCTACGCCCAAAAAACCACCTGTTAGTAATTTTGGCGATATGTGAAACAGAATAACACTGATAACAGCAAGAGCCCTTAGCCCATCAATGTCTGCTCGATAATTAATGTTATTTTTGATTTTCTTTCCTTTAAAAAAATATTTGATCATTTTATAGTTTAACTTTTTTATTTATTCTAGCCGCTAAAAGGGCACTTTGATAAAAGTAAATTTTTTAATCTACCTGATTTTAATGATATGAAACAAAGAAACATAATGCTTTTTAAAAAATACAGCAGCTATTAATATGTAAACAAAAGACCCAAAGATGATCTTACCCAATAATTCATAAATTAAATGCTCCATTGGAAATATATTGTCAAAATATATAACTGAGATATACATGAAAGTGCCATTTATTAAAGGAATGATTAATACCTTAAAATAGACCTTCAATTCAAATTCAATTAAATTTCTTGAGTCCCATATATGCCATAAAAACCAACATAAAAATCCAGCAACGAATATAACACAGCCTACATTCAAACCATTTTGTAAGCCACAATACCAAGACAAACCTATAATAAATACTGCAATAACTGCATGTAGTAATTTTCTAACACCATAGCCTGTCGCGTATAAAGCTGAACCAGGTATCATTCTCAGGCCATTAATTAATTGAAAGAAACATAGTATCTGTAAAGGTATTGTAGCTTGTAACCACTTATCACCGAGCAATAATGGTACAACAGTCGGCGCGGTTGCAGATAACCCCATAAAAATAGGGAACATGACAGCCGACATTATTGCCGTAGACTTAACAACGTAATTTCCTATTTTGGCTTTATCTTCAGAAACTTTCGAAAAAGATGCTAAACCGACTTGTTGAACGATCTGACCTATCATTGCTACAGGTTTTTCTGCTAAAGACATAACTACACGGTAAACCCCTAAAGCATTTTGTCCAATGAGTAAATTAATGAAAAATGAATCTAAACGAAAACCTAATTCCCAAATACCACCATGTACAAAGTTTACAACACTGTCTTTTAATAATATTCGGACTTTACTGAACGAAAAATCAATTCTTGGTCTATTATCCACCAATATACTTAATACTATTACCCTTAATAATTGGGCAGCAACCATACCAACAGCAATAGCCCAGAAACCATATCCCAAAATAGCCAAAGTTATATTGATTGTTATTTGAACAAAGCTAATACCTATTTGAAATTGTTGAAATTTCTGAAATAACATTTGCCGGCATAACAAGGCCGTATTTAATGTAGAGAAGGGTACCAATAAAAATAAGCAGGAAGTTATTCTTAATAAATCAGCTAATTTGTCATTAGAAAAGTACTCGCCTATCGCATTAGCTGATAACTGTACCACCATAAAAAAACACACATTAACTATTAAGGCTAGAGTGAAACATTGATTCAATTGTTTTTTACTGATATTTTTCGCTCTAATTATTGCTCCTTCCATACCGAGTTGGCCAAGTACTAAGAAGACTCCGATGACCAAATCACTTAAAGCAATAATTGCAAAATCTTCAGGTGATAATATCCGGATAACCCATATAGTGGCGACCCATGATAATGCTTGATTAATACTTTTAGCAAAGACCCCCCAACGTACTCCTGAGAGTGCCTGTTTTACAACTGTCAATTCCATCTTCCTTTTTTATAGCGACTTCTATAGTTTAATGTTGAACATGTTTATGTTTTAATACCACCATTAAAAATAATAAATTAATTGTTATGATGTCCAACGTAAAAGTATCTGTGATTATACCTGCTTATAATGCAGAAAAATATATAGAAAAATCCATAAATTCAATTTTAAATCAAACATATAAATCCTTTGAAATCATTATTGTTGATGATGGTTCAACAGACAGTACAATTCAATTATTACAAAAATACTCAAAAGACATTAGATTAATTAAACAAAAAAATGCAGGTGCTTCTGCAGCTAGAAATACAGCCATCAATGTTGCCCATGGCGAATATATTAGCTTTCTTGATGCTGATGATATCTGGCATCCTTTAAAGTTAGAAATACAATGCAGAGAGATGGAAAAACATCCTGATTGGGTTGCGAGTCATACTAAAGTTTCTCGAAATGAAAAATTGGACCACACTGTCGATTTGTATCCACTAGTTAGTAGTCAATCATTGAAACAAGTATTTGCTTGTCCATATTTCACCACATCTACGTTTTTAATTAAGAAAAACCTATTAGATGAATTAAATGGCTTTGATGAAAACCTAAATACAGCTGAAGATATTGATTTATATCTTAAAACATCAATTTACGGATTTATTGGTGAAATAGATGAAACGCTCGCTTATAAAAGAGACGTTGTCGACAGTTTAGGAAGCGACCTCAGTTCATATGCTGATAACTTATCTGTAATAGACAATTTTATGAAAAATAATAAAGGCAGCTTAGATAAATCGTTTTTTAAAATTGAAAGAATTATAAAAGCTCATGTATATGAACGATGGGGGGAAAATTTATTATGGAGAGGTGAATCTAAAGTGGCTTGCAAAATATTTGTCACTTCATTAAAGTTTAAATTCACCTATAAAGTATTGTATTTTTTATTCAAATCCATAGTAAAGTTTCTATTGCAAAAAATCACAGTACTCCCCGCCGCGGCCCCTTAATAAGATGCCTGTGCTTTGTAAGTATAACGTATGCCTAAATAGCTTAGAATTAATTTATAAATCCCCTTATTTATCACTATTCAATATAGGTAATAAAATTCCAATTTTAATTTATGTGAACCGTATATTGTTTATTTACCTAACAAACATACAAGACCATTGACAAGCACAAAATGAGCTTTAAACACCCACTGCAAATATGTTAGCTGAGTATGTTAATATTTGTTATTGCCTTTAAATAAATACCGAACGCAAAGGAAGCATTATGAAAAAAATTGGCCTTTTGTCATTTCCAAGATATTATAATTACGGAACATTTTTACAGTTATATGCGATGGAAACTACGATTGAAAAACTTGGTTACGCTTGTGAAATAATTGATTATGACAGGGATAACAATAATGAAACTACAAAGAAGCCTGTAGATTCTTCTTATTTTGATTTGATAAAAAAAATGTTATCAATCAGAAAGTTGTCAAGTTTAAAAAGCAGACTGGACAATCGTATTTTTGAAAAAAAAATGCGAAAGCTTACCCAAGTGAGAACTTCATTATACGATTCATTTTTATCCAATCATTTTAAACTTGGTAGCGTCCGTTATTCGCAGTACAACGAACTTCAACAAACTCCACCACAATGTGATGCCTTCGTAGTTGGTAGTGACCAAGTATGGCACCCGTTAGGCCACTTTAAAGATCCAAGTTATTTCTTAAAATTTGCACCCGAAAACCAAAGAATAGCATACGCACCTAGCTTGGGTGTATCTGAAATTCCTGAGCAAGCACGGGATTGGATGAAAGAGCAAATACTCGACATACCATTCCTTTCGGTGAGAGAAATGGAAGGTGCAGCTGAAATAAAAGCACTAACGGGCCGAACGGCCGAGGTAGTACTTGATCCAACATTATTGCTAGATATAAAAGAATGGGATGATATCAGTGTAGTTTCCGATGTTATTACTAAGCCCTATTTACTCTGTTATATTTTAGAGTCTGACAGTTATATAAGAGAGTTAGCACAAGAAATAGCTGCTTCTCTTAACCTCACTATTGTCGTATTACCAGTCAATAAACGTGATGTTATGGACAACAATCCAGATATTGTTAAAGCATATAATACCGGCCCAGCTGAATTTGTAGGCTTATTTAAAAATGCTTCATTTGTGTGTACCGACTCATTTCATGGCACTGTATTTTCTATAATCTACAACTGTCCATTTTTTACATTCAAGCGCCACAATAACCCTACACAAGCAGCTCTCCATTCAAGAATGAATACCATACTTAGTATTACGGGTTTAACAGATAGAGTACTTTATAAGGGAAAAGATTTACCAGTAAATGCAACGACCGTGGATTTTTCGTACGCTAACAAACAAATAGCGATAGAAAAAGAAAAATCATTATTATTTTTGACAGAATCACTTAGTTCTGCCTCAAGTTAGTTCTATGGTGTAATACAGCAATTAATTTATCTGGCTATAAATTAATTGCTGTATTACTAGGGGCCGTCGATCTTTCACATTGTCAGCCAATTTATTAAGCTAGTTAGTGCTAGCTGGTTAAAAGTTAACTTTTAATAATTTATAACTATTTGGTTATTAAACGAAAGTATTTTACCATTTTCAAACACCTCGACTTATTATCTCTTCTTGCATACCTGCAGTTTATAACTACATAACCTACCTCTGAATTAATGCTCCTGTTGTTAATACATAAGATGCACCCGCCATACTTAAATGATTATCATCAAAATACATTACCTGTCCATTTATTACTGCAGAACAATACTTATCATCACATAATGAATTAGCAGGCACTAATTTTTGGATATCATACTTTTTAACAATTTTTTCAAGGGGATCAATAACTCCCACATTTCTTTGTTGATAAAAGCTATACTCATTCAACTTAACTAAATCTTGTGACAAATCATGAAATATGGTGCTTGGCATAATAACTTTATTGATATGTTTCTTTAGTTCGGGCACAGGAAAAAGTATGACTACATTTTTGCCTGCCTTTTTTAGTTTTACAATAATATTTTCAAGACTTTCCCAATATAACTTTCTTATCTTATCATCATCAAATGCAAGTTCGGCACCAACACCTATCCGCAAGGGTTTATATGAACTGACTGTACTATTTTTATTCGATAGCTGATTTCCATTAATATAAAGACTATGCCTAAATGCTATAAATACATTACGAATCGTTTCACTAGCAATAACATTATCAACAGATTCAGTTAGCCACTTACTACAACCAACTATATTAGTATCAATAGTATATGCAGGAGGACAACCGCTAAATGTTAATTGTTTTACTCCTCCTTCTGCTTTTAAAAGGTTAGATAATGCGTAACTAATCTCAACACCATGACTATCGCCTAACACGGCCCATAAAGGTGTTGGTTCACCTAAAACACACGCATTTTTAGGTTTTGTATAATTTTCCCCCTCTGTGTGGCATTGAGCTCTTTTTGGGCTTGCCTTAATGGTACGTGTATCTATCTCTTGGCCCATTCTTAAATGATAGCCATCAAATATATGACCAAATAGTCCTAATAAGATAAAAAAGGATAGAGAATAAAACGATAATCTAAAAATTGAATCACGACTAAATTTTATTTTATTTCGAAACGGTGTTTCAACCCACTTATAACAACAATAGGAAAGGATAAAGGTGGATATGAATGAATAAAATAGATATACATTTTGCTCATTAACATCTACTTTTATTTTAACGATTGCAATTATAGGTTGATGAAATAAATATAGTGAATAAGAAATCAGACCAATATAAACAAAAAACTTATGACTTAAGAACCTTGCTACATAAGTGCCTTCAGAAAAGGAAATTATCAAACAGACACCTAGTATGGGTATCAATGTAGGCCAACTAGGGTGTAAAGTTTGCTCTGTAAAAATAAACAAAGAAACAAGAATAAGAGCCAAGCCCAACATAGATAACATTGATTTTTTATATGCTTGCACTTGATAAAGTTTACCATAATTAAGAGCTATTAATGACCCCAGTAATAGCTCCCACGCCCTACTACTAATTAGATAAAAATTAGCAGAATTATTACTACTCGCAATAGCCAAACTAAATGTAAAAGACATAATTATAAATATTATTACAACAATATTTTTTCTACGAATTTTTACTCCTAACATTAATAAAAATGGAAAAAAAACATAGAATTGCTCTTCTACGGCTAAGCTCCACGTATGAAGTAGTAAAAGCTCTTTTGAGTCGGTAGCAAAGTAACCACTAGTTAAATAAAAATATACATTTGAAGAGAATGTTGCCACAGCAACAAGGCTTTGAGAATATTTTTTCAGATCTTGAGGGGATAGTAACAAAAAAGCGAGGAGCGTTGTAAATAGCAAAACAACACTTAACGCGGGTAGAATTCTACGAGCTCTTCTTTCATAAAAATCAACTAAACTAAATTTTTTTGAAATCAACTCCTTATTTATAATAGTTGTTATTAAATAGCCACTAATAACAAAAAATATATCAACCCCTAGAAATCCACCAGAAATTGTTTCCCAACCAAAATGAAATAATAAAACAGGTAGTATCGCAATAGCTCTTAACCCGTCAATTTCTGCTCTATAATTCAATTTCATACCTTATTATTGATTTAAATACGGAATACATGGCTATGTGTACTAACAATATAAGTCCATCAATTATCATCTTTATAAAAACGGATTTGGTGTATTTCTCAAATACTCTTGTCCCAACAACCTAGCGCCAATTTCATTTAAATGATCGTCATCACGATAAATCGGTATACCTTGATATGTCATGTCGCAATTAATTTCTGAGCAATATGTTCTTGAGGGTTCAAGTATAATAATTTCAGGAAATTTAATTAATAGTTGATTAATAACATCTCTCATCAATTGATTTTTGACAATACTAATTGAGCAATCTAAATCATCGTTGAATACTAATTTTTTCATTGGGCATTTAGGGCTTTTTCCATTAAGTACCGGTGTGTCCTTAAACAAAATAGGAACTGCCCCAGACTTAATAATGGTTTCAATTGTTGACGTAAATTTCTTTTTAATCAGTAGTCTCTTTTGATTATTATCTATCACTTGCCCTTCATTGTAGATATTATTTGTATTTTCATTTGGCCAAGAACCAGCCAAAACAACATAGTTGAAATTAGATTTCTCAATATGCGTTTTAGCTATATCATTTCTTCTCTTACATTTCTCTGCTGCACGAGGGCTCCCTCCCCAATATAAGCCAAAAACAGGAATACATTGGTCAAGCGTATAATCTTGTCCTGCTAGGTTGGCATTTTTTGCTAAGACTTCTATGAATGGGATGAGATGATTAGAATGAGAATCACCAATGACGAAAATGTCTATTTCTTTAGAGTCTACATTGTCTTTAGTACCAAATGTGCACTTTTCGCTTGGGTGTTTATCACTATCACGTGCTGCCGAATGGCAATCGAGTCTTGATTCACTTGCAAATGAATTTACGGCTTGTTCCATTTTTACAATATCTGACGTATACCTCTTTTCAAAGCCCTTGTTATACAACCCTATTGTGACTAGTATCAATATAAAAAAGGATGGAAGAATATACATTTTCATGCTTATTTCTGGAAATGAATTCATCTTACTTCGACGACAGGGTTCCTCAACATACTTCCATGACATTATCGAAATTATGTATATAAGAACAATACTGGTAACTTGTAATAACAACGTAAATTCGACTGACGTGTATCTAAAGAAAGCAAAAACAGGCCAATGCCATAAATATAGTGAGTATGAAATATTGCCGGTGAATACAACCGGTTTAAAGGAAAGCGTTTTATTCACCCAACCTGTTGCTGAATATATAATTAGGGCTGTACCTAATACCCCATACAATGCGTTATACCCGGGAAATGTATGATGCTCAGTTAAGACTATTGCACTAATAATAATCAATAATAAGCCAAGCACAGATAATATGTTTCGCCACATTTGATTAATGTTGGGAAGTTTATCCCAATACATTGCCAAACATGAGCCAATCATTAACTCGAAGAAGCGAGTTGGTAATAGATAATAAGCGGCGCCTATTGTAACTTCAGCCCCCCATTGTGCGAAAACTGTAGCGGCAATACACCCAAGAATAGCTAGTAGCATAATGCTTTTGGCATTCAAAAATTTCACTGCTATTATTAGCATTAACGGCCATAACAAGTAATATTGTTCTTCTACAGCCAAAGACCAAGTATGTAATAGGGGGGCTTCCTGCGAGTTTCCCGCAAAATATCCGCCATACTCCATCCAAAAAAAGAAGTTACCTCCATTAAATATTACCCAATAAATACTTCGGTAAAGTTTCATCAAGTCTTGGGGGAACATAACAAAAGAAAAAACACATGCGGTGACAAGTATTACAAACAGTAACACTGGCATTAACCGCTTTAATCGCTTGCTAATAAACCAAGAAAAGCGAAAACTGCCGTCAATTATTTTCGGATATATTATTGAGGTGATCAAATAGCCTGATATAACAAAAAACACATCAACACCAATAAACCCACCGGTTAAAAAGGTGAAACCGGCATGGTTTAAAATAACTAAAAAAACAGCAATGGTCCTTAAGCCATCAATATCACTTCTATACTTCAAGCTAGTACCTATTTATTCACTGATAGCGGAGCTGATAGCTCATCACAATATTTATCGACCATGTTTTCAATATTAAATAACTGATTCACACGGAGTACTGCTAGTGCAGATAACCTTTTACGCTCATCGCCGCTTGATATTAACTTATCTAATTCGTTATGTAACTCATGATCGTTATTTGCTCGAAAAATTACTCCTGCATCTCCAATTACCTCCGGAATGCCTCCTGCGTCTGATGTTACTACACAGGTACCGCAAGACATTGCTTCAGCAATAACGAAACCAAAAGCTTCTTTCCAAATTGACGGAAATACTGCAATATCCGCGATTGAAAATAATTCAGCGGTCCAGTTTATTTGCCCAAGCCATTGAACATTTACCTCTAAATCCTGACCTAATTGCTTTAGTTCGTTCTGGTAAATTCCTTTTCCTGCAATAAGTAATCGATAGGGTACTTTTAACGATGCTGCAGCTCTTAAAAGTGTATCGACCCCTTTCTCCTCAATTAATTGCCCAACATATACAATGGTAACTTCAGTAGAGGGCGCCACCTTATCTGTACCATCTTTTTTGATAAATTTATGTAAATCTATACCATTATATATTGTGATCGCTTTCTCAGCAGGTAGGTATACTTTGTTCACATCTCGTAACCTTACAAAGTTCGAAACACAAATTAATCGTTTCATTAAGGAACCTACGATTCTTCCCCTCAACTTAGCTACAACTTTAGTTATACCTTTTCTTTGAGGTGATTCACCACTAGAGCGGTCATTAAAAATCCAATCTTTTGAATTTGATGCGAATTTAAGAGCCAAAATACCCAGGTTAAACGCACTATAATACGCGGTAAATAATATATCAGGTGAGTATGTTCTTAGCTTCAAACCTAATTTAATACCATCAGCAATGCTTTCAATAGGCTTAGAAACAAAATAATCTATATTCATTTTTGATAACGCGTTGATATACTCAACGCTAGGCTCACCTGTGTAACAATGAACTAACTTAAAGCCTTTAATAGTTAATTTTTCAGATAATTTCAATAAAAATTGTTCAACAGTTCTTATTGAATACGGAGTAAAGTGAAAAACAAACACTATTGTTTTTTGAGCTTTTAAGTTATTAATTTCTGCCATGTCATTAATCCTATGAAACTATTGAAATTTGTTTATTTATACCGGTATTTTAGTTCGAAGAGACTTTCTTTTTAATGTCGTCAACACTTGCATTTCCATCAATACCAATACGTTTTAAATGAAAATTGTCTTCAATGTTGGTTAAGTTATTTCTTCCATTTATAAATGAAAAGCCACACTGATAACCTAAAGACTTTGCCGC
>Ga0105356_10004069_pt1 | contig 14197 bp, 11 predicted proteins | sample GOMGulsemesocosm_3_FD_83502 | JGI IMG/M metagenome (GOLD analysis project Ga0105356, IMG submission 83502) | Methane-oxidizing microbial communities from mesocosms in the Gulf of Mexico - GOM9D Gulf of Mexico | ecosystem: Environmental > Aquatic > Marine > Cold seeps | place: Gulf of Mexico...
AACCTCTCGAGCCGCACTCTTGCAGGCCTGCTCATAGACGTGCTGAATCATAGGTTTACCAGCAATATCCTTGAGCGGCTTGCCGGGCAGTCGCGACGACGCAAAACGCGCCGGAATAATCACAGTAAAAGACATAAAATAAAACCAGATAAATTCTGAAAAAGACTACTTCTCAAGCCGCTCGTCAGTGCTAAGCGTACGCGCCTCACCTTCCAGCATCACCGGGATACCATCGCGTACGGGAAACGCGAGGCCATCAAATTTACAGATCAATTCTTCCTGATTGCTAGCATCATTTTTAACATGACTCAGCTCGCCCTTGCAGATCGGGCAGGCCATGATTGAAAGTAAGCGTTCTTCCATTCTGTTCACCTATTAAGGAAACTATTAACTACCAACAATTGCCAAGACATAATGCACAACACACGCTTAAACAACTAACGTGCAGTAAGCTTTTTCAAGCCTGCCAAATCTTTCAATTGCCGCTGAAATTTTGTTACGAACGTATCATTTAGCTCCGCATCCACACTCAGATACCAACAACGATCATCCGCAATTTGGGTGCATTTTACCGCATCCTTCTCGGTCATAATAATGGCTTTTCCATCATTTACAGGCAGATCACTCGATTGGAAGGCATGATGATCGGCAAAGGCGTGACGTTGCAGCTGATAACCCTGCTTTTGCAACGTTGTAAAAAAGCGTTCCGGATTGCCAATACCAGCCATCGCATGCACTTCATTGCCAACTAAAGCATCAACAGCTTTTACTTGGCCCGTTTTCAAATGAACAAGCTGGCATGCTTTAAGCTGCATCAACTGTGACTCTTCATCACTCACAAAGCCTTCGCCATTAACAATAATCCAGTCCACTTCCTGCAATCGTTCTGGTGCTTCACGCAACGGACCGGCTGGTAAAAATTCGCCATTACCCAAACCTCGTGCACCATCAACCACCGCAATTTCCATATCACGACCCAGCGCATAATGTTGTAGGCCATCATCACTGATCACCAGATCACAATCATGATTTTGTAACAGCGACTGCACTGCATTCACACGCTTGGCATCCACCACCACAGGGCAGCCACAACGCCGTGCCAACATAAGCGGCTCATCCCCCACTTGAGATGCCAGGCTATCAGCCGTAACTGAATAAGGATAATGGGGAGCCTTACCGCCATAACCACGACTAACAATGCCAGGTTTAAAACCTGCCTGGCGCGCGATATTGACCAAAGCAGCAACCAGTGGTGTTTTTCCAACCCCTCCCACAGTGATATTACCTACGACCACGACAGGAACAGGCGCGTGCCACACCTCTTTTGAACCGTTCAGATAAGCCTGACGTCGGGACTTAGCCTGGCGGCGAAATAACGCCGCCAGCGGTTTCAAAAGCGTTAACCAGGGACTCCCGTAATACCAGGCATCAACAAGCTTTTTCAAGAGGAATACCGCAAGGTGGAGGTCGATTTACTCTGTATCACGCTGGCGAGTAGTAATGCTCATACGTGAATACCCCAGTTGACCAGCAGCATCCATCGCATTAACTACCGCTCGATGCGGTGCATTGCCATCGGCAGAAATAATCACTGGCAGATCCGTGTCGCCTTTGCCAACTTTTTTAATAGCTGCACGCAAGGTAGCAAACTCTTCATTAATTAACGCCCGATCATTAATAGCAAACTCACCTTTGGCGCTAATCACAATTTCTATTTGATTGTTCTCAGCCGTCAGCTGCTCACCCTCAGCTTCAGGCAAATTAAGGTTAATATGAGTTTCTTTTTTAAAGGTGGTGGACACCATAAAGAAGATTAATAACAAGAACACCACATCAATGAGTGGTGTTAAATTAACCCCCACCTCTTCACCACGCTGACGACGAAATTTCATCTGCATTACTCTCCAGCAGTGTCGCCATCTAGGGCATTTTTACCACGCTCACCATGGAATACGTCGACCAATTTAACGGCTTCCTGCTCCATATCTACCACCAGCTCATCAATACGGCGTTGATACATACGATGGAAAATAACCGCTGGAATGGCCACTGTTAAACCTGCTGCGGTGGTAATCAAAGCCTCCGAAATACCACCCGCCAAGACATTAGCGTTACCTGTGCCCTGAACCATAATCGCAGTGAATACTTTGATCATTCCTATTACGGTTCCCAACAAGCCCAATAAAGGTGTGATCACCGCAATCGTACCGAGTGTATTAAGGTAGCGCTCCATATCATGAACCACATGACTGGCCACTTCCTGAATACTTTCTTTCATGATGTCACGGCCATATTTGGAATTACTAAGGCCAGCCGCCAGAATTTTCCCCAACGGCGTAGATTCACGCAATTCCTTCATACGCTCAATGTTAAGCTGATTACTGCGTATCCAGCCCCACACTTCTGCCAACAGGGTTTTAGGTGCAATTTTGTCGGGACGCAACGTCCAAAAACGCTCAATAATAATTGCCAGCGCAACAACAGAACAAAGCAAAATAGGCAACATCAGCCAGCCGCCTGATTTAATCATTTCCAGCACGTGGTAAACCCCTAATATTCTTTAATTGGTAGGCCTGCGAATGCGTAAAGAGCCTATAAATTTATCCCTTTAACTCTAGCACATCTTCAGCTTTTGTCAGAACCAGTAACGTTTAAAAATTTGTCGATGCGACTCAATCACTGGCATTGTTTGTGAATCCGAATTTGTCACCACTATGGCGCCGTCCTTTGCCGTGTTTAACACCTTGATATTACGCTGCCGATAACGTACCAACACTTTGGCGTGGGGATGCCCAAAGCGATTTCGATAACCACTAGAAACAACCACCACACTCGGATTTACCTGAGCAAGAAATCGCTCTCCCGAAGAGGTTAGGCTACCATGATGTGGCGCCAATAATATATCTGCCTTTAGTTGCCCCCCAAATTGTTCTATTAAATATGACTCAGCCGTTCTTTCTATATCACCGGGGATTAGCACACTTAAATTACGCCCGGAAACCTTCAGAACACAGGAGCGATTATTCTCATTTTTCCAGCTCACTTCGTCGGCCTGCATTAATTCAAAATGAACCTCGTCCCATTGCCATTCTTGACCTGATAGACAGGGCTTTATTGCGATGTCCTTTAGCAATGGTTTTGATGCACCTGAAATCACTTCAGCGACTGGCATTTCAGCCAACAGCATAGGTAAAGAACCAGCATGGTCATTATCGCCATGACTGATGATAACTCGATCTAACGAAGCAACGCCCTGATACTGCAAATAGGGCAGAATCACACTGGATGACACATCAAAGGTCGGACTAAAACGCGCGCCCACATCATAAATCAAATGATGCTGCCGAGTTCGTATTGCTACCGCCAGGCCCTGCCCCACATCAAGCACCGTCATTTCAAATTGACCGCTGGAAAGTCGGTCATTGCTGCCCGCCACAAGAGGCAAAAAGCACAATAGACCAAGCCAACGCGCAGGCAAGCCCTTTGGCGCCATCAATAACGCAATACCCGCTAATGCGGGCAACAATGCCCACAAGCTCAGCGGATGTCTCCATTGAGCCCCCGGTACCTGCGCCAGAAAAGCCAACAATTTAACGATTAATTGCAAACCATCAGAAGCTAACATTGCCAACTGAGTCATCAACAACTCAATCACACGCAGATCCAGCAGTTGAAACAGTCCGTCCAATAAAACCGTCAGCAGACAGATAGGAACAATAACAAAACCAACAAAGGGAATAGCCACGATGTTGGCCAACGGAGAAATCAGCGATACCAGCTGAAAGAAAAACAACACCACTGGAAAGAAAGCGACAAACACCACCCATTGCGGCCGAAGCCAGCGCCACCAAATACCGCTGCTGTCTGTCCTCTGACTGAAGGCATACAGCAAACTTCCCACTGCCCCAAATGAAAGCCAAAAGCCCATACTTTGTGGTGCCAACGGATCCAATAACAACACCAGCAATAAGGCAACGACATAACTGTGCCAAACATCCACCTTGCGCCTGAGCAACCGCCCCAACAACATCACAATCAACATAATCAAGGCGCGCTGAGTCGGCAACGAAAACCCCGCAATAGCTGCATAACCACAGGCTGTTAGCAATGCACCACAAACACCGATCTGCTGCGCAGCAATACGCGGAGGGCCAAGCAGCAACAAACGACTCAGGTTAAAAAACAACAGATAAGCACACAGAGCAATAAAACCAATATGAAGACCGCTAATGACAAAAAGATGGTTAGTGCCAGTCGCTGACAACAACTGCCATTGCGAGGCACTGATATCAGCACGCTCACCCATTAATAACGCTATCAGCAGACCGCGTTGAGGATCATCTTTGAGCAGTGCAGATAGACGCGTGTAGAGAGCATAGCGCCACTGACTGAGCAGTTGCCCTGTGGCCGCAGCCGCCAATCGACGGTTGTCCGCATGCTGGCGCACATAACCGGTTGCGCCAATGCCCTGCTGAAATAACCAGCCTTCATAGTCAAAACCGCCCGCATTAGCAAAGCCATGAGGGCGTTTCAGCCGCACCAACAATCGCCACCGCTGTCCCGGCTTCAATTCAGGTATTTGTGATGGCTCTCGGTTTGATTTTTCTTTGAATCGATCTTGATACCAGTTAATACGAACACGTTGCAATGAATGCTCAATCGTTGTGCCATTAACTTGCTCCAGCGTTAACACGCGCACCTCAAAACGCTGAGATCTGGAGCTTTGTTTTGGCAAACCCACCACTTCACCTTCAAGCCAGACATCAAGGCCTTCAAGTGATACTGGCAGCTGATGTTGTTTACCTAGATAACCGTAACCCGTGCCCCAAACCAAACCAAAAAGCAGTGGTGTTAAAAAAGCCAGCAACCAGCGCAAGCGCTTGAAGCACAGACCAGCAATAACAGGTAATAGAAAAAAGCAGAGGATAGAAAGATCAGGCAAGCTGGGGAAAAACGCCACACTGCCAATGGCGAGACAGACTATTATCATCCCTGAACGCACAGATACCATAGAGTTCCCTCTCTAAAGTAGGCATAATTTGGCAGAAACATCGCTAATCCACTTGCTGTGAATTAACTGCTTATTATGCCGCGAAAATTTTTTAAAAAATTGCTACCAGATCCGGCAAAGATAAAAAACAACCGTTATCTGGCATTACTTGGCGGCGCAATTCACCGTGCTGAGTTCTGGCATCTCACCAAACATTCCGTTGCTGGTGCTTTTTTTATTGGCGTATTTTGCGCCTTCCTGCCAATCCCGCTACAAACCCTGTTGGCAGCATTTCTGGCCATTATTTTTAAACGCAATCTGCCGTTATCGGTCATTCTGGTGTTTATCACCAACCCCTTTACGATGACGCCAATCTATTATTTCAATTACTGGCTGGGCAGTATGTTACTCGACCAACCGTCAATTTATGAAACACTAAGTATTGATGACCTCTGGGTCTGGCTGGCCGTAAACTTCAACCACATCGGTAAACCACTGGTGGTTGGATCGATTGTTGCTGGCCTGATATTTGGTTTGCTTAGCTATCTCGCCGTTCACCTATTCTGGTTATGGCGCGTCAAATCCAAATGGAATAAGCGTCGACAAGAGCGTAAACAAAAACGGACTAACGAGTCTCCCTAACCAGCACACCTTCCTGCAAGTGATAAACCTCATCCATGGACTGCGCCAATTGCAGATCATGCGTAACCACCACAAAACTGGTGTCTAACTCAGCATTTAACTCCAACATCAATTGATGGATAGAATCTGCCGTATGAGTATCCAGATTGCCCGTTGGCTCATCCAGCAACACACAATCAGGTTGTGGCACCAAAGCACGAGCAATAGCAACACGTTGTCGTTCACCACCGGAAAGTTCAGACGGTTTATGCTCTGCACGACTTTCCAGCCCGACCCGTTTTAACAGCGCGCGAGCAGACTGTTCAGCCTGCGCCACATCAACGCCACGAATCAATAACGGCATACAGACATTTTCCAGCGCTGAAAATTCTGGTAACAAATGATGGAACTGATAAACAAAGCCAAGGCTACGGTTGCGTAACTCACCCCGTTTTTGCTCCGAGAGTCTAGCGTAATCTTGACCAGCTAACAGAACTTTGCCCTGATCCGGCGTATCCAAACCACCTAACAAATTCAGCAAGGTCGATTTACCCGAGCCGGACGTACCAACAATGGCTATTCGTTCGCCCCGTTTGACCGCCAGTTCAACGCCTTTAATAACCGGTAGATCCTGAGGGCCTTCGTGATAACTCTTATGCAGGTTTTCACAGAGCAACACGACATCCTGTTGCGTGCTCTTTATTTGCTGTTCGCTAGCGTTATTCATAACGTAGTGCTTCGGCAGGTTGGATCTTGGCAGCACGTATAGAAGGATAAAGCGTCGCAAGGAAACTCAATAACAGTGCTGAGCCACAGACGGTCAAAATATCTCCTAATAACAACTGCGACGGAATATAGCTAATAAAGTACACCTCGGCGCTCAAAATCTGGACATTCAACAACTGTTCAAACCAGGCAATCACATCACTCACCGACAGCGCCAGGATAATGCCAAACACCGCACCAATCACAGTACCAACAACACCAATCACTGCGCCCTGCACTATAAAGGACAGCATAATCGTACGAGGGCTGGCACCCATGGTTCGCAAAATAGCAATATCCGAACGCTTGTCCGTCACTACCATCACCAGTGTCGAAATAATATTGAAGGCAGCCACGGCAACAATCATCAACAGCAACAGGCCGATCATGGTCTTCTCTAATTTGATCGCCTGAAACAAATTGCCTTGAGTACGGGTCCAGTCACTGGCCCAATAACCTGACGACAATTGTGACGTTATACGCCAGGCGGTGGGGCCAGCTTCAAACAAGTCATACAGTTTTAAGCGTACACCATGTACACCATCACCCAGGCGATACAGTTTTGCGCCGTCTGCCAGGTGTATCAGCGCAAGAGAGCCGTCCAGTTGAGCCCCCACCTTAAACACACCGGTTACCGTAAAGCGTTTCAGGCGTGGTAACACGCCAGCGGGAGAAGCAGTCGCCTGAGGCATAACCAGGGTCACTCTACTACCGACTGTAGCGCGCAACTGACGAGCCAACAGCTCGCCTAAAATAATCCCGAACTCACCCGCCTGCAGATTTTCAAGCTGCCCAACCACCATGTGTTCCTTGATAATGGAAACCTGCGCTTCAGCATCCGGAAGCACAGCATTGACCAACGCCCCCTGAACATTGCCCGAATGCGTTAACATGACTTGTCCTTGAATAAAGGGCGCCACTCCAACAACGGCAGCATCGCTCATGGCCAATTCTGCGACCTGTTGCCAATCCTGCATGGCACCATCAGCCTGGATAGTGGCATGAGGCACCATCCCTAAAATTCGTTCGCGTAATTCGCGGTCAAAGCCGTTCATTACTGACAACACCAGAATGAGTACCGCCACGCCGAGAATCATGCCCAGCATAGAAGTCAGAGAGATAAAGGAGATGAAATGATTACGACGTTTAGCGCGGGTATAACGTAAACCTATGAAAAGTGGCAGCGGTTTAAACATTGATTTTTTGCAGCCTGTCCCTGTTGATCAAGCAAAGCGGAAATAATGAATTTCCCTGTTATACTTAATTAGATTATAGGAGCCTGAGATTTTAAACGAATGCCCGAAAGTGTACAGGACAACCGGAATTATTATCGCATCGAAGACCACGTGGGCCTCGAGTTCTGCGTTACAGACGAAGAAACAGCATACGATGCGTCTGCTCGTTTCCCCATTGGCGTGTCACCTCACTTCTTACTACTAAACCAACTGCACGCCATCGATTCGGAGCATAGCCAATTACTCAGAAACATTACTGACAAGGATCGTAACCTTGCCGCTTACCTGAAAGGCACCGAACAAAAAATCGAACTATTGGCCCAAACACTTATCGGTTGTGATGAACGCTTAAACAGCGAACACCTTAAAACGGTCACATTGAGCGAAGGGGGGCTTTCCTTTTACCACTATGATTCAATTGATGCAGACCTCTTTGTAGCCATGAAACTGACCTTACTACCCACCTGCATTGGCTTGTTATTGTTTGGAAAGGTGGTAGATTACACATCAGATAATGATGGTAACCATTTGATAAATATATCTTTTGAAAATATTTCCGAATCAAATAGCGCCCTTATTGCACGACATGTACTACTCTTTCAAGCAAAACAAAGACGCGAACTCACGGGTCAAAGTTAACGACACGCATATAAACAAAATTACAAACAATAGCCTCGCCGCATATAAATTACAGGGAGCGACAATGAAAACACGCACATTACTAATGGCTTCAGCAGTAGCCGCAACTTTAGCACTGGCACCCACAGCTCAGGCCGATACACTCGAAATCAGTGTTTCCAAACAATCTCCAGAAATGCAAAGCATCAGCCGTCCGCACAATGGCATGAACAAAACCAACGTAGAAAAGATTTTTGGCGCCCCTCAAGCCATCAACGGCCCGGTTGGTGAACCACCCATCAGTAACTGGAACTATGATCAGTTCACTGTCTATTTTGAAGGCGATACTGTGCTGCACTCGGTATTGAGAAAAACGGCTCCGGCTGAAGTGGAGCAGGAAGCGCCAGCAACTGAGTAAGCTCAATCAAAACCTCTTCATTACCCACCTAAAGGACTGATAGGTAACTGTCAGCCCTTTTTATATATACTTAAATTAGAACTATTCAATTTGGTGATTCATACCAGTTAAAACCAACACATAAATTGAAGTGTTAACCGGCGAAGTAATCAAAGAAGGCGCCATCGTGCCGCATCTGCTCCAACGCCCCGAAAATAGATGGTCTTATTTATCTAGATGGCTTGAAAGGTCTGCAACCCGGCGATGCTATTTTGGCCGATATTACTGGCGCGGATGAGTATGATTTATCAGCGACACCGTTGTATGACAAGACGGAGGAAGAATAAAGCCCCCTTAGCTACCCACTACTACTTTCTGAGTCAAGCTTCTTGAACCAAGCGTTGAAGCAACGATTAGATTTCAACCCTGTTTTATAAGGCCACGTTTGCAACTTCCGACGCACTTCAGCATTCAGGTGCTAGTGTTCTTTGGGACGTGAAGGTTCAAGACCTCTTCTGGGTAGCAATTCAGCACGCCTTTGAGGGGTAGATCAAACGAAAAGTTGTCTTATCTACTTCTGAAGGCTGCGAGTGTTTTCTACGTGAAATCACCATGTAACAAACGGTTAGCGTCAGCAAATAAGCCGTACCGGGGTAATCCCTACTAGTTCAGACTTGATCTAGGTTAGTTCATCTGGGTTCTGCAAGTTTCCTTTCAAAGGATTCCCGGCCATCGTAGATGGCCTGGAATAGCTTCTAATCTTATGGCTTCTATGTCATCAAGAAACGATCAATTTCCCGAGCGGCACCACGCCCTTCATTAATGCCCCATACCACCAGTGATTGCCCGCGACGGCAATCGCCAGCAGCAAACAGGCCTTCAACATTGGTGGTGTATTTTTCATGCTCGGCCTGATAATTACTGCGACCATCAAGTGCCACATCCGAGCCTTCCAGCACGTAATTTTCAGGGCCTAAAAAGCCCATCGACAACATCACCAGATCTGCTTCCCAGACCTTTTCAGAACCTTCGATTTCATTAAAGATCATTTTGCCATTCTGTTTTGCCCACTGGATGTTCACGGTACGAATGCCAGTCACATTGCCCTGTGAGTCACCGATAAACTCCTTGGTCAGAATGTCGTAGCTACGTGGGTCTTCACCGAATTTGGCTTTGGCCTCTTCATGGCCGTAATCCACCCGCATAATACGCGGCCATTGCGGCCAGGGATTGTCTTCAGCACGTTCAGCGGGGGCTGGTGACATCAGTTCGAAGTTCACAATGGAACAACAACCGTGACGCAGCGAGGTACCAATGCAGTCGGTACCGGTATCACCACCACCAATCACGATCACTTTTTTGCCTTCAGCAGAGATGTAGTTGCCATCCTGCAGGTTGGAGTCCAACAAGCTTTTGGTGTTCGCCTTAAGGAACTCCATCGCCAGATGCACACCCTTCAACTCTCGACCCGGTACAGGTAAGTCACGTGCCTTGGTGGCGCCGGTTGCCAGCAACACCGCGTCGTTTTTAGCGCGTAACTCCGTCAGACTGATCGCACCTTTACCCTGCCCACCAATATCGGCTTGGGGGATAAAGGCGACACCCTCTTCACGTAAAATCTGCACGCGACGTTCAACCACGTCTTTGCCCAGTTTCATGTTGGGAATACCATACATCAGCAAACCACCAATGCGATCAGCACGTTCATACACCGTGACCTGGTGCCCCGCTTGATTGAGCTGTGCGGCAGCGGCTAAGCCTGCAGGACCAGAGCCAACAATGGCAACGTGTTTACCAGTGCGCACTTGTGGCGGATTGGCCGTCACCCAGCCCTCATCAAAAGCGTGATCAATAATCGAATTTTCAATGTTCTTGATGGTCACCGCCGGTTCATTAATTCCCAACACACAGGCACCTTCGCAGGGCGCAGGACACACTCGACCGGTAAATTCCGGGAAGTTATTGGTTTTATGCAGGCGATGAATAGCATCCTGCCAGCGACCCTTGTAAACCAGATCATTCCATTCCGGAATCAGGTTATCCACCGGACAACCTGTGGCAGATTGGCAAAAGGGCACACCACAATCCATGCAACGTGAGCCCTGAGATTTAAGGTGCGCATCATTATGCTCACTGTAAAGCTCGTCGTAATCCACCAGTCGCAACATCGGATCGCGATAGGGTTCGGTTTTACGAGCGACTTCTTTAAATCCAGTGATTTTACCCATGTCGATTTCTCTTAAGTATTTTCCTAACGTCAGGTATTTTGCTACTAACACCACCGAAGACTAATGCGCTGGATCGTTTCTGCTTCAGCAGTACGCGCTTGTAATCAACCGGCATCACTTTGATGAACTGACTCAAGTAGGTTTCCCAATCAGCCAAAATACGTGCCGCAACAACTGAACCGGTATATTTCAGATGTTTTTCAATCAAATACCTAAGTTCATAGACATCTTCGACTGCCTCAACAATTTCAAGCTTAACCGTGCCAGGATTGCAGTTAGCTGCCAGCTGTTTGTGCTCATCCAGCACATAGGCAACGCCGCCACTCATGCCGGCCGCGAAGTTACGTCCCGTGTCGCCGAGCACCACCACACGACCACCGGTCATGTATTCACAGCCGTGATCACCGACGCCTTCAACCACCGCACTGGCGCCACTATTTCTGACACAGAAACGCTCGGCGGCAATGCCGCGGTAGTAACCCTCACCGCTGGTGGCACCGTAAAGTACAACGTTACCGACAATGATATTGTCTTCGGCCACAAAGCTGCTGTTTTTGGGTGGATAAATGGCGAGTCGGCCACCACTCAAGCCTTTACCCACGTAGTCGTTGCCATCGCCTTCAACCTCAATGCTGATGCCCTTGGCTAGAAAGGCTCCTAGGCTTTGTCCGGCAGAGCCACTCAACTTGATATGAATGGTGTCATCGGGCAGTGATTTTTCACCCCAGCGTTTAGCCACCTCATGGGACAACATAGTGCCCACCACCCGGTTGGTGTTGATCACCGGCAGTTTAATGTTCACCTTTTCACCGCGTTTAATCGCCGGTTGCGCCAATTCGATGAGCTGGTTATCCAGTGCCCGATCCAGCGCATGATCCTGTTTGATGGTGTTAAAGATTTCCACGCCGTCATGCGGTTTTGGCGCAGGCGTCAAAATCGCGCCCAGATCAATGCCCTGTGTTTTCCAGTGTTCGATGACATTGTCACTGTGCAGCACGTCAACCCGACCCACCATCTCATTGAGCGTACGAAAACCCAGCTGCGCCATAATAGAACGCAGGTCTTCTGCTACCATAAACAGATAATTGACCACATGCTCAGGCTTGCCTTTGAATTTGGCGCGCAACTCCGGATCCTGCGTGGCAATGCCCACCGGGCAAGTATTGAGGTGACATTTACGCATCATGATACAGCCTAGGGTGATCAGCGGTGCGGTAGCAAAGCCAAACTCTTCAGCGCCCAGCAGCGCGGCAATCGCCACATCTCGGCCAGTTTTTAATTGACCATCGGTTTGCACAACAACGCGTGAACGCAGATCGTTCATCACCAGTGTCTGATGGGCTTCCGCCAAGCCCAATTCCCAGGGCAGACCGGCGTGTTTAATCGAGGTAATTGGCGACGCACCGGTGCCACCGTCATGACCGGCGATCACAATATGATCGGCCTTGGCCTTCACCACACCGGCCGCCGTGGTACCAACACCGCTTTCAGACACCAGCTTGACGCTGATACGAGCCGCGGGATTGGCGTTTTTGCAGTCGTGAATCAGCTGCGCGATATCCTCAATCGAGTAAATATCATGGTGTGGCGGCGGGCTAATTAAACCCACGCCCGGCGTGGAGTGACGGATGCGGGCAATATTATCGTCCACCTTGCCGCCGGGCAGTTCACCGCCCTCACCTGGTTTAGCACCCTGTGCCATCTTGATCTGGATTTCATCGGCGTTAGTCAAATAACCAATGGTCACACCAAAGCGGCCCGAGGCTACCTGTTTAATGGCCGAACGTTTTGAATCGCCATTATCCGAGGCAATAAAACGGCTCGGATCTTCACCACCCTCACCGGTATTGGATTTACCGCCCATACGGTTCATCGCAATGGCCAATGTTTCGTGTGTCTCCTGCGAAATCGAACCAAAACTCATCGCGCCAGTGGCAAAGCGTTTAACGATGTCCTTAACCGATTCCACGTCGTCCAGTGGCACCGGACCACCGTTGGCTGTTTCATTAAAGTCCATCAAGCCACGCAGCGTACAATTGCGCGTATTATGTTCATTGCTGTGCTGGGCAAAACGCCAGTAGGCATCTTCATTGTTGGTGCGCGCAGCATCCTGAATATCGGCAATCGCCTGCGGATCCCACATGTGGCTTTCACCCTTGGCGCGCCAATGCATTTCACCATTATTCGGCAACACCGGTTCCGCGCTGATAGGACGCGAGGGGTAACCCAGTTCATGGCGGCGTAGGCTTTCTTCGGCCAGCACATTCAGATTGACGCCGCTGATACGGCTGACGGTGTCGGTAAAGCACATCTCAATGACATCGTCAGCCAAACCGACGGCTTCAAAAATCTGCGCGCCCTTGTAGGAGTGCAACGTCGAAATACCCATCTTCGCCATCACTTTGAGCATGCCTTTGCCGACTGCTTTACGGTAGGCCTCAACAATTTTGTCATCATGATCAAAGCGTTCACCCCGCAACAAACCTTCACGCTGCGAGTGCCACAGTGCCTCAAAGGCCAGGTAGGGGTTGATGGCATCGGCGCCGTAACCCATCAGTAAACAATGGTGGTGTACTTCCCGCGCTTCAGCGGTTTCCAGCACAAGGCCAATGCGTGAGCGTTCACTGCGACGTACCAGATGCTGGTGAACCGAGGCGGAGGCCAGCAAGGTACTGACCGGCACACGATCTTCAGCAATATTGCGATCCGATAAAATGATCAGGCTGTAATCATCGGTGATGGCTTGAGAGGCTTCATTGCAGATGCGCTCAAGCGCTGCTTTCAGACCCGCCGCGCCCTCTGATTTGGCGTAGCTCAGGTCAATGGTAAGCGCTCGCCAGTGACGATACTCAAGATGTTTATGATCAATATGTTTGAGCGCCGCCAATTCCTCATTGGAAATGATCGGATGTGGAATATGCAGGCGGTGTGCATTCTCTGGCTCAGTGCTTAGCAGGTTACCCTCGGGGCCAATATAGCACTCCAGGCTCATCACCACCTCTTCGCGAATCGAGTCGATGGGCGGGTTGGTCACCTGTGCAAACAGCTGTTTGAAATAGTCATACAGCATGCGTGGTTTGTCGGACAAACAGGCCAGCGCCGAGTCGTTACCCATCGAACCAACCGGATCGCGCATGTCTCTGACCAACGGCAGCAACATAAACTGCATCGTTTCGGTGCTGTAACCAAAGGCCTGCATGCGCGGCAGCAGCGTTGACTCATCAAAGCCGTGTGCTTCCTCTTCGGTATGTAATTTACTCAGATCGATACGTTGCGCGCTCAGCCAATCACCATACGGATTACGCTTGGCAAAGCTGTTTTTTAGTTCTTCATCGGCAACCAG
>Ga0105356_10004072_pt1 | contig 14194 bp, 14 predicted proteins | sample GOMGulsemesocosm_3_FD_83502 | JGI IMG/M metagenome (GOLD analysis project Ga0105356, IMG submission 83502) | Methane-oxidizing microbial communities from mesocosms in the Gulf of Mexico - GOM9D Gulf of Mexico | ecosystem: Environmental > Aquatic > Marine > Cold seeps | place: Gulf of Mexico...
AAGTAAAACGATTCATTTTACTCACCACACCTGAAACTTGAGCTATTTCATCTAAAACTCCTAATTGATCTAAGACAAAAGAAGCGTTGGGCCAACAAACAATGCCAGCGCCAATTTCTGTTGGAGTAGGATGCCGTTCATAAACGTCAACATCAAAGCCTGCTTGCTTCAATGTAATAGCAGCACTTAATCCCCCAACACCGCCGCCTAATATTCCAATATTCATCGATCACCTTTAATAGTGAGAAAGCGCATAACGCCGCATTCAGTGACTAGCCCGCTGCAATACTTTGTTAGCTGACCACTCTCGTCGTAGCATTGCATATACATTCATGTCGTGGAGCTTCCCTTTTGAGTAGGCTGCTTCTCTATTAGTACCTTCCAACGTAAATCCTAATTTAATAGCAACCTTCTCTGATGGCTCATTTTGTGTAGCTATACGTAGCTCTATACGATTAACCTGTTTTGTCTCAAAAATGTATTGATGAAATATCGTAAGAGCTTCAGCTGCATACCCTTTCCCTCGATTTTCGTGATCAAATATTTGGTAGCCGACCTCAGTAGCATCGAAGTATGGGACTGACTTAAATGCCCAGATAGACCCGACAATTTCATCTGATAAATTTGTGATGAGATATTGCTCAGAAGCATCTGATATAAATCCATTTTCTGCGTACTGGGATCTCAACCTTGTTTCCGAAGTCAACGTGGCAGGGAGGTACTCACCTTGACTGTTGATATCATTAAGAAAATAAAACAGAGCTTTCAGGTCCGTTTCTTTGATTGTACGAATATTAATATCACTTCCTTTGAGCATTCAGTCTCCGGATTTTTACAGCTAACAGTCTATCAACAGGCCGAGCAACTTAATATATTCTGGTTCGATTGAACAAGGATGTAAAAAGCCATCACTGGCAATAATTTATGATTTAACAAGGCGTTAGGGAGGCAGATGAAATAAGGCTAAAAATAACGAGCCAGTCCCTGCTGCGTGGTTAAATCCCTTTGGGCAGTGATACTAATACGCCCACCAATAAAATCAAAGACTTACAGCGTAACTTTTTAGTTAAGACCACTCGCGGCACTTTCATCAATCCTTTCATAGGGCCTGCTGCGCACTTTCCTCTGGCGCTGCCTCAATTGAGCATCGCCAGAATGACATATCCATTAGCCTGTATAGCGATCACTGATCTAAATCACTGGGGCTGCGAATGTCTGCTTTGGGTGAGTATCGAGTTCACCTACATAGATTGCTGAATGACAGGTAAGGGTCGACTAGCGCCCGTCAATATCCGGCCTTTCCACGATGGCTGCGCCAGCGGAAGGCAGCCAACACCTGCAAGGCTAGGTGAGGGGCACTGCTTCCCGCTTTCTTCTTGTTTCCATGCTAACTAAGCCTTCACCTCATCAAAGCGCACTACCATTGGCCTGCACTTTGGCAGCGATTACAATGGATGCTCCATACAAATCAGGTAGTAGACAATGGCGAAGCGCTCCCGAGTGGAAAAGAAAAGCAATAAACCCAAGTTGTCTGACGAGGCTCAGGGCAAGGTGCAGGAGATTACCAACGCGGTGGTGCCGGTCGGTTTTAGTAAACAACAGCGCCGTGAAGTGCAGCAAGCCATCGAAAAAGGCTTGGATAAGATCCGCACAGAAACCGCGAGTAAGAATCGAGATCGCGATAAAAAACACAAGAAGCTCAAAAAACAGCTGGCGAACAACGACGGCAATACTGCCACAACCGAAGTGCCGCTAAACAAAACGAGCATCTCGATATTGCCCTGGCTGCTGCTCGCCGCCACTTGGCTGGGCATTGCCGCGTATTTTTTTCTTATTTAAGTACGGGAAAAGGGCTCTGCTTGGGTTCACGATCGCCGAGTGGCGGCTTTAGTGGCGGGGCAGTTGTATTTACTGAGTGTCTGCTTGGCCCGTGCGGTCAAGCTTATGGCCAGATCCAGCGGTCGCCGTATGCTCCCTTAATCACAGTGTTGTGATGCACATCGAGCTCAAATGATATAGTCTTATACCAATACAGCATCTGCCTTGCTGGGTGATGACCATTGCCCGGCGGGGAGCTTTAGCCGCAGGGGTTATATTGGTGGATCGACAAACATTATTTGAAAAAATTTGGCAGCGGCATCAGGTGGAACGCCTCGATGGCGACGCGGTGCTGATCTACATCGATCGTATCTTTCTGCACGAACGTACCGGCTCCATTGCCCTTAGTAGTCTCGCCGCGGACGGCCGCAAGGTGCGCCGCCCGCAGCACGTCTTCTGCGCCATGGATCACATCGTCGACACCTTTGCCGGGCGCACGGATGAAACAAGTGTGCCCAGTGGCAAACAATTTATTCAAAGCACACGCGCCTCATCCCGCGCCGCCGGCATTAACCTGTTTGACATCGACAGCCCCGAGCAGGGCATTGTGCACGTTGTGTCGCCAGAGCTGGGCATCGTGCAGCCAGGCATCACCTTGGTCTGCCCCGATAGTCACACCTGCTCGCAGGGTGCGCTGGGCGCATTGGCTTGGGGCATAGGCTCCAGCGAGGCAGAGCATGCGCTGGCCACCAATACACTGCGCGTGAACAAACCCAAAACCATGCGCGTGACTTTCGACGGTCGCCTCGCCGCGGGTGTTACCGCCAAGGATATGATCCTGCATTTAATCGGCGCCTACTCGGCCGCCGGTGGCTCTGGTTACGCCATTGAGTTTGCCGGCGGCGCGGTGCGCGCGCTGGAAATAGAAGCGCGCTTAACCCTGTGTAATATGGCGGTGGAGTTTTCAGCCTTCAGCGGTTTGGTGGCCGTTGATGAAAAAACCATTAACTACCTAGAGGGCCGTCGCTACGCGCCCAAGGGCGACGCGTGGTTGGCGGCCGTCGCCGACTGGCAGCGCTTGGTCAGTGATGAGAGCGCCGAGTTCGATAAAGAAATCAGCATTGATTGCGCCACTATTCGCCCCACGATTACCTGGGGTAACAGCCCAGAACACGCCTGCGCCATTGATGGCGTTGTACCCTCGGTTGACGATGCCGCTGATGCCAATGCCGCACAGGCGATCAAACGCGCGCAGCAATACATGGGTGTGCAGGCGGGAGAACGCTTAACAGATTTGGCCATTACCGGCGCATTTATTGGTTCGTGCACCAACAGCCGTATCAGTGATTTGCGTGCCGCGGCGGCCGTGCTTAAGGGGCGCAAGGTGGCGGCCACGGTTACCGCCATTTGTGTGCCCGGTTCCACCGCCGTCAAGGTGCAGGCGGAACTCGAAGGTTTGGATAAAGTGTTCATCAACGCCGGTTTTGAGTGGCGCGAGTCCGGTTGTTCCATGTGTTTTTTTGCCGGAGGTGAAAGCTTTGGTTTTCAAGAGCGTGTCGTGACCAGCACCAACCGCAATTTTGAAAGTCGGCAGGGGCCGCAAACCCGCTCGCACCTAGCCAGTCCGGTGACGGTTGCCGCCTCGGCGATTGCCGGTCATATCTGTGCGGCGGGCAGCTTGAGCTCGTGTGGGGAGGCCGTGTAATGGAAAAGTTCACACAACACAGAGGCATTGCCGCGCCACTGCTGCGCATCAATATCGATACCGATGCGATCATCCCCTCGCGGGAAATGAAGCTGGTTTCTAAGCAAGGTTTAGGCGCGGGTTTGTTTGCCGGTTGGCGCTACCTGGATGCCGACGCACGTACACCCAATCCAGAATTCGTGTTAAACCAACCGGCTTACGCCCAGGCATCGGTGCTGTTGTCGGGTGTTAACTTTGGCTGTGGCTCCTCGCGTGAGCACGCCGTGTGGGCGCTAAAAGAGTACGGCATTAAAGCCATCGTGGCGCCGAGCTTTGGCACCATTTTTTATAACAACTGCACCCGCAATGGCATCCTGCCCATCGTCTTGAGCGATGCCGTTGTGCGCGCACTGGCCGATGAGGTCAGCGCCGATCCACAGGTGCCAAATTTACAGGCGCAGAGGATCAACATTGATCTGCCCGGGCAAACCCTCACCTCGCCCAGCGGCCAGTGTTATGGTTTTGATATTGAGGTGACCCCGAAGACAATGTTGGTTGAAGGGTTAGACCCCATCGCCATGACCTTACAGCGTATTGGGGCCATTGATGCGTTTGAGCAGCGTCACGTGACTGAGCGACCATGGTTGGGTTAGTGGCGTCTGCTCAGTACGTTAATGGCTATGCTGGTTACAGGGATTGACGTGAATTCTCTGGCGGGCCATGTGTGCCACGTAGGCAGTTTTATAGCTTTCGTGATCCATGCGATCAAACAGTATGCATAAACACCTATTAACTGTTTTTACACTAGACAATAGAGTTATTTCTACATGTTAACGAACCTATGGTACGTGGCCGAATGGTCTAACGCGGTAAAAGACAAACCTGTCAAAGCAAAGCTGCTGGGGCAAAACTTTGTTCTGTTTCGCGACACTAAAGGCAAAGTAAACTGTTTGAGTGACATCTGTATTCACCGGGGTGGTTCGCTGTCTAACGGCGAGACCACCAAGCGCGACTGCGTGGCCTGCCCCTATCACGGTTGGGAATTTGACGCCGAAGGCAAGGTGCAGTTTATTCCCTCCCGCGGTGAAGACTCCCCGATCCCTGAGCGCGCACGCATCGACGCCTACCCAACCGAAGAACGCTACGGCATGATCTGGGTATTTATGGGGGATCTGCCCGAGGAAGAACGCTACCCGATTCCCGAATTCCCCGAATACGACGACCGTAAAACATGGCGTCCGGTCTATACCGACTTCACCTGGAAGGGGTCGGCGGACCGTGTGGTAGAAAACGGCATTGATGTCGCGCACACCTCATTTGTTCACCCAGGTTTTGGCCACCGTGAAATGGCGGATAAAAACCACATCGCTGCCATTGAGCGCACTGAAACGTCGGGTTCGTCTGATTGTGTGCTTTACCCGCCGCCCATGGAAGGTAACGCCGGTTTAATGCGTTTTGTTCGCAAGGATAAAGCCGAGACCCATGTGTCCCCTGGCTTCTACTTATCGGGCCACTGTGTGCGTTTACACATCAAGGTGAATTCGTGGATGGAGATGATCATCTTTGACGCCAATACCCCGGTTGATGAAAACACCACCAAATCCTTTGTGATTCAAGTGCGTAATTTTTTCAAGCAGGGTATTTTTGACAAGGGTTCGATCAAACGCACTCAAAAAGTATTCCGCGAAGATTCCGAAATTGTAGAGGCGCTGTCACCTAACTTCTTGCCTGAATCATTAGAGAACGAAGTGTCGGTGGAGCAGGATAAGTTCATGGCCGTGTGGCGCAGAATACGCAAGGCGCACATAGAAGAAAAAGGTTGGAAGATTGACAGCAAAGCAATGGAACCGCACAAGGGGGAGAAGGTATTTACTATCCCATCACCGGCGCGGCGTTTGAATCCACACTTTAAGTGGGCTCTGGACACGGTGCCATTGGTGGCCGCCTTGCATGCGACTGATTCTGATCAGGGCTAAAACAGATGTTGTTGACCTAGTAGCGTTGTAAATTCAATAAAGATCAGCTCTGGTTGTTTTGTCATCAGTGCTGAACTACACTCACCACTTGTTCATTTGTGCCGAGCCTCTATGCAATTGATGCGCTCGCTAAAAACACAAATCGCTTAATTAACGGAATACTGATTGTGACCACCCTTCGCTTTATGAAACGCGTGATTATTACGCCCGCACCGCTAGTCGCTGTTACAGCACTGGCTGGTATGCGCTGGCTAGTGCGCGTCCATGGGGGCGGTGGAGGAAATCATTTTCGTTAAATATTAGTAACGAATCGTTTGATTTTTAAAGCCGCAGCCTTAACCGCCTGCGGCTTTTTTATGTTCAGGAAGAACGGTATACCCCGCAAGGGGGTACCTGGTGTCGCGCTGACATGGATGTCATGGAGCGACGATGTTCAGGTTAAAAGGTTGCGGCGTATTTTTCCACACAGCTAACACTTAGGAGAATTATCATGTCTGTGTATTTGGCCTACGCCACGGTAATTGTTATTTGGGCGACGACGCCCTTGGCGATTAAATTAAGTAACGACAGCCTATTGCCCATGGCATCGGTGAGCCTGCGTTTTCTGCTGGCTGTCGCCATTGCGCTGCCGGTCTGTTGGTTGTTGAAGCGTGGGCCATTTTTGAATAAGCGCCATTGGAAATTGTACCTTGTTTCAGCGTTGAGTATTTTCCCTAACATGCCGCTGATTTATTTAGCGGTGCAGTACATTCCTTCTGGTTTGGTGGCGGTATTGTTTGGCTTAACGCCTTTTATTACCGGCGTATTGGCGAAGCCGTTACTGGGGGAGAACTTACTGACCCGGGAAAAACTGCTGGCGTTATTGTTGGCCAGTGTGGGTTTGGTTGTGATCTTCCGTGAGCAGATGGCCGTCAATGAACAGGCGTTAATGGGGTTGTCATTGATGGCGCTGTCGGCGATTATTTTTTCCCTCAGCAACGTGCTGGTAAGGCGTGTTTCGCAGCAGATGACGGCATCAGGTGAGACACTCAATAGCTTCCAGCAAGCGTGTGGCTCGATGACATTTGCACTGCCTGGGTTACTGCTGTGTTGGTTGGCGAGTGATCGGTCTATGTTAAGCAGTCTGCCAGTGTTTTCCTCGACGTCGCTGTGGTCGTTGCTGTATTTATCGGTTCTGGCCTCGCTGGTGGGCTTTGTTGCGTATTTTCGAGTGTTGACCACCATGAGCATAGGGCTGGTTTCGTTAATTCCGCTGATCACCCCGGTGTTGGCCATGCTGCTTGGCGCGTTGTTGGCGGGTGAGAGTGTCAGTAGCAATGGGTTGCTGGGCTGCGCGATCATATTGACCGGATTGGGCTGGTACCAAGGGCTGCAGAGGCCACTGAAACGATTGCTGATACAGCCGCTGAGCAGTCGCTTGCTATCACGGTGACCCTTACATCGGCTCAAAAGCCTCGCATGGTGGCGCTGTATCACGGCGCCGCCACTGCGGATGCCGTTATATGTATTTAGATAAAAGGTATAATGGCGGCGCGGCTAGCAAAGCACCGTTAAATCACATGACGGGTCATTAACATGCCCATGAAAATACGCTTGGCCTCGCAGTCGTAAGCGGTTCTAAAAAATGACGTAAGTATAAAATTATGAACATTCATCTCGTCAAAACCCGATTGGTTAACAGCTACATTGTTGAATACCCTGACCGATTGCTGGTGGTCGATGTGGCCGTTAAGTGCCATCGCTATGTATTGGGTTATATCGAACAAGAGCTTAAACGGCCGGTAAGCGATGTGGCGCTGGTCATCTGCACCCACGACGACGCTGACCACATGGGTGGGGTTTTTGCGCTGGCCAAGTTGTGTCAGGCCGATGTAGCTATCCCCTTTTCGTCAGGCAAAGGCAGTCATAAGCTCGTTAACAACCCTACGGGTGCGGTCAGGCGTTTTGTAACAAGCGTCCGAGAAATGTTTCGAGCCCGCGCCTGGGATATGTATTTCAATAAAGACCGTGATCGAGCCGCCACCCAGCAAGCCAAGCATCAAATGCCGGTTGAGGAATCCACCTCGACGACAGATCTAAAAATAAACAATCGGCTGCAAGGTGGCCAAGCGATACCGGGGTTCGACGACTGGAAGGTCGTGCACACACCGGGGCATTCGTGGGACAGTTGCTGTTATTACCACCCACACTCTTCGAGTTTGATTACCGGTGACACGCTGCTTGGCAGCGGTAAAGAGAATCGCTTGGTGGTGGCTTCGATCTATTCCAGTCGGCGCCAAACCGTACGCACATTGAACAAGTTATCAAAGTTAAGTGTCAGCAGTGTTTACCCTGGTCATGGCAGCGTAATCACTGGCACAGACCTGATTGGTCGCCACAATCTCCCGTCAAAGTAATACTGCGTGCCGAAATGGAAATAAAATGATTTTTGATGTTTCAGACCTTGAAATACAAGAGCAGTATCGGCTATTGAATGGTGGCGTGACACCAAGACCTATTGCTTGGATTAGTACCCGATCAGGCGCTGGTATTGATAACTTAGCGCCCTATTCATTTTTCACCGTTGCAAGTTGCAACCCTCCGGTACTGCTTTATACGCAGGTAACCCAGAGAAATGGCGCGGATAAAGACACGTTACAAAACCTAATGGAAACCGGGGAGTGCGTTGTTAATGTGGTAAACGCGGCATTGCTGGAAAAAATGAACATGACCAGTGCAAGTCTTGATGCGGCTGAGAGCGAATTCAGCTTCGCTGGAGTAGATAGTTGCCCTAGTCATAAGGTGTTGCCCAGCTCCGTTACGGATTCGCCCATTCGCTACGAATGTACCCTGCGAGAAATTATCCCGGTCAGTGACTTGCCCGCCGGTGGCAGCGTTATCCTATTGGACGTGAAGTTTATTTATGTTCGAGATGACGTGTATAAAGACGGAAATATAGATCAACAGAGCGTTGAATCCGTCGGTAAAATGGGTGGCGACCACTTCAGTTTAACCACTGATAAGGTAGAGCTTAATCGCCCTTAGGGTTTTGATTTTTATGTTCGGCTCGCGGGGCAGGTTGCTGGGGTGTAAACGCTCGAATAATGGTACTTATTATGACGTGGCTGAGCTATAAATAATGCTTCAACGGCTCACTTCAAAGACTCACTACTGACGCTCAGTTAAGCATTGAAGCGCAGCTGCTTTTTGTCCACTGGGTTGTTATAACAAAAGGCTAAACGATGAAAGAAATTACACGAATCAATCATGTGGGTTTGAGGGTGCGGGATTTAGGTATCTCCCGTGCCTTCTATGAGAATCTTGGCTTTAAGTTTCTCGCAGGACCGGTGGGGCCAGAGCCTGCTGCGATCATAGAGCACCCGTCGGGCGTGAACATAAACTTCATTCTAAATGCGTCAGACGATGCACCTGAACACAATGTGCTGATGGAAAAGGATATGAAGTACCCGGGTTATACGCACATTGCTTTGGAGGTGACGGACGCGGCATCGGTTTCCAAGCAGTTGCAGGCGTTGGGCATCACCATCACTGAGCGGGTTGAATACAACGGGGCGCAGTTTTTCTTTATTCGCGACCCGGATGATAATGTCATTGAGTTTCATCAGCCAGCTGACCGTTAACTGAAGGTACTGCTGTTGTCTACTTTCTGTTCTCGAATTGATGAGCCAGTATGTGTACTCAGTAACCTCGGAAGGGGTTCACTTGATTCATCAGCGGCTGATCGCTTTTCATGCGCTGGTAGTTTTCTAATACTTGCGGTGCGACGGATGCCGGATCGGTAATGCTGGAACAGTGAGGCGTTAGCAGTATCCGTGGGTTCAGCCAAAATGGATGCGCCTGGGGCAGAGGCTCTTCTTTAAATACATCAAGACAGGCGCTTCGCAGTTGGCCGCTATCGAATGCGGTCAGCAGATCTTCTTCTATCAGGTGCTCGCCCCGGGCGACGTTCACCAAACAAGCGCCCTTTGGCAGCTGGTTAAAATTTTCAGTGTTTAAGATACCGCGTGTTTCATCCGTTAAAGGCAGCAAACACACCAGCGTACTGGCCTGCGCAAGAAATTCACCGAGTTGTTCGTTACCGGCATAGCAGCTGACGCCCTCGATGTTCTTTTGGCTGCGCGACCAACCCACAACATGAAATCCAATGTCTGAGAGTTTGTTGGCCGTGTACTGCCCCAGCTTTCCCAGCCCCATGATGCCGACGGTTGTTTTGGCTATTTGTTTGGGTGCTTGTTGTTGCCAGATGTTTTTCTGTTGTTGAGTTTTGTAGAGATCAAAGTCCCGAAAGGTGTGCATCACTGCAGCGCAGATGTATTCAAACATCGACTGGGCTAATAGCGGGTCAACAATACGCGCCACGGGAATATCCTTTGGGAAAAAGGCATCGTTAAGTAAGTGATCGATACCGGCCCCCATGGAGCAAATACAGCGCAGGTTGGGGAAGTCTTGCAGCACACCCTCCGGGTGATTCCAGCACAGGGCAAACTCAATATCGGCCTTGCGGGTCTCGTTTGGCCAGACTTGCACGTCGAGCGCTGGGTCCAGCGCTTTTAATGCTGCGACCCAAGGTTGGGCGTCTTTGTTGGTGCAGATGATGGATATGCTCATGTGGTTGTTTGGCGCCTTGCTGTGGTGGTGGGCCAAACATAGCACGCGCAAGTGATGGGCGCCTGTAACGACAGGCATTATGAATGTTGAGCGGTATGAAAATACAGCTTCTGACGAGTGAGGTGAACAAAAAAGGGGCCGCGAGTGTTAGCGGGGCCCCTTTTTTTTGTGCTGAATTTATGCCGGTTAAACGATTTAACTCGGCTTAATAATGCCGTCTTTTAACAGTTGAGCTATGACGTCTTCGCTGTAGCCCAAGTTCTGTAGGGCTTGTTCAGAGTGTGCGCCTTCGCGGGGTAGGTCGTGGCGCAGGCCTGGGCGCACGCCGTTCATTTCGATCGGCAGGGCGGGCAGCTGGGTTTTTTTACCGTCCGGCAGGGTGACTTCGATCAGGCCGCCAGCCTGTAAGTGTGGATCGGTAAACAGGTCCGACGGGGTGTTGATGGGCGCAAAGGGAACTCCTGCGCGGTCGAGGCGGGCCATCAGTGTTTCTTTGTCCATAGAGGCAAACAGCGCTTTGATACTGGGCAGGATACGCTCGCGGGCTTTCACGCGGTCGTTGTTTTTCTCGAGGCTGCTGTCATTGATAAACTCGGTGAATTCAAATTCGTTGCAAAAGGCTTTCCACAGGGTGTCGCTGACCACACCGACAAATACACGCTCGTTGTCTTGGCTGTAAAAAATATCGTAAACCGACCAAGCGCTGCGACGCACCGACATGGGCGGTGGCGCTTCCCCCTGTACGGCTTCCTGTGCCATGTGTTGGCCCACCATGAAGGCGGTGGTCTCATAGAGTGAGCTGGTGACCTGCTTGCCCAGGCCGGTGCGGTGGCGCTCTTCGATGGCGGCGAGTATACCGATCACGCCAAACATGCCACCGGTGATGTCGATCACCGATGAACCGGCGCGCATGGGTTTATCGGGCAGGCCGGTCATGTAAGCCAAGCCGCCCATCATCTGGGTGACTTCGTCGAGCGCGGTGCGGTGCTCGTAGGGGCCACTCAAAAAACCTTTCAGCGAACAATAAATTAACTTGGGGTTGCGGCGCGCCATGTCGTCGTAGCCAAAGCCAAGTTTGTCCATGGCGCCGGGGCGAAAGTTTTCGATCAGTACGTCGGCGTTTTCAATTAATTTGCAGGCGATCTCTTTGCCGACCTCCGACTTTAAATCGATACAGAGGCTTTTTTTGTTGCGGTTGTACATGGGGAAATAACCGGCACCCGAGCCTTTAAGGCGGCGTGTGTTGTCGCCGTTCAGTGGCTCAACCTTTGTGCTCTCGGCGCCTAGGTCGGCGAGGATGACCCCAGCGGTAGGGCCCATGACCATGTGAGTAAACTCGACCACCTTAAGACCGGCGAGTGGTTGTGCTGCGGTGCTGTTGCTCATGGTGATCTTCTTCCTATCCGGCCATTGGCTTGCTTTATGTTTGTCGAACATATGTTATAACGATATATCTTTAGGGCCAAATGATATTCCGCAAAAGAGAGGCGGTTCGTTGGCTGGTTGTTATATGTTGGATCAATAGGTGGGTCAGGGCGTGGCAGTATTTGATATTGAGATCAGTGAAGTGGGTCCGAGGGACGGTTTGCAGAGCATTACGCAGATTATGCCGACCGCGGCGAAGAAGGCTTGGATTCATGCGTTGGCTGACGCCGGTATGCCCGAGATAGAGGTGGGTTCGTTTGTGCCTGCGAGCGTGTTGCCGCAGTTGGCTGACACAGGGGAGGTCACCCGTTTCGCCAAAACCATTGAGGGCTTGACGGTGGCGGTGCTGGTGCCTAACTTCCGCGGTGCCGAGGACGCCGTGGCCGCCGGTGCCGATAAGATTACGATTCCGCTGTCGGTGAGTGAAACCCACAGCCTGAAGAATGTGCGCCGCAGCCATGTGCAGATGCTCGATGAGGTGCGGCGTATTCGCGCGCTGCTCGACACCTTGCCAGCGGCCCAGCGTCCAAAATTTGAGGGCGGTTTGTCCACCTGCTTCGGCTGCACGCTGGAGGGCAATGTGCCGGAGGACAAGGTGGTGCAGATGGCCGAGGCCCTAATGGCCGCCGGTTGTGATGAGGTGGGTTTGTCGGACACCACCGGTTTTGGCAGCCCGTTGCAGGTGCGACGTTTAACCCAGCGGGTGTGGCAGGCGGTTGGGCGTGAACAGCTGACGGGCATTCACCTACACAATACCCGTGGGCAGGGTTTGGCCAATGCGTTAGCGGCGGTGGAGGTGGGGCTTACCACGGTGGATGCGTCGATGGGCGGCATAGGCGGTTGCCCGTTTGCTCCGGGCGCCAGTGGCAATATCATTACCGAAGATCTGGTGTTCATATTGGAGTCGATGGGGCTGAAGACGGGTATTAACTTTGAGCGGTTGCTGGCTGCACGGCAGCTGTTCAAAGAGGCGCTGCCGGATGTTGAACTCTATGGTTTTACCCCCGACGCGGGTCTGCCAAAGGGTTTTGAGATGGCGACACGCCAGGGTTAGCTGGGTGTGGATAGGTCGCTAGGCTGAGCTCGAAGAGGTGGGTTTTTGGGTGGGTTAGTGGGCGCTCGCCATCTGCTCAAGCGCCTCGTCATCGAGGATCTTGACCTGGTGGGCCGATTCAATGGAGATGACACCGTCCTTCTTTAACTTGGCAAAGGCACGGCTCACGGTCTCGATGGTGAGGCCGAGGTAGTCGGCAATGTCTTGGCGGCTCATGATCAGCTCGATGGAGCTGCGGTCGGTGCCGGGCTGGCGATGGTTTATCTGGTCAATCAAAAAACACAGGCGCTCGTGGGCTTTTTTCTGACCCAGCGCAAAGAGCTGGTCCAGTGCCTGACCGAGAATGCCATTGCCGATGTTGCGCGCGTTTTTCTTCAATATTGGGTGGTTGTCGACCGCCTCGAGAAACTTCTGCTGCGGAAAGGTTTGCAGGTGGCTTTCCTGCAGGCACACCACCGAGTAGTCGAACTCATCACCGGAGGTAAAGCCAACAAAGTCGCCGGGGAAGGAGAAACCAATGACCTGACGGCGGCCCGAGCGCGAGGTGCGCTCGAGCATTAATGCACCGCTGATCAGGGTATAAAAGTGTGTCGCCGGGTCATTCTGGCGAATGGCGACGCTGTGGGGCTTGAGGTGTTTGCGCTGGCAAATGTCCGCCAGCGGTTGCAGCTCTTCGTTGGTCAGGCCACGAAAAAATTTCGAATGGAAGAAGGTCTCGGCGGTTTTCTCTTGGCTCACAGGGTCATCTCTTTTAAACACGTCAACCCAGCTTACGTTAAGCCCAACTGGCTTGTCTATGTGGGTGAGGGTTAAGAAGCCCTAAGCATGCATCTGGGTCTGGAGGGGTGGGCTTTAGCCGCTGTTTAGCTGATTTGCGCGTAACGGCCGCGGTGGAAAACCAACGGCGCACGGTCTTGCTGCTGTTCGAGCTTTAATACGCGACCCACCAGTATGACGTGGTCACCGCCGTCGTAACGGTGCTCTATCTGGCACTCAAAGCGGGCGCAGAACTCTTCTAGCAGGGGGGTGCCCGCGTCGCCCTCGCGGTATTCGAGGCTGCTGAACTTGTCGACACCGCGCTTGGCAAACAGCGAGGAAAGCGCTTGCTGCTCAGCGGTGAGGGTGTGAATGGCGAAGTACTCACAGTGGTTAAACGCCTCGAAGCAGCCGGTGTTTTTATCGATACTCCAGAGCACCAAGGCCGGAGACAGGGACAGCGAATTGAAGCTGCTGGCGGTCATGCCCGTGGGTTGCCCCTCTGGATCCACCGTGGTGACTAGGGTGACGCCAGTGGGGAACTCCCCCAATGCTTGGCGCAGCTCCAGTGGGTCTATGTGCCCATGGCTGTCGCGGCTAGGCGTGCGTGCGAGTGCTTGTGTCATGCGATGATTTCCTGTCTGGCTTACGTCTCTGCTATTTATGGCTGTGCTGCAATGGTAACGGTGCGAAAAAAAAGCGCTGCGGCTTAGTGGGCAATACTAGTCGCGCTGTACGGCGGCGTTTTGCGTTTTATCAATAATCGATGGACTGTCTTGGTTGTATTCGTTGCGTGGTGAAGTCTTTCGCTCGGATAACCCATGGCCGCCAGCGCTGTTGAAAGTGGTGCGTGACTTAATGCTGAGGATCGAG
>Ga0105356_10004076_pt1 | contig 14183 bp, 13 predicted proteins | sample GOMGulsemesocosm_3_FD_83502 | JGI IMG/M metagenome (GOLD analysis project Ga0105356, IMG submission 83502) | Methane-oxidizing microbial communities from mesocosms in the Gulf of Mexico - GOM9D Gulf of Mexico | ecosystem: Environmental > Aquatic > Marine > Cold seeps | place: Gulf of Mexico...
CTTTGGGAGTTGGTTGGGATGGTAACTTTAATGGATATAATATGCCATCTAATGATTACTGGTTTACAGTAGAGTATATTGATCCAGGAGATAATACATTAAAACAGTTTAAGGCCCATTTTACTTTGAAAAGATAATATACATATGAATTTGAAAAACATTTGTTTAATTATGCTGGTTGCTTTGTTTACAGAGCTGTCAGTAGCCCAAGAAGGATTACCAATATATTCAGATTATTTAACAGATAATTACTATTTAATACACCCCTCAATGGCAGGCGTTGCTAATTGTGGTAAATTGAGATTAACTGGTCGTAAACAATGGTTTGGACAAGATAATGCACCGAGTTTACAAACTTTAAGTGTAAATAGTAGAATAGGAGAGACATCATCGGGTGTTGGAGCCATTGTGTTTAATGATAAAAATGGGTACCATTCACAAACAGGTGCTTATTTAACCTATGCGCATCATTTGATGTTTTCTAGGAATCCTATCGATTTAAATATGCTGTCATTTGGGTTAAGTGTCGGAATGATTCAATATAAACTAGACGAAACCTCATTTTTGGCTGACGGTTTTGATCCCATTATTTTAGGCATTGAACAAAGTGCAACCAATTTCAATCTGGATTTTGGATTCTCATATCACTTTATAGATTTTTATGCCCATGCTACTATTAAAAATGTATTGGCAAATGATGGTATTAATTTTAATGAGCAAGGCTTGAGTTATAATAATTTAAGAACCTTTTTATTGTCGGCAGGAAAAGTGTTTGAAAGTATAAATAGTGATTGGAGTTATGAGCCATCTGTATTATTTATGCATAAAGATGCCACAAAAGAATCTTCATTCGATATTAATATGAAGGCCTATAAGCAAATGGATTTTGGAAAGGTCTGGGCTGGATTTTCATATAGACGTAGTTTAGATGGTGCCGAATTTTTAAATGGAAACGGCGTAAGTAGTCAGAAGCTTCAATATTTCACACCCTTAGTCGGTGTTAATTATGATAATTTTGTATTTGCTTATACCTATTCCTATCAAGCCAACTCAGTGGTTTTTAATAATGGTGGATTTCATCAAATCACATTGGGGATTAACTTTGGATGCCGAAGAGAAAAGTACGAGTGTAATTGCCCTGCGATAAATTAATAAAAAACGCCTTGATGATTTCAAGGCGTTTTTTATTAAGCACTATTCCCATTTATAATTTTTCTTTTTTGCCTGGGCTTTTATAGCTTTTATCATGGCGTTTTCTAAAGCATTGGAGCCTTCCTTTTGTTGTAAAGCAATATACTGTCTTCGTTTCACATTTAAGGCTTGTATTTGTTTTTGAATACCACTTCGACTTGCACTTTTCTGCCTGATAAAGGCCTTGATCTCTTTTGCAGATTTATCTTTTAACTCTTGGGGTAATGCCGACGCATCTAAGTCTTCAATAATGACTTCGTTAAGGACGACAGCATCTACTAAATCCCATTTTGAATTTTTATATAAATGAGAGCTCTTGCTTATGGTACGTCCAACAGCATTGGCATTACTATACGTCTTCGCTTTTGCATCTTGTTCGGCTTGAAGCGCCATTTTTTCCCGTCCAGACCTTCCATAAGACACATAGGTTTTATTGAGTTTAGCATTCAGAATTAATATGTCATCATCATAAGGTGAAGCTATATGTACTGTGGCTTGATTGTGGTTAATGGATAGATAATCACCATTGGTAAGGATTGCCCCATCTTTCCAAAAGGAGCGAACCCCTTCGCTAAAGTCACCACAGTAAATCGTATTTATTGTCACGTCTTTTTCATTGGCATTAGTAGCCGAATCCTTGTAGTTTACTTTGCCTTGGTTGAAGGGTTCATTGCCTGCAATAAAAATAAGTTTTAGGTCATCCGGATTCTGTCCCCATGGCAATTGGTTTAATGAGCTTTGAATGACCTGTCCACAAAACTCATTGCCGCCATTTGTAGTCAAAGAAAAGAGTTCTTTTGAAATATCATCTAGATCATCACTAAAGCCTAATACCTGTCTGATATAGCCTTCCTGTGAGCTTAGACCATCATTGCCATACTCATAAATTGAAATTTGTAAATTGGGTCGCTGATCATGGCATTTTGCATAGGAGAGTTCATTGACAATACCCCATAACTGTGCTTTTGCTTGATCAATTAATCCATCCATACTATTGCTAGTATCCAATAGCAAAGCAACTTTAATATATTGCTTGCTAGGCTTGTCGTTTCTATTGTTGGCATGAGATACTGAAAAGCCAACCATTAATGTCAAAAACAGACATAATTTAAAAAGTGTTTTCATAGGTATTCGTTTTTTAATTTAATGTGAATCTTGCTAAAATGGTTGATTTTAATACTATTGGTTTTATGTTTAAATTGGAAATTTTCTCAGTCTTGTCGCCCTGTGAAATGAAGCCTATAGCCGCTTCGTTCAAAGCATTTGAATCATATCTATAGTTATTATAGACTGGTACTTCCTGGATATATATGGCAGCCCCTGTTTTTTGATCAATTGCGGAGGCGTAATCTTCAGCCTTTTGTTTAGCAATTTTTAGAGCTTTTATTTTATGCTCACGCTTGAGTTTTTCAATGTCGGAATGACTCACTTTTTTAATGGAAATATTTGAAATATCAATGAGATCTAATTCCGTATAAACCGCTCCGAGCATCTTACCATTGTTAACGATCAATTGATAGGTTTTTTTCTTACTCATCCCATTATCACCGAGAAATTTTCTTTTGTAATACCCATTAAAATCAAGAACGGATAAGTTTTTGTCCAAATCAATTTGAAGAGCCTTCAATGTTGCCAACATTTGATTTTCCTGGGTCTCAATGTTAACACGACCTTTTTTATCATTTTCATTAAGAACAATTTTCAAGTAAATTTCATTCGGAGTAATTTCAGTTTCATGTTGTCCCGTAACCTCTATAAAGGGTTGGTCAATAAAATTTTTTTGTCCGCTCTGGGAAAATGATGCCGAGGAGATTAGTAGAAAAACGAATAATGATTTAAGGGTAAATGTCATAATGTATGTATTTATTGTTTGGTAAACTTATAATCAAATTTGTTGCCAAAAAAAGCAGAATGAGCCTAAGGGGCATTCGAATGAGTGAAAGTGTACTTTTAATGTGTAAAGTGGAATATTTAGACTTAAATTTTCCAATGGATGTGCGATTTGCATTTTATTTTACCATCTAAAGTGTGTAAGTTTACCCTATAAGAAACAGGATGAAACAATTATTTAAGAAAATACTATGTTGCATGTTTTGCCTCCTTTCTTGTGTATTGAATGCACAAGATTTTGAAGACGAGAACGCAAAGAAAACATTTACAGTTCGGGGTTCTGTTATTGAAAGTGATAGCTATAAACCTATATCTAAAGTTAATATTTTGGTTAATGGCGGGGCCTATACTACTACCAACTCCCAAGGGGAGTTTCGAATAAAAGTGGCTAAAGGTGACGAACTCGTTATAAAACACAGTGACTTCGAAACTGTATATTATATTATTAAAAGTAACGAGCGTATAAAAGTAGAGGTCAGACCAAACCAATCGGGGTTTTCCAGGAGTAAATTATTAAAAAAAGATCCTAGTCTTTTTAATGCTTTAATAGATTCAGCCGATGTCTATATGAAAATGGATGCAGAAAAGAGCATAGAGTTTATTACAGATGCATTGGCCATATCGGGTTCTCAACTACAAAATGCTGTGGTGTATGAGACTTTAGGGACGGTGTATTTTGAATGGAAACAATACGATTTAGCGGTAACTAATTTTAAGATTAGCCTTCAAAATGAACGATCCAATACGGTGCTATTAAAATTGGCAAAGGCCTATGAGTTCAATAAAAATTATCAGGAAAGTATTGCAGTATACGACGATATAAATACATCAGAATTATCAAACTGGCAGCTCACATCTCTATATGAAGGTCTTGGGGATGTTTATGTGTTTATTAAAAACTATGAGGCTTCCATTCGTGCTTATAAAGAAGGGCTGGTGGTTGCAGAAAAACATTTAATCACACCAAAAGTCACAGATTTAAACTCGAAAATAGCTCAGGCATATAATGCCCAGGGAGCTATGGAGCAGGCTCAAGGCTACTTTCAAAACGCATTGAGTTTAGCCGCAAAAGAAAATAAAAAGAGAGCCGTCGAAGAAAAAGTTATAGTTGCCGATTTTCAAAATAAAAACCAAGATTATGACGATGAAATAAAGCTTCGTATGCAGGCATTAATAGATATTGAAGACATTGAAACAGACTCTGTTTTTGATAATGAAAGTGCTATTACTCCTCAAAAGCAAAATTATAAAATAGGAAATGCTTACGCGCTTCAGAATGATTTTGAGAATGCAGTCTCATTTCTTGAAAAGAGTATTGTTGAAGCCGACAATAAAGAAGATTTGGTGGTTCAAAAAGATGCAACTCGAAAATTAGCGGAAGTATATCGTGATGCTGGAGAATCTGATAAAGCTGTGGTTACCGCTAGAATTTATGAAAGACTGGTGGATGAGTTATATGTTAAAAAAGAACAAGAGATCTCTCAGGCCGCACGTTTGCTAAATGATTTTGCCGCTAAACAAAATAGAATTAGTAGTTTAGAAAGTGATCGTGAACTATCCGAGAGTAAATATCAACTCACCACAGAACGCAATAAACGCCAAAGTCTTATCATATATTCATTAATTGGTGGCCTGCTTTTATTGTTAATCGCAGGGTATTTTATGTTTAAAAATATTCGGCAACAAAAACTAAATAATAATTTACTGGCCTTAAAATCTTTGCGCAGTCAGATGAATCCTCATTTTATTTTTAACGCCTTAAATTCGGTGAATAGCTTTATCTCTACCAATGATGAGCGTAGAGCCAATAAATATTTAACCGATTTCTCCCTGTTAATGCGTGCTGTATTGGAAAATAGTGAGGAAGATTTTATTCCACTAGAAAAAGAAATTGAATTATTACAATTATATACTAAACTCGAACATTTCAGGTTTAATGATAAGTTTGATTATGCGATTGTTGTAGAAGATAATGTGAATGTTTCTGAATTTCAAATTCCACCGATGTTATTACAACCTTATATAGAAAATGCCGTCTGGCATGGATTGAGATATAAGAAAATGAAAGGGCATTTAAAGATCGTTATATCTCAATATAATGTTAATGAAATTTCCATTTCTATTACTGATGACGGTATTGGTAGAGAAAAATCTAAGGCATTGAAAACCGAACATCAGCAGAAACAAAACTCAAAGGGGATGGGAAATATTAAAAAACGAGTGGCTATTTTAAATGCCATGTACAAGGATAAAGTAGATGTGGTGATTGGTGATTTTCAAGAGGAAGAAGACAAAGGCACTAAAGTTGTAGTAAGACTAAAAAGAGACTAAAGGAAGCTTGATCACTATAGAGCTCAGACTTGGTTTAGAGAGAGAACTGGTTTTAATATCCGATGATTTGAGAAAGGGGACCATTATAATATAAAAGAAATAAAGACATGACATTAAATGCTATAATTGTTGAAGACGAAGAGACAAGCCGAGCGATTCTCAGGAATTACCTCGCAAAATACTGTCCGAACATTTCTGTTTTAGGAGAGGCGGCCAATGTTGAGGAAGCATTAATTCTCATTAGAAATAATGATCTTGATCTGGTATTCTTGGATGTTGAGATGCCTTATGGGAATGCTTTCGATTTATTGGATAAGGTCGGTGATAGAACTTTTGAAACCGTATTTGTAACCGCCTATAATCATTATGCAATAGAAGCTTTAAATGCGCATGCATCCTATTATTTAATGAAACCAATATCCATTGATGAACTCATTAAAGCTGTAGATTATGTAACCAATATTAAAGCAAAAGAAGATGCTTTACAAGATCAAATATTAGTGCCAATTTCAAATCATGTAAATGGAAAAATCACCATTCCTCAGCAGGATGGATTTGAGGTTCTTGAAACTGCTGATATATTATATTGTAAGGCAGATGATAATTATACGGAAATTTATCTGAACACAGAGAAGAAGAAATTAGTGAGTAAGACCCTTAAATATTTTGAAACGGCCTTAACTAGTTCTAGTTTTGCAAGAGTGCATAAATCGTATTTGATAAATGTGAATGAAGTTGTAAAATATAAAAAAGGAAAAGGAGGCAGCGTAGTCTTGAGAAATGGCAAGGAAATTATGGTTTCTGCTTCGAGAAAATCTGAATTACTTTCCTATTTTAAATGAGAATGACCCGATCATTAGATGCGGATGACTAAAAATATTTAAATAATTATTGTCGTTTCCCTTTGCATTCGAAATGACTTAAAAAATGAAATCATGGCTTTAATAAAACCAGTAAATGGAAAATCACCTCAAATCCCCGAAGATTGTTATATCGCCGAAAACGCAACAATTGTTGGAGATGTAAGTATGGGAAGCCAATGTAGTGTTTGGTTTAATGCTGTAATACGTGGTGATGTACATTATATAAAAATGGGGAATAAAGTAAATGTCCAAGATGGTGCAGTGATACACGCCACCTATAAAACCTCGCCAACTACTATAGGAAACAATGTGTCTATTGGGCATAATGCCATAGTGCATGGTTGTACTATTCAGGATAATGTATTGATAGGGATGGGAAGTATTGTTATGGATGATTGCATCGTTGAAAGCAATAGTATTATTGCCGCCGGAGCTGTCGTGACTAAAAACACCAGAGTAGAGGCTGGAAGTATCTACGCAGGGGTTCCGGCAAAAAAGGTAAAGGATATTAGTGAAGCACTTATCAATGGAGAAATAAATAGGATTGCCGAGAATTATGTAAAATATTCGGGCTGGTTTGGCTAATGTTTTTCCTTAAATTGAAAAAATAAGGAGGGCTTAAAAGTCTAAATAATCAACCTTAAAACTAGGATCCAACAGGGCTTCCATAATCTCTGGATTGCTATTGCTAAAGAATTGATTTTTAGGTGTCGAAATCCCAGGATTAAGTAGTCTTTGCTGCTCCAAAATCGATTTGGTTTGTCGGGCGACTGCTTCACCAGAATCTATAATTTTCACATGAGAAGGTAAGAGTTGGAGGAGTAAAGGGATGAGGTAAGCATAATGGGTACAGCCTAATACCAAATAGTCGATGTGAGCCTCGAGCATAGGTTTTAGATAGAGCTTAAGTAGGGCTTCCATAGCATCAGAATGAATATGTCCACTTTCAATTAAAGGAACAATACCTTCTCCAACTTGTTCAATAACGCAGATATCGCTAGCAAACATATCGGTTGTTTTATAAAATAAAGCACTGGATAAGGTGCCTTTAGTGGCCAATATGCCAATGGCCTTAGTTTTCGTTTTAAGGGCTGCTGGTTTAATGGCGGGTTCAATACCTATAAAAGGGATGTCATAGGATGCACGGAGGGTTTTAATAGCATTTGTGGTAGCGGTATTACAGGCAACCACAATGAGTTTACAACCCTTGTCTATTAATAACTCGGTGTTTTTAATACTCAGCGCGGTAATTTTATCTTTGCCCTTAGGGCCATAAGGCGCATACCTGCTATCGGCAAGATAGATGGTGTCCTCCTGTGGTAAAAGGCTATGAATCTCTTTCCAAATGGATGTGCCTCCGAGGCCAGAATCAAAAATACCAATTGGATGTTTACTCATTAGATTATCTATTACCATTTAAAAGTAATTAATTTAAACGGCCTATGTGGTATTAATTAAAATAAAAAGCCGCCTTGAAGGGCGGCTTTTAAAATATTATATCTAAAGTATTTTTTTTTAGAAACCTAAATGTTTCTTTACGTCAGCCAATAAGTTTTTACCATCAGTATAAAGTACACCTTGACCAGCCATAGAATCTAACACATAGTTGAAACCTTGTGCTTTTGCCACGGCTCCAATAGCGTCATTGACCTTTTTGTAAATAGGTTGTAATAACTCAGCTTCTTTTTTCTGCATGTTTTGTTGAGCCTGTTGACGATATTGAGCGATACTTTGTTGCATCCCTTGCACCTCTTGACCTCTTTTTGCATTTTCCTCATCAGTCTTGCTTGGAGCTTCAGCTTCGTATTGCTTTATTTTATTTTGATATTCAGTAGCCATGCTTTGAATTTCAACTTCATAAGTCTTTCCTAATTTTTCTATCTCTGCTTGGGCAGCTTTAGTCTCGGGCATCGCAGCAACAAGCTCTTGCGTGTTAATATGAGCAACTTTGCTTTGTGCGTTCATGATACTTGTACTTCCAATTAAAAGTGCAGTTGCTAATACTAAGTTCTTTAAATGTTTCATTTGTAATAAATTATGTTATAAATTGTTGTCTATTAATTATTCTCTTTATTTTTAATACTATCTTTTGTTTTTTTACGAGCGTCTATCTTTGCTTGTCTATCGGCTAATATTTTTTTCTTTTTGTCTTCTAGTGCTTTTTTGCGAGCTTCCTTAGGACTTAATTTTTTTGCGGCTGTTTGTGTACTGTCATTCACTGTTTTACCAGTAGTGATCGTATTGCCTGATTTTTGAGCATTTCTAGCATCGAGTTTGGCTTTTCTATCTGCTAATATTTTTGCCTTTTTATCCGCTAGTGCTTTTTTCTTAGCTTCAGCAGGGCTTAGAGTTGCTTCTTTACTAGTATCATCTTTGACTTCATCAGTAGCCTTTGTAACGCCAGTTTTTTTAGCGTTTCTAGCATCGAGTTTGGCTTTTCTATCTGCTAATATTTTTGCCTTTTTATCGGCCAGTGCTTTTTTCTTAGCTTCAGCAGGACTTAGAGTTGCTTCTTTACTAGTGTCATCTTTAGCTTCATCAGTAGCCTTTGTAACGCCAGTTTTTTTAGCGTTTCGAGCTTCTAGTTTCGCTTTTCTGTCTGCTAAAATTTTTGCCTTTTTATCGGCTAGCGCTTTTTTCTTAGCTTCAGCAGGACTTAGAGTCGCTTCTTTACTAGTGTCATCTTTAGCTTGATCAGCAGTCTTTGTCATCCCTGCTTTTTTAGCGTTTCGAGCATCGAGTTTGGCTTTTCTATCTGCTAATATTTTTGCCTTTTTATCGGCTAGTGCTTTTCTCTTAACTTCAGCAGGACTTAGAGTTGCTTCTTTGCTAGTTCCATCTTCATTAGCCTCTTTTGTCCCTCCTGTTTTTGGAGCATTTCGAGCCTCAAGCTTCGCTTTTCTGTCCGCTATAATCTTCGCTTTTTTATCCGCAAGTGCTTTTTTCTTGGCTTCGCGATCTGCTAATTGTTTTGTGCGTTTGTCTTCAATAGCTTTTGATCGACTGGCTTTTTTATCAGCCAATATTTTTTCTCGTGCTTCCTGGGTCTTATTAATTTCAGGAACGAGCTCTTCGGCTTCTGCAACTTGTTTCTCTTTACGGTTTTGAGCTTGATTTCGTTTCGATGTTCTTGTGATAGAACGTAAAACTTGCTCGCTTATATCAAACCTGTCTGCAGAATATAGCATTACTACATCGGCAGATTTGTCAAATACAAAATCGTATTTTTTATTGGCTGCAATTTCTTGAACCGCAGTGAAAATTTGATCTTGAATGGGCTGCATTAATTGCTTCTTCTGAATCATTAAATCGCCGTTTGGACCAAATCGCTTGTGTTGATAATCAAGAATTTCACTTTCTTCAATGCTGATTTCTTCTTGACGTTCGTCGATGAGTTCCTTTGTTAATAAAACACTTTCGCTGTTGAGTTGTTTCTTCTTTTTATCAACTTCAGTCAAACGTTTTTCAATTTCTGTTTTCCAATTGAGAACTTTTGTGTCTAATTGCGTAGATGCATCTTTATATTCTGGTACGTTCTGTAAAATATATTCCGTATCTATATAACCAATTCGAACACCACGCTGAGCATAAGTTGAAAGACTAATTAAGGATGTTATTGTCAGTAAAAAAAGAACTTTTGATTTCATCCGTCTATGTGTTAAATTAATTATTATCATTTTTATTAAATTCAAACAATGACAGTTAGCGATGTTAATCTGTCACTAGAGTTAATATTTATCAAATAAACGAAATATATTTTGAAAAATTTTAACTGTAGTATTAAATTGACAAAGTGATAATAGAAAATATCATGCCAAACTTAAAATTGTTGACCAATTATAAAGTGTGTTTCCCATCCATGCTTTGCCGTTTGACCAGGTAGTGGGTCGAAACCATGCCCAAAATCTATACCTAATAAACCAAAGGCAGGCATAAATAATCTAATCCCTAATCCTGCAGAACGTTTTAAATTAAAAGGATTGTAATCTCTAAAATTATCAAAAGAAGCACCACCTTCTAAAAAGGCTAAAGCATATATTTTTGCTTGGGCCGCGAGAGAAATAGGGTATCTTAATTCTAAAGAGAACTTATTGTAAATGGTTCCACCATCCTGAGAAGATAAAGATTGATTAGGATATCCTCTTAAGGCAATCGATTCACGACCATCTAAACTATAAGTTCCTAAACCATCACCTCCAACAAAAAATCGTTCGAAAGGAATAATTCCTCTATCATTATTATAAGCTCCTAAAAAGCCAAATTCAACACTTGGTTTTAATATCAGATCTCCAACAATTCGAGTATACCATTCCCCTTTAAATTTAACTTTATAAAATTCTAACCATTTAAAGCGTTCTTGGTCAATTTCAGCAATTCTATCGGCAGCTTCATTATCGGTTGGGTCAATGACCAAATCAGATTCTAGCTCGTCTCTTTCTTCTTTTAAGGCCGTATAATCTACATTGTTGAATGCCGAATACGGTAAAGAAAATTTAGCTGTTATATTAAAACTAGAACCAGCCGTAGGGTATATAGGATCAATTTGTGTATTGTTTCTACTCAATCCAATAGTATAGGCTAAATTATTAGAAGAACCGTCTCCAAAGGTGAATAGTCCAGTATTATAGTTTTGTAAATCGTAATGTTGAAAACTAACGGCTTGAGATAAGGTAAAATAGTCATCAGGAACTGTTAATCGTTTTGCAAGTCCAACAGATAGACCTGTAATATTAAAGCTTCTGCTTTTATCCGCTTTACGCGATACCGGATTGTATAAAAACTGTTTTGTATGTGATAAAGAGGTAGAAAAATTAACGGGTTTCTTTCCGCCTAACCAAGGTTCAGAAAATGAGAAACTATAAGTTTGGTAAAATCTACTCGCCTGTAGTCGCAATGCTAATTTTTGACCGTCACCCATTGGGATCGGCTTATAAGCGTCCTTTTTGAAAATGTCCTTGATGGAGAAGTTATTGAATGATAGTCCTAAGGTACCAATAAAACCACCACCACCGTAGCCTCCTTGAAGTTCAATTTGACTTGATCCTCGTTCTACTACAGAGTATTCCATGTCTAAGGTCCCTTCGCTAGGGTTAGGGTTTTGGAAATCTGGCACAAGTTGCTGAGCATCAAAAAAGCCTAGCTGCCCCAATTCTCTAATAGTACGTAAGACATTTGCCTTACTATATAATTGTCCAGGAAGGGTTTTGATTTCTCTATAAATGACATGATCATTTGTTTTTTCGTTACCCTTAACCGTTATTTTATTGAAATAGGCAGGCTTACCTTCGGTAATTCTGATCTCCATATCAATAACATTCCCATCGGCACTAACTTCTACTGGGTTTATTGATGAAAATAAATAACCCGAGTTTTGATACAGGTTAGTAATATCATCAGCATCTGGTTTGCTATCGTCAGCAATACGTTCTTTAAGTTCTACACCATTATAAGTGTCTCCCTCGTTAATTCTGAGCATTCGCTTTAATTGGTCATCTGAATACACAGTATTACCCACAAAATCGATGTTTCCAAAAGTGTATTTTTCACCTTCTTCCATATTGATGATTAAAGAAATGGTATTGTCTTTGTTTTTTACAATAGAATCTGAAAGCACTCTGGCATCTCTATAGCCATTTTCTTTATACTTATCGACAAGACTTACTAAATCTTCCTTGAAATCTTCTTCGATATACTTAGAACGTTTAAGAACACGAATAGGGTTCTTCTTTTTAGTATTCTTCATGGCTTTACGAAGCTTTTTAGCACTGAGCTTTTCACTTCCATTAAATACAATGTCCTTTATTTTAATTTTGTCACCCTTAGCTATTCTAAGATTCATATTAACCCTACTTTTTTTAATAGAGTCTACAACCTTCTTGGTACTGATTATTACTTTAGCATCTAGAAACCCCTTCTTTTTGTATGAGTTTTCTATGTAGTTTTTCGTAGTAGTAATAAGGTTTTCTGTAACTTTAACTCCAGTTTGGAGTTTGTTTTCCTTGGTGATGTCTTCAAATTTAGAATCTTTAACACCCTCGATGTTTACCTCTTTTAGTTCAGGTAGATCAACCAGTTGAATTTCTAAGTGCGCAATCTTGCCTTCAATTTTATTAACAAAGATATCGATGTTACTAAAAAGGTTAGATTTCCATAATTTTTTAATCGCCACCCCGATAACTGAGCCTGACCTTGAAGGAATAGTTATTTCTTGTCCTTTACGCAATCCGGAAAATGAAATTACCGTTTGCGATCCGAAACTGGTGTTCCCTGAAACTATGATGTCGCCAATAGTGTAAGTTTCTGCGTTTTCTGTACTATTATTTTGCGCAGTAGTAATGATGCTACTAATTAAAAAAGCACTAAATAAAAGTCGTGTAATATATGTTTTCAATAGTTTAATATTAGCTAAGTTGTTCACTTGTTTTTCCAAATCGTCTTTCTCTTTTTTGATAATTTACTATGGCTTCATACAAATGTTGTTTTGTAAAATCAGGCCAATACACATTAGTAAAATACAATTCTGCATAGGCAATTTGCCATAATAAGAAATTGCTTATGCGTTGTTCACCGCTGGTTCTAATTAACAAATCTACGTCAGGCAAATTTTGTGTGTAAAGATGCTGATTTATTACGGATTCATCAATTTTTTCTGGTGAAATTATATTATTTTTAACTTTAATGCTTATTTGTTTAACGCTATTAACTAACTCCTCCCTAGAGCCATAACTCAAGGCTAGGGTTAGCGTGAGTCTGCTGTTGTTTTTGGTAACCTCAGTAACGTCCATAAGTTCATTGTAGACCTTTGATGGCAGGGCTTTGAGGTTTCCTATGGCATTAAATTTTATATTGTTTTTCTGTAGTGTTTTAATTTCTTTACGGAGTGAAGAAACCAAAAGACGCATCAAGGTTTGAACTTCCAGTTTTGGTCGGTTCCAGTTTTCTGTAGAAAAGGCGTATAGTGTTAAATTTTTAACACCGAGTTCCGCACAACCTTTTACGACTTCGGTAACGGCTTTGCTTCCTCTTTCATGTCCAAAAACCCGGAGTTTACCTTTTTGTTTAGCCCAGCGCCCATTGCCATCCATTATTATGGCAATATGTTCAGGTAAGTGGTCAATATGTATATCGTCTTTTATAGTCACGTTAAAAATCGCAGTAACACGGTTTTCGTCCAAAAGTATAGGTTAATGTAATACCAGAAAACATAACCCAATCATTATTATTTATATTCCCAAAACTATGGGTAGGTCTCAGCCATCTTCCATCGGGAACACTACCGTCAATTTCATCAGTAAAGGTAAACCTCGCTCCAACCTCTGCTGCCAAAATTATATGGTTGGTCAGGGTTGTTTTATATCCCAAAATCATTGGAATAGCATAGGTGGAACTTTCATGATTGACATCGACTATTCTATTATTGTCAAAATAAAAATTGTTGTAATTTATCAAAGACAATCCCGTGAATATATATGGTGTCGACTTTTTGTCGCCACTATGAAGGTTGAAATCGAAGAAGTTAAATTCCATTCCGCCAGAAATTTCAAAGGCAGGATTGCTAAAACCATAGCCTCTTTCAATCCGTCTTGGATCCTTGGATTTTATGTCTTCTGCCTGTAGCTTTGTATATATAAATGAAAGTCTAAAGGAATGTCTAGGACTTCGGTTCCATTTGATAATCCCTCCATAAGCCAGTTGATTCGGCGCAATATAAGTTGTCGAACCTACGTCACCAACAAAATTACTGCCACCAGCGAACACGCCAACTTCGTAAATTTGGGAATGACCTAAATGACAACATAAAGCACTCATAATTAAAATCGTTATATACCTCATAGGGGTTCAAAAGTTTGCAAATATAATAAATAAGATGAGCCTATTATAATTTGTTGTTTAGTATTACAGATAAAC
>Ga0105356_10004079_pt1 | contig 14175 bp, 7 predicted proteins | sample GOMGulsemesocosm_3_FD_83502 | JGI IMG/M metagenome (GOLD analysis project Ga0105356, IMG submission 83502) | Methane-oxidizing microbial communities from mesocosms in the Gulf of Mexico - GOM9D Gulf of Mexico | ecosystem: Environmental > Aquatic > Marine > Cold seeps | place: Gulf of Mexico...
CGGATGCTCTACTTCTAAGAACTCCAAAGGAAACGATTATCCAAAATATTTATGCAGACTTAGACATTGCTGCAACGTTGATTGATAAAAACCTTACTGGAACTCAAGAGAGACTAACATTGGCAGGTGTTTATGGTATAAAAGCTAGAACAGCATTGTATGCTAAGGATTATGATTTGGCAGCTACATCGGCTGACAATGCACTGGCAGCGGCAGCCAACCAAGGAGCTACATTACACCCAAATTATGAAGAACTTTTCACTTTGGCAGGAGAAAACTCAAACGAAGTGTTGTTTAAAATACCTTATGCTGAAAACTTTAGATCTAATAGATTCCCACTGAGATACGGTTATCGATTTGGTAGTATTTTTAGTCAAGCCTTGCCTACACAAAATTTAGTTGATTCTTATCCTACCATTAACGGGTTGCCTATTGATCAGGATCCTACCTATAACCCTAAAGATCCTTGGTCTAATAGAGACCCCCGCCTTAGAGCTTCTCTTGTAATTCCAGGAGATTTGTATGGGAACTATATTCATGAATCTCATAGAGATAGTTTGAAAACCACTAAAATAGTTGATGGAGTAGCTTCAAGAGTCACCAACGAAAATTGTAGATCTGCCCAATGGCCTGCAGGGTTAACAGGCTATTTATGGAAAAAATTTCAAGATGTAGATGAACTGCAATCAAATAGTAGTGTTGGTTATGTAGATGTAATTCTAATGAGAGTAGGTGAATTGTATTTGATCAAAGCTGAAGCTGAAATAGAAAAACCCGGTGGAGATCTCAATTCTGCTAGAACTGCACTTAACAAACTAAGAGAAAGAGCTTGGAGCGGAGGAACCTATCCTGCAATTACTGAAGCAAGTCAAGCTGGCTTAAGAAAAATTCTTCGAATGGAAAGAAGAATCGAGTTGGCTAGTGAAGGATTCCGTTATTTTGATATGTTACGATGGGGAATTGCCGAGAAAGTAAGGGCCGAACCATTAATTGGTCGTGTCCTTGATCTTCCAAGTGCAACCATAGCTTCAGTTCCTTCAATAGATTCTGATGGAGTTGTAACATATCCAAACAAATCTGAATATGACGATTGGCGTTCTTTATTAATTAATGGTGTTGTCGACCCAACAGCCTATGATTCAAGATTGAATGGAAACTGGCAAAATGCTCATGAACGTAATTTTACAGCCCCAAGAGATTATCTTTTTCCAATTCCACAAAGTGAAATTGATCTTTACACTTCAAAAGGAGTTGAAGGCTTGACACAAAACACAGGTTATTAACACCTATAACTTCATTTATTAAATAACAAACAAGCCCTAATTCTCTTTTTGAGATTAGGGCTTTTACAACCTCGATACAAGTGTAATTTCTAAATCCCCTTTCGTCCTATGTTTTGTTCAAAAATAATATCTACAATCATATTCCTTCAACTTAAAAAAACTGGATATAACTAAACTCTACGGAAACGTTTCCGTAAAAACATACCCCTTTCGGTACCGTTTCCGTAAATAAATAAACAAATCTTGTTATTTATATTTTTAGATAAAAGTATTTTTAACATTCAAATAACAATTTTTGGTACCTTTAGAAAACAACATTAATTAACTGATAAACTAAACCTATTTCATTACTTAACAGTTAGCTAAGAGAAGTTTCAATCACCATTTTCACGAATTAACGAATAAAAACATTATGCAAATTAATTTTGAAACCTATCCCCTTTTCAAGCTGTTGAAATTAAATATTATTTCCGCATCTAATAATCGAAAATATTATTATTAAAAGAATACTAGTAAAATTTAATATTCAAATGAAAACAAAAGTATATTTTTTATCAATCTGTAGTCTTTTATTCTTTTTAGCTGCTTGTAACTTATTCAAAGCTCCTAAAAACAGAAAAGAAGCTTACACTTCCATTCTAATAAATAAGCAATACAAACTGACAATCGAACCAAATAATTTCAAACTTTCTTTTCTTGATTCAAAAAATAATACAATTGTCCCTTCACATGAAAAATCTGGACTTTCTATTGCAGGTGAAAATATTATTTCCTCTAGTAAAGTTTCAGGAAATCATGAGCAAAAAGAAACACACCGTTATCAGGTTGTTACAGAATCTGGAATAAAAGCACTGGTGACAATTACCTCCTCAAATCAGACTCTTTCAATTAAAGTAAATCTAGAAAATGCAGACAAAAAAAATATTTCCGTCCATTTTGGGGGAATGCCGATGGCCCATGGTTTGGGAGATGCTGGTGCCTATAGAGAATCCTTCAATTTGATTCAAAATAAAAACAATGTTTACAAAATAATCAACAATGGTGGCTCTCAACGATGGACAAGCACCTTTGCTATTTTTCCAAAAAACAGTTTGGCGGGTGTCTTTTTTGACGAAGGACAAAAAACAGTTACAATCACCCCTAAAGAATACACAATGGAAATTAAAAATAAAAGAGAAGCTACCTTTTATTATTTCATTGGAGACATGCATAGCATTTATAAAAACTACAAATCAATACGCACTCAAAAAGGGTATCCTACTATAAAACCAAAATCTAGGTTGTTTGAACTTGGCTGGGAGTCTTGGGATGCTTTGGGATGGAATACCAATCAAGCAACTGTTCAAAATATTCTTCAAAAATTCTTAAACAATGGCTACCCTATAAAATGGGCTATTACTGGTTCAGGGTTTTGGGAAAAAGGAGGTACAACTACCAGTTTCGGTAAATGGGGAAAAAAATTCCCAAAACCTACTAAATTTAAAAGTTGGATGCACAGTTCGGATATAAAATGGATGATAGGACTTCGTACCAACTTTATTCCTGAAGGAGGGCCTTATTATCCATCTACAACAAAAAGAGATAAAAATTTGAAAGTAAAAACTTTCAAAGGAAACAATCTTTCCATTCTAGCTAAAGAAAACAACTATTTTATCAAAGATAAAAAGGGAAAAGCTTTGCTATTAACTTCGAGTATATTTCCAATTGTCCCTAGTTATCTACTAGATGGTAATGCATTTGGGGCAGCACAATGGTATGAAAAAGAATATCGTAAATGGAATATTGACGGTATTAAAGAAGATACCATGATGCATCTAGATTCATTAACTACTATTTTCAACAAACCGATTGTTGAAATCGCTAAAAATAAGGGATTGGTTATGTCGAGAAATGGTGCTTTTTCTGCTGCGGGTACTTTACAACGTATCAATGATACCGGCGTTGGAAACCTCTCACACAGAATTCCTATCAATTATTTACAATATGCTGCTTCCGGTTTTCCAAATGTATATTCTGATGTTGCTGGTGTACACAACATGAAAAACTTAAAAGATGTAGACAGATCTATAAGACATACTTGGCTTTTATCACTTACATCTGGTTTGGCGGTTGGTGCTTATCCATCGACATGGCCCATCGAAAAGCAAAAAATTTTCAAAAAAGCTATAGATTTTCATTACACTATAACACCATACATATATAGCGAAGCTATTAAAGGTTATCATTCAGGATACCCAACCACACTAACTCCACTAACCATTGCCTTTCCAAAAGATACAATTGTTCCTGAATTAGAAAATTTCCAATGGATGCTTGGTACATCCATTTTAGCAACGCCAATGTTAAAAAACTACAAATCAAAAAAAATGGACATCTATCTTCCAAAAGGTATTTGGTTTGATTACGACACTGAAACAAAATATACTGGACCATTAATATTAAGTGAGTTCAAAATCCCCTTGAAAAAGACGCCTTGTTTTGTAGGTGGAAAAGGAATAATTATAGAACGGAAAAAGGATTTTTTAATTGCTAAAATTTACCCTATAGAAAAAAAGAGAGACTTAAAGTTCTATGATACCAAAGGAAACCTTAGAAACATCATTTCAGTAAAAAATACCAACTGGCACTCTATAACAATCACAAACACCACTACGGGACTTAAAGTAGCTCATTTTAAAAATAAAAATTCTATTGAGTTTGAAATCAGCAAAGGACATAATTACAAAGTCCAATAATTTCACTTAAATACAAATAAAACAAACAAAATGATTACTAAATTATCTTCAATCCTAAAAGCAACTTTACTTATTGTTACTTTGACTTTTCTTTCCCAGTGCAAAGTCACTACGCAAAAAAAACAAACCTACAGTGTTGAAAAAAAATTAACTAAGGATTCAATTTATATTGGAGAAATTTTTACTTTTTACAAACTCCCTTACGCATACGATCATACAATCATTTATAATAGTACAGACAAAAAATGGCATCTATATGGAATTTTTGCTGACAATAAAAAATTCATCCATTTGACAGCTGATTCTTTGACTCAAAAAAATTGGATAAAACAAAAGTCTTTTATTTATAAAGGTCTAGAAATTTGGGCTCCTCATATCATATATCATAACGAAATGTATCATATGTTTTATACAAGTATTGGAACTCCTCGTCAAATACGATACTCGATCTCTAAAGATCTTTTTAATTGGACACATCCATCTGACAAACCATTATTTGCTTTCTCTAACGAATATACTGATAATATGAAAAACAAAGACCCCATGGTATTTAGAGATAAAGACCAATGGATTATGTATTACAGTATGTTAAAAGATGCGAAGCATTGGGTTGTAGGATACAGTATAAGTGAAAATCTTATTGACTGGTCTGAACCCAAAATTTGTTTTGACGAAAATACAGAAAGCCCTGGAGTAGAATCTCCTTTTGTTGTTAAAAGAGGTGATTATTATTATCTAACACTTTCTGCAAGGCCTTGGCCTTATGGAGGACAAGATTTTTTCCGAAGTAAAAATCCATTGTTATGGAAACCCAGTAACCTTGTAAAACGTATTTTTCCTTGGCATGCAGCAGAAATAGTTCGGGACCTAGACGGACAATGGTATTTCACTCGCTCTTCTGGAAATCAACAAGATTTTAGAATGGCACCAATGCTCTGGAATGATGGACTAGATAACGAACCTACATCAATGCCGATACCCGTAAAATAATAAGGAATTATTAAAAGTAAAAATTCAAGAAATGAAAAATATTATTACTGGACTTCTAATGTGTTGCCTTCTTATTTCCAAAGCACAAACCTCTACTGAACCAAATTTGGGTGCAATGGTTCAACCCGTTCTTGAAGAATATATTCTAAAAGACCCAAACTGGTTTATTTGGGGTGGATCGGTTGTCAAAGGTAATGATCAAAAATACCATATGCTTTATGCTCGATGGCCAAAAAAAACGGGGTATTCTGGTTGGGTTACTGACTCTGAAATTGCATATGCAATAGCAGACAAAGCTGAAGGACCTTACAAACATGTTCATGTTGCACTGAAAAGAAGGGGCAACACCTATTGGGACGGGATGACAACACACAACCCTAATATTATATCTAAAGACGGAAAATACTACCTCTATTATATGGGAACCACAGGTACAAATAACTTAAAACGACCAAGCTCACCTAGTAATAAAGATTGGTGGGATTATAGAAACAAGCAACGAATTGGCGTAGCAGTTGCCGATCATCCTAGTGGTCCATGGAAACGTTTTGATAAACCTGTGTTAGATGTGAACCCTGACCCCCATTCGTTTGATGGTCTAATGACTTCCAACCCTGGAGTTACCTTTAACAACAAGGGACAAATGTTAATGGTTTATAAAGCTGTAGAAAAAAATAAAAACCCGCATGGAGGTAAGGTCCGCTTTTTGGCTGCTTTTGCAGACAGTCCAACGGGACCATTTGTTAAACATGATACACCAATATTTACATTAAAAAATTCAGAAGACTCTCATATGCTCGCAGAAGATCCTTATATATGGTTTCAAAACAAAAAATATTATGCAATTGTTAGAGATGTTATAGGAAAGTTTACTGGAGATGAAGGTGCTCTTGCTTTAATGGAGTCTAAAAACGGTAAAGAATGGAAAGCGGCAAAATACCCAAAAGTATTGGACAGCAAATTTTTATTTGCCAATGGTAAACTTAGTGGGACAAAATTAGAAAGGCCACAATTGTTACTAGAAAATGGTATTCCCACGTTTTTATTTGGTGGAACTGGTATCACTGGAAACAAACCTAAAGGAACCTGTAACGTGAGAATTAAATTAGCATCAAATTAATAGCATTGTGATTAAATAGAAATTCATGAAAATCAAAATAAACATAATATTCATTATTACATTATTGTTAGATTCACCTCTATCAGCTCAAAACAACCTTGCTTCAACAGGAACTGTAAAGGTGAGTTCTTTTCAAAACAATCAAAAAGGTGCCTTTGCTATTGATGGAAATCAACACACAAAGTGGATCAGTGGTAACAAAGAATCTTCGAAATGGATAAAAGTAGTTTTGCCCGGTGCTACAGAAATAAAAGAAATCAAAATCCATCTTCAAAACACATTACAAGAGCCTATTAAAAATTATGCTATTCAAACTTTTTTGAATGGAACCTGGAGAAACATTGTTAATCGTAAAGAAAACAAAACTTCTAGTATTGAAGAAAAATTTAAAAAAGCTATTCTAACAGATAGAATAAGGATTAGTATTGCCTCAGAAAAAGCGGTTGTTATTAATGAGTTAGAAATTTATGGAATACAATATGCTAACAAATCATTGGCACCTACTAAGAAAACCCTTGTCAACCAAAGTGGCTATAACCTAAACAAGCCTAAAAGATTTACTGCTCCTACAACTCCGAATGGAATTCCTTTTTCTATACGAAACAAACGGACTAAAAAAACAGCGTTTTCAGGCACTATTAAAAATCATATTGGAGATTTTTCTAAATTCAATCCTCATTCAAAAGACGAATTTATTATCACTATAGATACATTGACTTCTTTTCCTTTTCGTATTAGACCTAACTGGTTAGAAAGAGTTACCTACCAAAACATGATAGATTTCATGAATGGAGCTAGACATTATACAGGTACCACAAATAAAATAAGACCTTTGTCTTGGGCTTGGAGAGATGGTGATTTTTTTAATTGGTCATTACAAAGTCTAACAGCTCAATTCCTTTCCAATCCAGCAGCTTATATTAGGATGAAAGAAAAAATAGCCTATCAATCAAACACTTCTTTTCCTGAAAAATATAAAAATAAATGGGGTGCTCTTGAACCTTATGAAAAAGGAACTCCTGATATCGTAAAATTAATTCATTGGGATGTTGATGTAAAACTTACACAACAACTAGAACATGAAATGCAAAAGGCAGAATTGGCCTATTTCTTAAATGCATATTCTAATTTAAAACAATGGTTACCTAAACAAAATTATACGATTGTTTATAATTACCTTAAAAAAAATTGGGATAAAGCTACTGTAGAAAAGCGTTCAACAACGCAGTACAACCAAAGTCCTGAACATAATTTATTAGCTCTTAAAACTAAAATAGGAACCAATAAAGGAGAGCTGCCTCCTGGACATTCTGTAATCCCTAATTTAATGATGTTCGAAGAAGCCAAAAAGAATAATGAACCTGATGCTCAAAAATATTTCGACGCTGCTTACAACCAAACCTCTTGGATGATTTCTAATTTAGATTGGAATGATCCTTTAACAACAAAAGGACAAAGAATGTCGGAGCATATTACACTTAGAGCTCTGGCGTATTTTTATAACGAATACCCAAATAAAATTCCGGTAGGACTTTATAAGAAAATTGAAGACTGGGCCAAGAAAATGATCAGTCGTTCTCAAAACATGTGGGATTTTAGAAAATATACAGATAATGGAGATTGGATACCTGCAGGTTGGAATGAAACAGGAAACACATTAGGTTTTCCTGCTTGTGCACTAGCAGCAATGAGTGTTATTAAAGATGACAAGCTTAATAATAAATTAAACTTATTAGTTTGGTCACATTTTGACAATGCATTTGGAAGAAACCCAACTGGACGACACTTTTCTTATGACGGCCCTAAAGAAATTGAAGGTGTCGATTTAGGCTGGTATTCAACCCATCACGGAGGTGTTGGTTTATTAGAAGAAGTCCCTTTTGTTTTTGATGGATCTCCAAAAACCAACCATTACCCGAATCATCCAGAAATTGGAAATTTAGGCTGGACAGAAGGCTGGGTACAACACAATACAGCTTTTAATATGAGTATGGCTTATTTAGCAAATCATGAAACTTTTATTGAAATAATAAAACTTAAAAAAAATAAAATAAAAATACGTTTAAAGGCTCCTCTGAATTTTTATGAAGATGAACTAGACAAACTAACCATTCGCGTACAATGTTCAAATGGAGATAATATTACAGCTGAACTTATAGAAGAACATGCATATTCTGAATATCTAAGTGCTATTCTAAAAATTAAAAAAAGAAAAATAAACTTGACGGATGATACACTACAACTAAAAAAAGGAGATACTCTATTTACAAGTTACGGTCTGGGATATTTCACAAAAAAAGCGCAATTAATTGTACGCTAATAAAACTAAACACTAATTATTCAACAAAACATTAGAAAAAATGAAACACCCATTTTTAATAATTTTATTTAGCATTCTATGTACTCTAAATGCTATTTCACAAAAAGACATCTTAATTGAAGCCGAAAGCTTTATCAATAAGGGTGGTTGGCTGTCTGACCCTCAATTTGTAGAACAAATGGGGTCTCCCTACCTAATGGCACATGGTATGGGAGTCCCTGTACCAAATGCTAGCACCAAAATAATATTTCAAGAAAAAGGAAAATACCACGTTTGGGCGAGAACTAAAAATTGGGTTCCTGGAAATTGGGAAGCTCCAGGACGTTTTAAAGTTTTAGTCAATGGAAAAACATTAAAAAACACACTGGGTCTACATGCAGATTGGTCTTGGGAATACGCAGGAAAAATAAGAATTAAATCTAAAGATGTAGATATTCAATTATCAGATTTAACTGGATTCAATGGTAGGTGCGATGCCTTATATTTTAGCAAATCTAAAAAAGCACCTACAAATTCTGAGAAAAAACTAAACTCTTGGAGAAAAGAAAAACTTGGAGAAACCAGTACTCCTCAAAAACAAAAGGCTTTCGACTTAGTTGTTACTGGCGGTGGGCTTGCTGGTTGTGCTGCTGCTATTGCTGCCGCAGAACAAGGACTGAAAGTTGCTTTGATACATGACAGGCCCGTATTGGGAGGAAATGCTAGCGAGGAAATTCGTGTTCATACTTTGGGCATCTATGGAAAATACAAACGTATCTTAAAAATGATTGATACCAAACACTATCCCAATGGATCTTACAAAGCAAAATACGATCAAGAAAAACGAGACGCTACTATCAAATCGATAAAGAATATTCATTTGTTTTTAGATTGGCGAGCTTATGATGCCAAAGCAGAAGACAATTCAATTAAATATGTGGATGCAAGACAGACCTCTACGGGTGAAAGAATTCGTTTTACCGCACCTCGTTTTGTTGATTCGACTGGTGATGGCTGGATTGGTTTTTGGGCTGGAGCAACATTTTCTTATGGTAGGGAAAGTTCTAATACTTACGGAGAAAACTGGGATAAATGGGGCGAATTATGGAGTCCCGAAATAGCAGATAATTTTGTAATGGGGTCTTCTGTATTATGGCAAACAGAAGAGAAAAATGAAACTCAAACATTTCCTACTTTGCCTTGGGCTAGTGAAGTTGCTAAAGATCATGAAGCAACTTCTGGAGAATGGTATTGGGAATTCTCTAGGAATGACTTACATCAAATACACGATGCCGAAGAAATAAGAGACCATATGCTACGTGCTATTTATGGCTCTTTTTCCAATGCAAAGAAAAAAGATGAAAATAAAAAATTCAAACTTCAATGGGTTTCCTATTTGGTGGGTAAAAGAGAGTCTAGAAGATTGATAGGAGATCACATATACACTTTTGAGGATGTTAAAAAACACACGAAGTTTAAAGATGCTGTTGTAGAAGAATCTAGAGAAGTGGATGTACACTTTCAAAGAAATTTAAAAGTAGAAACAGCGCCCGATTTTCTTTCAAAAGCAATTTTTTACGAAACAGAGAAGTATTACATCCCATATAGAAGTTTGTATTCAAAGAACATCAACAACTTATTTATGGCAGGACGTAATTTTAGCTGTTCTCATATAGGTTTAGGGGGGCCTAGAGTAATGTTAACAACAGGTCAAATGGGAGCTGCTGTAGGATTTGCTGCTGCAATTTGTCAAAAATACAATATCAATCCTAGAGAGGTTTATGAAAAACACCTTGAAGAATATTTAGAATTAATTGAAAAACAACAACAATAATGTCAATTAACACCAAATTGAAGATAAAATGGCGTATCAAAGGCGAAGCTATTTTTAAATTTAAAAACGCTGTGATTATAGTGTATAGCATTGCTATGGAAATTATGAACAAGGCGTTTAATTTAAAAAAGAACAAGACGACATATGCTATTTTATCTTCAAATTGGTGTAAGAAATCATTCCTAATTTTTCTATTCATTAGCTTAGGCTTTCAGGCTCAAAAAGAACCTGAATACAATCCTATGTTTTTTGATATGAAAAAAGAATGGCTAGAAATCACCAAAGACAGTATTCTATTTAGCTTTAAAAGCAAGGATACTTTGATCTATCATAATTTAAGATTGCTATCTAACAAAGAAAATAATCCCAGATTGTTTTATGCAGACATAAAAACACCTGTATGTGCAGATGGAGAATGCAAACTAGCCAACATTAAAATATATTGGAATTTGGTGGGCAATTATGTAGGGTATGAAATTTATGAAAAAAATCCTTTGACAAAAAACGAGCACGATCCCTTCGTTAAAAAGGATTATAAAAAACTCCATAAATTATTATCTGACCCACATTCCATTTTAAAACTAAAAAAAATAACGGATCTTGTGGATGAAACTCCCTTAGCATTGAACAGCCTAAATGCTCTTCGAGGTATCGATGCTGTTTCCGGAGCTACCAAAAAAGAAATCAAAGAATCTGTTGTAAAAGGTGGATTGTATTCTTGCTATACGCTTTGGCACTTAGTACATGGAGATGTTTATACAAAAATGAACGGTTTCTTGAAATCAATCCATTCAGAGTCGTTGAATAAGTACTTCCTCTATTCGCCTTATAAAGAGTATCAAAAATATGCTCTTAAAAAATTAACAGCAATAGAATTCAATCATCACACCGAACAAGTTTTAAACATATTTAAAAATTCAAGCCCTTTAACCAAAGGGTATATTCTTAAAAAATTCCCGAACAAACTATTGGAAAACCCTTTAGTGATAAAACAGTTGTATAATAGTTTTTCTAAGTTAGATATCAATACAAAAACAATACTAATTGACAAACTTAAAAAAAGTCACTCCTCAGCCTTTAAAATAGTTTCAGAAGAATTAACCACATTGACAAAAAATCAATTGAAAAACTACTTCAATAATTTGCGACAAAAACCAAACCTTATCAAAAGTAGGATCAAATCGAATATTGTAAAAACGAGTAGCTCAAAAAAGTATCCCTATAATTATATGGCTAAAAAATTTCTAAATCAGCTAGAAACAAGATAACAAACCTTTATAAAACAATTAACTATCATGAATAAAATCGACTACATCGTAATTATAGTATTTTCTATAGTCATTGTACTTGCAGGCCTCTCTTTCAGAAAACGTGGAGGAGATATGAAGTCTTACTTTGCGGCCGGAGGAGCTGTACCTTGGTCTATTAGTGGACTTTCTTTATTTATGAGTTTTTTTTCTGCCGGAACCTTTGTAGTTTGGGGCTCTATAGCTTACGAATTAGGTTGGGTAGCCATTACCATTCAAATGGCTATGTGCTTAGGTGGTTTTTTAGTTGCCTATATTATGGCTCCTGCATGGCGTAAAACAAATAGCCTTACTGCTGCAGAATTTGTTAGAAATAGATTGGGGGAACGGACACAAAAATTCTACACCTATCTTATCTTAATTTTATCACTTGCTTATACAGGCGCATTTTTATATCCTGTAGCAAAAATTGTAAATGTATCGACCGGATTTCCAATTACCACTTGCGTAATTATATTAGGATTGTTAATCTTACTGTATACTGTTGTTGGTGGATTGTGGGCAGTTATTATTACCGATGTCTTACAATTTGTAATCCTTACAGCAGCTGTTATTATCGTTGTCATTTTATCTGTTAAATCCGTAGGTGGTTTCAATGAATTTGTACATAAAGTTCCTGAAAACTTTTTTGACTGGACGAATAAAGAATATAGTTGGTGGTTTATTGCTGCTTTTGCTATTTACAACACCATATTTATTGGAGGTAACTGGGCATACGTACAAAGATATACGAGTGTTAAAGATGTAAAAGATGCAAAAAAAGTAGGTTTGACCTTTGGATGGCTTTATTTATTAAGTCCGTTTATTTGGATGCTTCCTCCAATGATATATCGTGTTATCAATCCATCACTTAGTGGATTAGAAAATGAAGGTGCTTACCTCCTAATTTGCAAAGAAGTACTACCTGTTGGAATGTTAGGCTTGATGTTAGGAGGAATGATATTTGCAACAGCAAGTTCTGTAAACACAACCTTAAACCTTGCTGCTTCTGTTATTACCAATGATATTTATAAAGTTTTGAAACCAAATGCTTCACTAAAAAGCACGATGCAAGTTGCCAAACTATCAACCTTTCTTTTTGGCATTGGTACCATCATAGTCGCCTTAATAGTTCCAGCTGCCGGAGGTATTGTTAATGTCGTATTAAGTATTGGAGCCGTAACTGGTTGTTCTTTATACGGCCCTCCAATTTGGGCTTTGTTTTCAAAAAGACATTCTGGAAAATCTATTTTATACATCTCTGTTATTAGTTTGCTCATAAACATCGGATTTAAATTCTTTTCAGAAATGATTTTTGGCACTCCATTGTCTAGGGCTAATGAAATGTTATTAGGAGCCTTACTTCCATTAGCTTTATTGTTTTTTTATGAACTCTATGCCAAATCCCAAAATAAAATTAGTCAAGATTACATCAACTATAGTAAACTAACTAAAGAGGATGCAATTGTAGAAACATCTAGTACAGAACAAAATACTTTTGGATTAAAAGTACTGGCAACTACCTTAGCTGTTGTTGGGATACTGATACTAATTTTAGGTCTATTTGCTGATAATTCTACAGAACTGGTTTTAAGTGTTGGAAGTGTGGTTGTACTAATTTCATTGCTAATTCATCCCTCAATAAAGCTTCAACAAAATAAAATTTAAAAAAATAAAAATGATAAAAGCAGCATTCGAAAAATACAGAAAAAACAAACGAATAGAACTTCAAACAGATTTGGCTATTGTTGGAGGGGGACTGTCTGGTGTTTGTGCAGCAGTAGTTGCCGCTAGAGAAGGTGTCAAAGTAATATTAATTCAAGATAGACCGGTATTAGGAGGTAATGCCTCAAGCGAAGTAAGACTTTGGGCTTTGGGAGCAACTTCTCATATGGGAAACAACAATCGCTGGTCAAGAGAAAGTGGTTTGATAGATGAAATTTTATTAGACAACTTAAAGAGGAATAAAGAAGGAAACCCATTAATTTTTGACACAATTCTTTTAGAAAAAGTATACAACGAAAAAAACATTACTCTTTTCCTAAATACTGCAGTCTACGAGACTACTAAAATTGATAACAACACACTAAAAAGCATACGTGCTTTTTGCAGTCAAAATGCAACAACTTATAATATAAGTGCTCCTCTTTTTTGCGATGCTTCAGGAGATGGAATTGTTGCTTTTCAATCAGGTGCTTCCTTTAGAATGGGAGCAGAATCAATCGAGGAATTTGACGAAGGTTTTGCTCCGAATATTGAAGATTATGGAAATCTACTTGGCCATTCTTTATATTTCTACACAAAAAACGTGGGCAAGCCCGTAAACTATACCGCTCCTTCATTTGCTATTAAAAATGCCAAAGAATTGCCTAGAATTAAGAATTACCAACTAGAACAGCATGGATGTAAATTATGGTGGGTAGAATATGGTGGCAGACTGGATACAATTCATCAATCTGAAGATATAAAATTTGAATTATGGAAAGTTATTTATGGAATTTGGGATCATGTAAAAAACAGCGGTGACTATCCAGAGTCTGAGAATTTGACATTGGAATGGGTCGGTACTATCCCAGGAAAAAGAGAAAGTCGTCGGTTTGAAGGAGATTATATACTCAATCAAAAAGA
>Ga0105356_10004090_pt1 | contig 14159 bp, 12 predicted proteins | sample GOMGulsemesocosm_3_FD_83502 | JGI IMG/M metagenome (GOLD analysis project Ga0105356, IMG submission 83502) | Methane-oxidizing microbial communities from mesocosms in the Gulf of Mexico - GOM9D Gulf of Mexico | ecosystem: Environmental > Aquatic > Marine > Cold seeps | place: Gulf of Mexico...
GAAAAGTTCCTTTTTAGTTTACAAGCAGAAAGAAAAGATGACGCTATTCCAGACAATCGCATTTATAAGTTTGGAAGTTAATTTTAACACCTACTAAAAACCCATAATAAAAGATGTTTCCCATATTAAAGAAAGAATTCAATTCCTTTTTTTCCTCTCCAATTGCCTATTTGGTTATTGGCGTATTCTTATTGGTAAACGGATTATTTTTATGGGTTTTTAAAGATGATTTAAATATTTTAAATGCTGGTTTTGCCGATTTAAACAGTTTCTTTTTATTAGCTCCATGGATTTTACTTTTTCTAATTCCTGCAATTACCATGAAGAGTTTTGCTGACGAGTTGCACAGCGGAACCATTGAAACATTAAAGACAAAACCGATAACAGACTGGCACATTGTGTTGGGAAAATTTTTAGCATCTTTAGTATTAATTATTGTTGCCTTGGCTCCAACGTTAACCTACGTATTTACCATTTTACAATTGGGGAACCCTATTGGCAATTTAGATATAGGGAGTACCTTAGGGTCGTATATTGGCTTGCTTTTTTTAGCCGGTACCTATACGTCTATAGGCTTGTTTACCTCCACATTTTCTAAAAATCAGATTGTAGCTTTTATACTTGGTGTATTTATCACCTTCTTTTTATTTTATGGTTTTGATGCCATTGCTAGTTTGTTTTCAAATAGTTATTCGGTTCAATTATTTGGAATTAACGAGCATTTTAAAAGCATTAGTAGAGGGGTTATTGACACAAGAGATGTCATCTATTTCATATCGGTTACCAGTTTCTTTTTATTACTAACTAAAAACCAGTTACGTAATGCCTAAGAATTTCTACACCATTGCAAAATTAGTAGTTGTTTTACTGCTGTTAAACTTTTTAGCAAATCAATACTACAAACGTTTCGATTTAACACATGACAAACGCTATACTTTAAAAGACACGTCAAAAGCTATTGTCAACGCAATCAACTTCCCATTAGTTGTAAAAGTGTATTTACAAGGAGAGTTTCCTGCTGAATTTAAACGGTTACAAATAGAAACAAAACAATTTTTAGAAGAATTAAGAGCAGAAAACTCCAATTTAAAAATTCAATTTATCAATCCCGATTCTTTTAGAGAAACACTATTAAAGAAAGGGATGACAGCAAGCAACTTATCTGTAGTTGATGAAAACGGTAAGCTATCAGAAGAAATAATATTTCCATGGGCAGAAGTAGTGTATAGAAATAAAGTGACCTTGGTTAATTTATTACCAAACTCTAATGCTGCAAGTCAAGAAGAGCAATTGCAATTTGCTATTGAAAGTTTAGAATACTCGTTTGCTACTGCCATTCATAACATCAGTAGAAAAACAAGACAAAAAATTGCTGTTATTTCTGGAAATGGCGAATTACACGATTTAGAATTATACAGTTTTTTAAGTGAAGTAAAAGCCAAGTATAGCTTAGCCAAATTCACGTTAGATTCTGTATTGACAAACCCACAACAAGCGCTTCAGGATTTATCCCATTTTGACTTGGCAATTATTGCAAAGCCAACGATTAAGTTTTCTGACAATGAAAAATTAGCCCTTGATCAATTCATTACAAATGGTGGAAAAACCTTGTGGATGATTGACAATGTACAAGCAGATCAAGACAGCTTATTGAAAACAGGTAAAATGCTTACCTATCCTAGAGATTTAAATCTTACTGATTTACTATTCGCCTATGGTGTACGTATCAACACAAGCCTTGTCAAAGATTTATATGCCGCTAAAATTCCGTTGGCAACAGGAAATGTTGGAAACAAAACACAATTTCAAAACCTTCCTTGGTTCTTTCATCCTTTGGTAAATGGAAATCTGTATCACCCAATTACAAAAAACATCCAACCTGTTCGCTTGCAATACACCACACAGATTGATACCTTAAAAAACAACATTAAAAAAACTCCTTTATTGGCTACTTCGCTCTTGTCTGCAAAAATGGGAACTCCTAATATAGTCGATTTAAGAAGTATTGCTGACCAACCAAATCAAAATCAATATACAAGCGGCAATCAGTTAACAGCTGTATTGTTAGAGGGCGCATTTAATTCGGCTTATAAAAACAGAGTCAAGCCTTTTAACACGCCTATGTACAAAGAAAAAAGTGGTCCAAATAAAATGATCGTAATTGCCGATGGAGATATTGGAAGAAACCAACTATTAAAAGGCAAACCTTACGACCTATCTCGAGACAAATGGACCCAAGAAAGCTACGGAAATAAAGAATTTCTGCTAAATGCAGTAGATTATTTGTTGGATGATAACGGCCTCATCAACCTGCGTAACAAATCACTTAAGATTCAGCTTTTAGACAAACAAAAAGCTTTTAAAGAACGTACGTATTGGCAACTTTTCAACATCGCTCTTCCCATAGTCTTTTTAGCCATATTTGGGGTTGCTTTTAATTATTTGAGAAGAAGAAAATACACTTAAACATCTAATAGGTTTGCATGCTTAAAATTGAATTCTAAGCTGCTTTTTAACTTTTCACTACAAATCACTTTCATTTGTAGTGGTTGATTTTCTTCAAATATTGGCGTCTCAAATCCTAGCTTTAACCTTGCATTTGTATAAAAATCTCTTCTAGTAGGATGCGAATCTACACAGGCATTTAATATTGTTGTTCCTTTTCCGAATTCAATAATTCTGTGAATAATTTCAATACAATCTTCCTGGTGAATCATATTCACAACTCCTTCTGGATTTTTAATTACACGGCCTTTTTTAAAGAAATTTCCTGGATTTCGATTCGCACCAAACAAGCCTCCAAAACGCAGAATAGTGGTATCAAACCCAGTCTGTGATAGAAATAGTTCTTCTATGGACGCAAGGGGTGTATTTAGAGTCTTGTGTTCTTCTGTAATCACTACATCTGAATTCGGGTAAACAGAAGTCGAACTCATAAAAATTACTTTCTTGATAGGTGATCTTTCAATAGTAGCAATTAGATTTTTAAAACCAAGAATATTTTTTGAAGGTATGGCAATGACAAGAACATCGGCTTTTAGAAAGTCAGTACTTACAAGATGTTCATTATCAATATCAATACTAAAGGGAATGATTTTTTTTGACTGTAACAGAGTTTTTTTTTCAACAGATCTAACAGCTCCTTTTACTGTAAAACCTTGTGCTATTAAATAGGATGCCAATGGCAAACCGAGCCAACCACATCCTAAAACACTAATATGTTGCTTACTATTAAGCATTAACATCCTTCATCACAGCAGTTTTCATCCTTAACCAACTTACACGAAACAACTGCTAATAAAGCCCCTAAAATTGGGGCGGCCATGTATAGCCATAAATGCTCATAATGACCAGAAACAATTGCTGGTCCAATAGAGCGTGCTGGATTCATAGAAGCTTTGGTCATTGGTCCTGCAAACATCGCTTCCAATAAAACAACACCTCCAATGGCAATACCTGCCATGGTTCCTATTTCTTTACTTCCGGTAGAAACATTGATAATTACCAACATTAAAAAGAAGGTTAACAATAACTCCAATACAAATGCACGCCACATATCTAAGGTTGGTATGGTAGCCCCATAAAATTCGCTTTCGGGAAAAAGGTATAGCAATATTAAACTCGCTGTTAACGCTCCTAAAATTTGAATGGCTATATATTTCGGAACCTCCTTCCAAGGAAATTTTTTAGCGTAGGCAAAAGCAATTGTAACTGCTGGATTAAAATGTGCCCCCGAGATTTCTCCAAATGCATAAATCATTGCCATTACAATCAAGCCCCATGTAATTGCCACTCCCACATGGGTAACATCTCCACCAGTAATTTCATTAATTGTCATGGCTCCTGTACCACAAAAAACCAATGAAAAAGTTCCAATAAACTCAGAAATATATTTTTTCATGAATGTTCGTTAAATTTTGCCAAAGATACAATCTCTTTGATTAAGGAATCGTTATTTATTTAAAGATGATTGTACAAATAAAAGCATGTAATTGTAACAAATAAGGTATCTTATCGTCGTTTTACTAAAATATATAATTAATTATTGGACCATAATGAATCAGTTAAAACCCATTATCCTCAGTTTTCTATTACTAGCAGCACTTTTTGCATCGTTTAAAATGTACAAAAGTGAACAGGTACAACAGGCACATAAAAACGATTTAATAGAATTATCCAGTGTTGAATATGGGCTATTAAATGTTGACAAATGGGAACAGCTTTTGGCAGGGGTGATTTCTAGTAAACTGAAAGATTTTAACAATGAAGGAATGGACAACGAGGACATGAAGAAAAACGTCTCCGCCTTGTTAAAAACGCTAATTGATGATTATGAAAAAACCACTCAGAAGAAAAATTCTAGCGGGCTTTTTTCTTCTGTAACAAACTCATTATATGCATCTGCTTTCGACGGCATACGAAAAGACATCCCTATGCTTACAGATAAAGTCATGGTGTTTTTAGATGTCTCAAACAATTCAGAAGGGATTAAAGAATTTATTGTTGTTCTCTTAAAAAAATATACAGCAGGAACATTTGATAGTACCGATTACTCAAAAGTAGCTACAATTATTAAAAAATATGATGGAGAAACAAGTAGCAATACCGTAACGATATTGTATCAAAAATTACAAGAGCAAAACAAAGAAAACAAGCCCTATAAAATAATCTTGACCATTGCATTCTTTGCATTCATTTTCGTTTTCTTCTTTTTTAAGAAGCTCTCTAAAGCAGTGTACTTATTAGGAATTTCATTTAGTTTCTTACTGTTATTTTTAGGAATTACCTTGCCAATGATAGAAATAGATGCACGTATTTCTGAAATGAGTTTTTCATTTTTAAACGAAACCATCAGTTTTAAAGATCAAGTATTATTTTATAAAAGTAAAAGTATTTACGAGGTAGTAACGTTAATGATGTCCCAACATAAATTGGATTTACTTGCTGTAGGTAGTTTGATTTTCTTGTTTAGTGTATTATTTCCAATCACTAAATTGATCTCATCTATCGCGTACATCGTAAATACAAAACTAAAGGAAAATAAAGTGGTACAATTTTTCATTTTCAAAACAGGTAAATGGTCAATGGCAGATGTTTTTGTAATTGCCATTATCATGGCTTTTATAGGATTTGAAGGAATTGTTACAGACCAACTGAATCAATTAAAAAGTGTTTCTGAATCTGTAGATATCTTAACAACAAACAATTCAAGTGTCCTTTTTGGATTCTTTTCTTTTACCGCGTTTGTTATTATAAGCATCGCCATTTCGCACAGCATACACAAAGAAAAAACAGTATAAACAATCGCATCCTAAAGCCTGAATATATTTATTAAAAACGCTATTATTAATTTCAGTTCGCATCAAGAAGCTTTGTGCTTCCTAGCCATCACGCAGCGAATAAAAACAGGTTCTAATTCGTTCTTTTTTATTATTTTTAGTCTTTAATCTAAAAAACAATTCAAATGAAAACGATGACCTGTCAACAATTAGGAGGTGCATGCTCACGTACTTTTAGTGCGAATACCTTTCAAGAAATTGCGGAATTAAGCAAGCAGCATGGTACAGAAATGTTTCAAAAACAAGATGCAGCGCACCTAGAAGCCATGGGAGAAATGCAACAGTTAATGCAATCTCCTGAAGCAATGCAAGCATGGTTTAACAGCAAACAAAAGGAGTTTGATGGATTGCCCGAAAATGAATAACAACTATCTTTTCACCTCGCAACGATTGGGCTTTAGAAGCTGGTCTTTAGATGATTTAGAAGCGTTCTATGCCCTAAATTCTGATACAGCTGTAATGCAGCACTTTCCTAAAACATTAACCAAAGAAGAAACAAAAAAGTATATCATCAGATTACAAAATCATTATAAAGAACATGGGCATTGCTATTACGCCACAGAACTAAAAGAAACTGGAGAATTTATTGGCTTTATTGGCTTAGCGTATCAAGAATTTGAATCTGATTTCACCCCAAATGTAGATATTGGCTGGCGCCTTAAAAAAACGGCTTGGGGAAAAGGGTATGCTTCAGAAGGTGCCATAAAATGTCTGGACATTGCTTTTAATCAATTGCAATTAAACAGCATCATTTCAACATGCACCTTGCAAAATAAAAATTCAGAAAAAGTAATGCAGAAAATTGGCATGAAAAAAGTAAGAGAATTTCAACACCCCAAACTTACTGCATACCCAACCATGCAAACTTGCTTGCTTTATGAAATTACGAACTAAAAACACAGGCCCTTTTTTGAGCAGAAGTTTAGCCTCCAACCAAGTTATAACTGTAGATTTCGGGAATCATTTTGACATTCAAAAAGACCTACATTTTCTTTCTACAGGGTATTTAACTCAGAAGGCCACTACAATAATCTACTCGAAAAATGCAGGTAACCATGAATCATAATTCACAAAAAAATGAAAAAGAATAATGCATCAATTTAAACGACTAGATTTTCTTTTTCTCGGCTTTTTAAGCATCACCACACTTTTATTAATTTGCTCCTGGAATCAAACTTCGAATGTTCTGTATTTACTAGAAATTAGGGGACTGATCTTCATCAGTAGTTTCGCTTTCATCTTTTTAAATCCAATTATAAAATCAGCAATATTTAGTTTGTTTAGGAATATATACCCTATACTATTCGCTGGATATTTCTATACAGAAACAGTCCATTACAACAAGTTGTTTTTTGACAACCTTGACCCTATTTTTATTCAACTTGATCAGTGGATCTTTGGCTTTCAACCCAGTCTTGAATTTTCAAATTCCCTTTCTAGTTCTTGGTTTGCAGAAATTATGTACTTTGGTTATTTCTCTTTCTATTTCATCATCCTAGGATTTATCTTTGCCATGTGTTTTAAACGCAAAGCCCTGTTTTTAGAGAGTTCCTTCAAAATTGCTTTTTCATTGTTATTTTTCTATTTGATCTTCGCGGTATTCCCATCTGCTGGTCCTCAATTTTATTTTGAACTTCCGTATCGGGCAGTTCCTACAAATGGATATTGGTTTCAAGATATTATGCATTCCATTCAAGCAGGAGCAGAACAACCCACCGGCGCTTTTCCAAGTTCACATGTTGGTATAACCGTGGTGATTTTGCTTTTAGCCAGAAAAAGCTTACCCCTATTTTATAAAGTTTGTTTGCCATTAAGTTTCATTTTAATTCTTTCAACAGTTTACATAAAAGCACATTATGCTGTAGATGCAATTTTTGGGATTTTAATTGCCCCAATTATAGTATATTTAGCTGCTGCGATGTATAATTACCCTACAAAAAAGGGATTCATCAACTAACATATTTTTTATGATTCACCTAAGAGAAGTAATACACTATAAAGATTTAAAAACCTTTATTAAACTCCCATATAAAATTCATAAGAACCATGCAGAATGGTTACCTCCGCTATTGACAGATGAATACAAAGTGTTTGATAAAAAGAAAAATCATTCTTTTAAACATTGTGATACCATTATGTTTTTGGCCTACAAAAACGGTGCTGTAGTTGGTAGGGTTATGGGCATTATAAATCACAATTACAATGCTGGCCATAATGAAAAGAATGTGCGTTTTTGCTACTTAGAATGCTATGATGATATGGCTGTATTTGATAAATTAATAAAAGCCATTGAGATTTGGGGAAAAGAGAAAAACATGGATACTATTGTTGGTCCATTAGGTTTTTCGGATAAAGATCCTCAAGGATTTTTACTAGAAGGCTTTGACGACCCAATGACAGTGATGGTAACCAGCTGTAGTTTTGAATACATGATTGGTCACACGCAAAGAAATGCTTACAAAAAGAAGCTTGACTTATTTCAATATCGCATTCAACTAGAAGAAAAAACACCAGAAATATATGTGAAAATTGCGAAACGCGTGCAACAAAGAGGCTTTGAGGTCCTTGAGTTCACCAAATCGTCCGAAATCAAACCATATGTAAAAACAGTGTTCGATTTAATCAATCAAACCTATACTGATATTTATGGCTTTGCTCCTTTAGATGACACTGAAGCAAAAGAGTTTTCTGCTCGTTTTTTACCAATGCTTAATCCCAATTACATCAAGTTGGTAAAAGACAAAGAAGGTACTGTTGTTGCATTTGTTGTTGCGATGCCAAACATAACAGATGGTTTTAGAAAAGCAAATGGACGTTTACTGCCTTTTGGATTTTACCATCTATTAAAAGCATTAAAAAGCGCCACACAATTAGACATGTTATTGGGCTGTGTACAACAAGATTACCGTAATTCTGGATTAGATGCATTAATGACTGTAGCACTATTTGACTCAGCTAGAAAAGGCAATTTAACGGTTATGGACAGTCATTTAACAATGGAGGACAATGTTAAAATGCGTGCTGCGTATGAACGAATGAATCACAAAATTTACAAGAAGTATCGCATTTTTGAAAAAAAATTGTAACCAATGCTCACATTGACAGTATTGAAATTAGGATATTAAATTTAAACAGGATGCTAAAAAAGTAAAATTAACAAGGATATTCTAAGCCTATTTCTGCTCTAACAGCATCTAATAGACCAATCAATTCCCGACTTTTATCAAAAGTCATCCGTGTACTTTCGGTTTTCCCTTCTAAGAGCATTTCTTGCACATGTATTGCTTCAAAACTATAGCCATTTGTAGCGACTTCAAATGATTTTTCAATCTTTTTGTTCGCAGAAATAATTGTCAGTGTTGTAGGTTCATGAAACCTTGTGTGAATTTGTACAGTACCTTTCTCAAAGCGAATGACTGCTTCTGTTTTGGTTTCTTCAATGAGAGAACTAAACAACTCGGCTTTTACCCCAGTTTTATAATTGAATTCAATGCTACAACTCTCATCTACTTCAGTCCGTGTCATTTTAGCTTTTCCTTTAACAACATCTGGAACCCCAATCAAACTCAATGCTGCAAAAACAGGATAAATTCCAATATCCAACAAGCTTCCGCCACCTAGGTTTTTATTATAAATCCTACTTTCTGGATCAAAATCAAACTGATACCCAAAATCCGCTTTTAGATGGGTTATTTCTCCTAGCTCTTTAGATTGAATCAAATTTAACACATATTGATAATGCGGTAAAAAGAAGGTCCACATAGCCTCCATTAAAAAAACATTATTCCGTTTTGCTGTTGCAATCATTTCATTTACTTGACGCCCATTCATAGCAAATGGTTTTTCACATAAAACGGCTTTTTTATGGTTTAAGCACAATAAGGCATGTTCAAAATGAAAAGAATGTGGTGTCGCAATATAGATAACATCAACAGTGGTATCTAAACACAGTGCAACATAAGAATCATAAAATTGAGTAGACTGGTACCTTATTCCAAATATTCTTGCCTTTTGTAGGTTTCTACTAGCTACGGCAGCTAACTTTGCATTTGGAATGGTCAACAAATCTTGGGCGAATTTATGTGCTATTTTTCCACACCCTAATATTCCCCAGCGAATTATGTCAGCGTTTTTAGTCATTACTCAGCTATATTAGACTCGTTTTTCATACCTGACTGAAGCAGTATTGCAATTCCCATTACCAAGGCACATCCCAATAGATTTAGCCATAAATATGGCAACCAATCTAAAAAGAAAACGGCTACAATTGCTATTTGCGTAATTATTGCAGCAATAAAAACGGCCTTCCCTTTCACTAATTTCACAAAAAACGCCAATAAGAAAATTCCTAAAATATTACCATAGAAAATAGATCCAATAATATTGACAATCTCTATTAAATTTTCGAACAGATTTGCCACACAGGCGACCAAAATTGCGAGCACCCCCCAACCTAGCGTAAACCACTTTGATGCTTTCACAAAATGCGCATCACTTTTCTCTCCTTTCACATTTCTTTTATACAAATCTATTGCGGTTGTCGAAGCCAATGCGTTTAACTCTGAAGCAGTAGATGACATGGCCGCTGATAGAATAACAGCCAGTAATAAACCAATCAATCCTCTTGGTAAATTGGTTAAGATAAAATGAATAAACACATAATCTTTATCATTGGTTTCTACTGAGGCATCCGCCTTTTCGATAATAACTTTCGCTTTTTCTTTTAAGGCAATACTTTTAATTTCCAATGCATTTAATTGTCCTTTTTCCTCTATTTGTAAACCATCAAGAACTAATGTTTTCTTGTCAAGCTCTACTTGCTTGTATTGGTTTTCTAATGCTTTGTATTCATCTGCATATTCAGATTTAAGCACTGCCTCGCTCGCTTTTGGGTTAAAATTTATTGGAGCCGCATTAAACTGATAAAAAACAAATACCATGATACCAACTAACAGAATAAAAAACTGCATTGGCACTTTAAGCAGCCCATTAAATAGCAACCCCAACTGACTCTCTCTAATAGACTTTCCTGACAAATAGCGCTGTACTTGACTTTGGTCGGTACCAAAATACGACAACATTAAAAATGTTCCACCAAGAAAACCTGTCCAAACAGTATATCGATTGTTCAGGTCAAACGAGAAATCGAGTACTTGCATTTTACCACTGGCACCTGCAATATCTAATGCTTTTGTAAAAGTGATATTTTCTGGTAGCTTATCAACAATCATATAAAAAGCCACCAACATTCCTACAAAAATGATGATCATTTGTTGCTTCTGAGTAACATTCACCGCTTTGGTTCCACCAGTTACAGTGTATATAATCACTAAAACTCCAATAATAATATTTAAAGAAACCAGGTCCCAGCCCAATACTGCTGACAAAATAATTGCCGGTGCAAAAATGGTTATTCCGGCCGCCAATCCTCGCTGCACCAAAAATAAAATAGCTGCTAAGGTTCTTGTTTTCAAATCAAAACGACCTTCCAGATATTCGTAGGCGGTATATACTTTTAGTTTGTGATAAATTGGTATAAATACCAAACAGATGATTACCATGGCAATTGGCAATCCAAAGTAGAATTGTACAAACCCCATACCGCTATGAAATGCTTGTCCTGGTGTTGATAAAAATGTAATTGCACTTGCTTGGGTGGCCATAACAGACAGTCCAATTGTCCACCATTTTGAGTCGTTTCCTCCTTTAATATAATCTTGTACACTTGTATTTTTCCGTGTCTTATACGCGCCAAAAATCACAATAAATGATAAGGTAACAGAGAGTACTATCCAATCTAATAATTCCATAATTTAAGTGCTTAATTTGAGAAGTAACTAGTGATAAAATAAAACAGAATGATGTAAACAAGATTCAAAATTAGCACTAAACTGTATATTTTTTTCCAAGAATGTTTTTTAGTTTCCATAATGGTTATTCTTTTATTTCTTGTTGCGTTTTTATCGTTTCTTTTCCAATAGACAACATATTTGCAAATAGTTTGTAGGCCCCAGATACACCCGCTGGTAATTCTCTAAAAAAGCTTAAACCAGTATACATATAGTAACCTTTGCCATGCTTAGCGACTAATAAACTTCCTTCTTTTGGTGTTTCTCCTTTATCATTCATAGATAAAATTGGCGTAAACTCTTTTCCCCATTTATTTGGAAAATACAACCCACGTTCTTGAACCCAACCTTTAAAATCTGAAGACTCAATTTTATTTGGAAAGTTTAGTAACGAATGCTTTTCTGCAATAACAGTGACTGTGGCATTTTCGTCAGTAACTCGATCTCTAGAAATCTTTAATTCGTAAGGAGCTCCCACATCGATACCTCTTCTACCACTTGTATTGTATTGCACAATCATGTTTCCTCCTTTTTCTACATATTCAAGTAAGAACTTCTGTTTAAATTTCAACGCATCAACGGTATTATAAGCTCTAATTCCAACCACCACTGCATCAAATTTATGAAGGTTTTGATTGTTAATTTTTGCTGGATCAATCACCAATACATTATATCCTATTTGACGTAAACTTTCTGGGATCACATCTCCAGCACCGGCAATATACCCGATATAACTTCCATTTTTTTGAATGTCTAATCGCACCACCTTTGCCTCTGAATCTAGTAGCACTGATTGCTTTGGAATGTGGTTATAATTGATTTCCACCAATTCTTTACGGTAGTACTTACCAGCTATTGTTGCAAAACTTTTTAAGATTCCTTCCGATTGTTCATTTGGCGGTGTAACCATAAAATCTACAGTTAAATTATCTCCTTTTTGGGCAATAGAAAACGGAATTTCTTTTGGTGTAACAGTCCATTTACTTGGAACTTCCAGCCCTACATTTCCTTTCGTATTATTCTCTCCAGCCCTAACAACTACCTGCACTTTTTGAGGCTTTCCATCAGAAAAAATAAGTACTTTATTAGCCAACCTTGTTGTTACCTCTGGAAGTACTTCAAATGGCTCATATATCTCTCCTTTATCTCTTTTTGAATATCGATACACGACATTTTTAGTAAATGAAATGTCGTGTTCCCACATATTTAAATGAAAGGTAATTTGCAACGGTCTATCAGACTCAGGGTTCCCAATTTTTAATTGATTGCGCACATTATACATCCCCAAAGACCACTTATTTTTTAACCAATACGGGTCTGAATATGCGTTGTTTTTTAACTGAATGGTATCACTTAGGTTTAACTTAACATTATTTTCTAATTGCTTTTCTTCAGTTTTAACGACAGTAACACCATTTTCCTCATAACTATACCTATCAAAAAACGTGGTAAGATTACTTCTATTCAATACTTCCATACGAATTTCTACTTGCCCGTTTGGCGTTGTTGAAGCACTGGTTGCCGAAACTTCTAAATACAAGCCTGCGGCTGCTTCAATAATTTCTTTAATTTGTTTGAGCTTAATTGCTTTCCAATGAGCATCTGTTAACAAATTGATTTTGTCATAGGCTTTTAACAATGCTGGTAAATGTTTTGATGGGTTTGAAAAGTCAAACTCTTTTTCTACTTGATACAGAATTGCGCCTATTTCTCCTCCTCCTTTTATACGATTCCAAGTCGTATTAATTCCTGAAAAAATATCGTTTTGCACTTTTGGTTTTGTTCCTTTCAAGAACTCCACATATTCTTGTTGACTACCACGTCTTGTCACCCTACCAAACCCTTGGCATAAATGCTGACTGCTTGCCATGGATGCAACTTCGTTATTAGACAATCCTTTTAAAGGATAATACACCCCAACATCTACGGTACTCAATTTTCCTTCTGTGGCTTTCTTAAATGCTTCTTGCGATCTATAAAACCAAGATGAGGTATTAAAAAATAAGCGTTGTGGTTGCCAGACACTGGTATGTTCTAATTGATTGGTATATTTTGTTTTATTTGCTGCCAAGTCAAAAGCTTCTACGCTTAGCATGGCTGAGGTGGTATGGTGCCCATGTGTTGTACCTGGTGTTCTGTGGTTAAATCTATTGATAATTACATCTGGTTTAAAGGTTCTTATTGCCCACACCACATCTCCTAATACCGCTTCTTTATTCCAGAATTCTAAGGTTTCTTTTGGATGTTTGGAATACCCAAAATCATTGGCCCTTGTAAACAATTGCTCTCCACCATCAATACCTCTAGCTGCCAATAATTCTTGTGTTCTAATCAATCCCAACAGCTCTCTAATTTCTGTACCGATTAAATTCTGTCCACCATCACCTCTGGTTAATGATAGATATGCAGTTCTCGCTTTTACATTGTTTGCTAAATAGGATATTAACCGGGTATTTTCATCATCTGGATGCGCCGCGATATATAAGGCGGTTCCTAAAAAGTTAAGTTTTTGAATTTTCTCAAAAATTTGATTAGAGTTTAATTTTTGAGGCTTTTGTGCAGATGCTATTGTAGAAGACAATAGCGCTAACAGCGTGAAATAGATGTATTTCTTCATTAAAAAATCTTTAAGTAGTCGAAACAAATATAGTATTATTATGATGGGGCAATCCTTCATGATTTTGGTATTAACATAATTATAACGTTTCTTTATACCCTGACAATAGGGTTAGAAACTGAAGGTGAATATATTTTTCAAATTCCATATTTAGAATCTTTTTACTTCTAGGGGATCATTTTTTTAAATACGACCGAATGCACCTACTTTTAGATAAAATACTTTACTTTCAGTAAAAAAATATGTAGGTTTGTATATCCTATTTTTTGAAAAAACTCATTATGAAGTAATTGGCTTTTTTACCGTTGCTTAAAAAAAATAAAATCAATGAAATTTATAGTATCAAGCTCGCAA
>Ga0105356_10004092_pt1 | contig 14157 bp, 12 predicted proteins | sample GOMGulsemesocosm_3_FD_83502 | JGI IMG/M metagenome (GOLD analysis project Ga0105356, IMG submission 83502) | Methane-oxidizing microbial communities from mesocosms in the Gulf of Mexico - GOM9D Gulf of Mexico | ecosystem: Environmental > Aquatic > Marine > Cold seeps | place: Gulf of Mexico...
CGTTTTTCAAGCTCAGGCAATAAATAATCAAATACCTGACGGTCCTTAGCGTCACCTGCCATATTAAAGTAGGCGCCTGGTGAAACTCTTAATGCCGTTCGGTCATTGCCAATTTGTTCAATAATGGCATCGACAACTTCTAAAGCAAACCGTGCCATATTTTCATTATTACCTCCGTACTCATCAGTGCGATTGTTACTATCATGGTGAAGGAACTGATCGATAAGATAGCCATTAGCTCCATGGATCTCCACGCCATCAAAACCTGCGGCAATGGCGTTCTTTGCAGCCTGTGCATAATCCACTATTAAGCTCTTTATCTCTTCACTATTAACAGCCTTTGGAGTCTTATAGGTTAATTCACGCATTCTTGGCACACTGCCTTCAACGGCAATCGCTGAAGGGGCTAATACTGCAGCGTTATTATCTCCCTTACCATAGAAAAATGGATGGGCAACGCGCCCTGTGTGCCAAAGTTGGGCAAATATTTTACCGCCATTTCTATGCACTGCAGTCGTTACTTTTTGCCATCCAGCTATTTGTTCTTGGCTGAATAATCCTGGAGTATTGGGATACCCCTGTCCGTCAGGTCTAATAATGACAGCTTCTGAAATAATTAAACCGGCTTCAGATCTACGCGCGTAATAATCGACCATGGCTTGAGTAGGAACCAAATCTTCGTCTGCCATACAACGGGTTAATGGCGCCATTAATATGCGGTTGTTGAGGATGATCTTGCTATTTAGTTTATAAGGTTGGAATAAGTTATCAGTCATGGCAGTATCTCTTTCTTGAATGTCCATTCAAGATACTCTTATTTGAATGAACGTTCAAGTATTATTTTTGAATGTTCGTTCAATATTAAGTACAATCAAGTTAAGAGCGGCTAAAAGATGAAGTAATATGCGAAATGCAGAATTTAATAAAGAGCATGTTTTAAGGGCTGCAATGAATGCGTTTATGCACAAAGGTTATGCTAAAACGAGCATGCAGGATCTTAAATTGGCAACGGGATTACATCCTGGGTCTATTTATTGTGCTTTTGAAAATAAACGAGGTTTGTTGATCGCCGCGCTTGAGCAATACCGGTTGGACAGAAAAGCTGCTTTTGATGAGTTTTTTTCGGGTTCTCAATTGACGATAGTAAAGTTAAAGGCCTATTTAGACAATGTTGTTGCTGAATGTATAAGTTGTGATAGCACTCAGGCGTGCTTAATGACAAAAGCTTTAAGTGAAATTTCTGAACAAGATAAAGAAATTCAGCAAACTATAAGTGAAAATTTGTCAATGCTTCAACAAGAGTTAGCTGAAAAATTTAAACTAGCAATTACAGAAAAAAGTATCAGTGCAGATAAAGATAGTGAGCATCTATCACATTATTTTTTGATGGGAATATATGGTTTAAGAACGTTTGCCTACACGCATCCTGAAGCTAAAGTCATAGAGCAACTCGCAGAGCAACTTTATCACGATATTTGTGTTTAGTCCTTTCTCAAATTGGCGCTTTCATTAAAGGAATAAGCGGAAATTAAAAAAGTATTAATGCCGCTACTACCTATCTTACCTCTGTTTATTTTTCCTTTGTTTTGCTTCAGATATTACCGAACGATAAAAACGCCCAAGGTTTCTATCTTTGCTTCTTTTTTCTGCCAACGTTTCACTATTTCGCGCTTGTTCTTGCATTAATTTGTGGAAATTATCTAAACGCCTTGTCTCTAATTCGCCTGATGCTATAGCAGACTGAATAGCACAGCCAGGTTCAGATATATGGTGGCAATTTGAAAATTGACATTGCATTGATAAATTACTTATATCAGCAAAGGTATTGTTAATTCCTTTTTCACAATCCACCAGTTGCAACTCCCGCATACCAGGTGTATCAAGTAACAAAGCACCAGCAGGCATTAAATGAAGTGAGCGGGCGGTTGTCGTATGACGCCCTCGATTGTCATCTGCTCTGGCGGCAGCTGTTATTTGTTCACTACTGGCCAGTAAGGTATTAATTAATGTCGACTTGCCAACTCCAGAAGAACCTATAAATGCAACGGTTTTACCTGTTGAACACCAAGGCTCAAGGCTGTGCACGCTCAACTTATCCAATGCATTTACGGCTTCAACCATTAGCATCATATCAAGTGAATGAATTTGCGATATATATTCATCAGAACTTTCACAACAATCAAGTTTTGTTAGCACAATAACAGGCTCTACCTCAGCTTCTTTTGCTATGGCTAAATAACGTTCTATTCGATTGAGATTAAAATTCTCATTTAATGAGCAAACGATAAAAACAGTATTTACATTTGCAGCAATAAGTTGCAGCGCCACTTTACTACCCGAGGATTTTCTAGAAAAAAGAGAAAATCGCGTTAATGTTTGAACAAACTTATTATTATCGTCAAGCAATAACCAATCACCAACGGTCATATCATGCATAGCATGGTTAATAGGAATAGTGAGTTTCGCACATGTTTGAGTCATCACTTCAAATTGAGATCTATGCTGCGTGACTACTCTGGCAACTTGATATTCTTGCCATTGTTCGAGTGAGAGTTGTTGTTGAAAAAAAGCATTCCATCCCATTTGGGATAGTGAAAATGTTTGTGACATGATTGCCCCTAACACATTAAATGTGTCATACAAAAAGTATAAGGGCTTATTCAAGTAATAGCCCCGGTTCTATAACCGGGCGATAAAATCGTAAAAGTTTAGTTTTCTACTTTTGGGTAACTAAATTATACGTTTTTTGCCCGGAGGGTATTTAATACAAACATCAATATTCTCCAGATTTATTTGTTTTGCAGAAGTTGAAATTTAACACTTAACGTCTAATCGAGCAACTCTTTATCATTTGGTTACTTGCTGACTGACTATTCGTAACGTAATGCATCAATAGGGTCTAAATTAGCGGCTTTTGCAGCAGGTATAATTCCAAATAACAAACCAACCCCCGCACTAAAACCAAATGATAAGGCCACCTCCCACATAGGTACTTCTGCCGAGGGGAGGGCAATCAAATTACTGACTAATGCACCTGCACCATAACCCAACGCCAAACCAATTAAGCCGCCCATCAAACATAAAAATACAGCTTCAATTAGAAATTGCAATAAAATGTCGACCTGAGTTGCCCCTAAAGCTTTTTGAATGCCTATTTCTCTAGTGCGCTCTGTAACAGAAACTAGCATGATATTCATAATACCTATACCGCCAACAAGTAAGGAAATGCCAACGACACCACTTAAAACCATCGTAGTATTCGAGGTGATTTTATTAACTGTTTCTAACATTTGTTCAGCGGTACTGATTTTAAAGTCATCGCCATGCTGTTTAGTTAAATTATGATTACGTCGAAGCAAGTTTTTAATGTGCTGTTTTATCGTATCAAGCTGTTCAGTACGATTTATTTGCAGGGAAATACTTATATCGGGTTCTTCTGCGCCGCCCAATAAAGCTTGAGTTGTTGTATAAGGAAGTAAAACATAATCATCTTGATCAAAACCAAATAGTTTACCTCGCTTCTCTAGCACTCCAATAACTTTAAACCATTCACCACCAATTTTTATATACTGGCCAATAACGTCACCCTTAATTTCAAGCTTGTCAATTATTGACGGCTAGCCTTTTGTATTGTTAATAGTTTTTTTATTTTATGTTTTTGCAATTAATTAGTTGTAACTACAAATTTACACTTGAAAAAAACAATTAACGATACATGTCTTGATGGAATTTTAAATAATGAGTATCGTATTGTTGAAATCATTTAATGGAAACTTTTGCAATGCAAGCTAATGACCAAACGCAAAACTTAGACCTCGCCCAAGAGTTGGCTAAATTTGAACAAAAAATTGCCGATGAACAAAAAATTGAACCTAGTGATTGGATGCCTGAAGCGTATCGAAAAAACGTTATTCGCCAAATGTCACAGCATGCCCATTCTGAAGTTATCGGTATGCAACCAGAGGGGAATTGGATCACACGTGCGCCAACACTTAGGCGAAAAGCAATTTTATTATCAAAAGTGCAAGATGAAGGTGGTCATGGTCTATATCTTTATAGCTCAACAGAAACTTTGGGTATAAGTCGCTCACAAATGATTGAAGCATTGCAATCAGGTGAAGCAAAATATGCACAAATTTTCAACTATCCAACGCTTTCTTGGGCGGATATTGGTGCGATAGGTTGGTTGGTTGACGGTGCCGCTATCGTTAATCAAATTACCTTGCAACGTACCTCTTACGGACCTTATTCCCGCGCTATGGTACGAATTTGTAAGGAAGAAAGTTTTCATCAGCGTCAAGGTTACGAAATTATGTATGCGATGGCGAAAGGCACGCCAGTACAAAAACAAATGGCGCAAGATGCACTAAATCGAGTTTGGTGGCCTTCTTTAATGATGTTTGGCCCACATGATGGTGACTCAGCTCATTCAAGTCAGTCGATGGCGTGGAAAATTAAACGTATGTCGAATGATGATTTAAGACAAAAATTCATCGATCAAACGGTACCACAAATAGAAGTACTGGGTTTAGAAATGCCTGATGCTGAAATAAAGTGGAATGAGAGCCGTGGTCACTACGATTCAGGTGAAATTAACTGGCAAGAATTTAAAGAAGTCGTAAACGGCTCAGGTCCCTGTAACTACCAAAGAATTAAGCATCATAAAGCTGCACACCAAGAAGGTGAATGGGTGCGTGAAGCGGTTAGAGTCTATAAAGAAAAACGTCAAAAGCAGCCAAAAAATTCTGCTGCCTAGCCACTTTTGCTAACAACTTTTGTTAAAGCTATTGGTAGTAAGTCGCTCGATAGCAATCAGATAAAGATTAAAGAGAAAAATATGAAACAAGAACATTTAGCTGTATATGAAGTTTTTATTCGCTCAAACCGTGGTTTGGATCACAAACATGTTGGTTCTTTACACGCCGAAAGTCCAGAACATGCACTGATGTATGCACGTGATTGCTATATTCGCCGCTCTGAAGGTGTCAGTATTTGGGTGGTTGAGTCAACCAATATTACCGCTTCAGATGAAAGTGATATCGAAAGTTTTGTTGACCCTATGGACGATAAACCTTATCGACATGCGACACACTATGTGTTGCCTGACCAAGTAGATAACATGTAATGGGAGTTAGTAAAGTGCATTCATTTTCAATAGCAGAACAAGCCCCTTTATTTCGCTTTGTCTTAGGTTTAGCTGATGATGCCGTAGTGTTAAGCCATCGCCTGAGTGAATGGTGCTCCAACGCGCCGTATTTAGAAGAAGATATAGCCTTATCAAATGTCGCGCTTGATTATATTGGTCGTGCGAGAATGTACTATCAATATGCGGCTGAACTTGAAGGTAAAGGTCGTACGGAAGACGATATAGCCTACTTACGTAATGAACGTGAATTTACCAATTTACTCATTCACGAATTACCCAAAGGTGATTTTGCTTTCACTATGGTACGTCAATTTTTACTCGATGCTTTTTATATTTTATATTTGGAAAAATTACTCGACTCAAGTGATGAAACGGTTGCGGCTATTGCAGCAAAATCTATTAAAGAAACACGTTATCATTTGAAGCGAAGCGAACCATGGATCCGTCAGCTATCTGAAGGAACGGTAGAAAGTCGCGATAGACTAATTCGAGCTTTGGACGAGTTAAAAGATTTTGTCGGTGAGTTATTCGAAATGTCAGAATGGGAAGTAGAGCTTGTCGCTGATGGTATTGCCGTTGATCGTGCGAGTTTACAAGCTGACTGGGATGATTATGTACAAAAATTTCTCGCTATTTCAGATATTGAATTCGGCAAGAGTAAATTGCAAATACGTGGTGGACGAAACGGCATTCACACTGAGCATTTGGGCCATATGTTATGTGAAATGCAATATTTGCAACGTAGCTATCCAGCAATGCAGTGGTAAACCGCAATGACAACGGTTAATAAAAAAACAGAAGTAATTCCTACGTCGCATCCAGTATTTGCCCAGCGTCGTTCATTTCGAGCGGCTTCAAAGTATCAAGAACTCTGGCAGGTTCTTGACCAAGTTTGCGATCCTGAATTACCCGGTTTAACACTGTGGGATTTAGGCGTTTTACAAGATGTGCAAATGCAAGGAGAGCAAATAAATGTTGTTATCACGTTAACTTATAGCGGTTGTCCTGCTGTTGATGCAATGACAGAAGATATTATATCCGCATTGACTGCAGCGGGTTATTCCGAAGTAAAAGTCGATATCGCCTTGGCACCTGCATGGACTACAGAAATGATTTCGCCGGCAGGAAAAGCACACTTAAAAACCTTGAATATTGCACCACCTGCACATAATGATGAAGTTGATTGCCCTGTGTGCGGAAGTCATGATACCGAAGTCTTAAGTCAATTTGGCTCTACAGCATGTAAAGCCATGTATCGTTGTGGTAATTGCTTGGAAATTTTTGATTACTTTAAGAATTTATAATTCTTATATTGAGTATTTAAGTTCCCGATAAAAATATCAGGGATGACGAACTGGCTAATCAGTTTAAATTAAAACCATAAAAGAGAATAATATGAGCACAGAATTTTACCCTTTAGCACTCTCGTCGGTGGATCGCTTAACTAAAGATGCCGTAGCATTAAGTTTTGACGTGCCTGAAGAATTAAAAGCAAAATTTACTTATCAGCAAGGACAACATTTGACCCTAAAAGCTGATATTAATGGTGAAGACATTCGTCGCTCTTATTCAATTTGTAGCTCAGTGGTTGAGCAAAAGTTGCAGGTTGCCATCAAAAGAATTGATGAAGGCATATTTTCAAACTATGCCAACGATATATTAAGCAAAGGCATGACTTTGGAGGTTATGCCGCCGCAAGGGCATTTTTATACAGAGTTATCGACTGAAAATAACAATCACTACCTGTTTTTAGCGGTAGGCAGCGGCATAACGCCTATTTTGTCTCATATCCGTTCAATATTGGCGTTAGAACCAAAAGCTAAAGTGACGTTAATTTATGGCAATAAATCGACACCATTAATGATGTTTCGTGAAAAAATTGCATTTATTAAAAATGAATACATCGACAGGTTTGAATGGGTAAATTTATTTACTAAAGAAGAACACGAAGCACAATTGTTTAATGGTCGTATTAGTGCGCAAAAATTAATTGATTTAGACCAAGCGCGTATTATTGAATTAAAGACTTTTAGTGATGTGTTTTTATGTGGTCCAGAAGCGATGATCAACGATGTCGTTACCGCATTAAAATTCTGGAAGTTTGATGAAGCTAATATTCATTACGAGTTGTTTTTCTCCGGTTCCGCAGCTGATGATATTGCTGATAAAAAAGCAAAACGCGCAAAAGAATACGGCGAGAAAATTAGTACAGTCTCAGTAAAAGTCTCGGGGAGAAAGACCTTTATTGATTTGGCTATGGGTGGCGATAATATTTTAGATGCTGCGATGGAAAATGGTGCAGATTTGCCTTTCTCTTGTAAAGGTGGAGTTTGTGCTACTTGTAAGGCGAAAGTGATAAGCGGTAAAGTTGAAATGGACGTTAATCACTCATTAACGGAGCAAGAAGTAGCCGATGGCATGATATTGACCTGTCAGGCGCACCCAGTGACAGAAAATGTAGAAATCGACTTTGATGTCTAGAGTTGTTGCACATTTTTTTATAAGTACATTGATGATGGACATGGAGATCTTAGAGTGAACGACTTTATTGCTGGTCGAAGTGATGCTGCCAATATTAGTTGTAAATCTTTCATTGTCACAGTGTTTGGTGATGTCTTATCACAACATGATAGTTGGCTATGGTTAGGTTCTTTAATTAATGCGTTAAAGCCGTTAGGTTTTTCTGAAAGATTGATCCGTACCTCTGTGTTTCGCTTAGTAAAAGAAGACTGGCTGCAAGTAAATAAAGTCGGGCGATGTAGCTACTATGCTTTTACTGCATCGGCTAAATTGCATTACGAAAAAGCCGCACGCCGTATATATGCTGATAAACAAAATGACTGGCATGGTAACTGGCTATTAGTTTTGCCCAGTTTTGTACCTGAATCACAACAAACAAATTTTAAGCGACAACTACACTGGTTGGGATTTAGCTCTTTGTCATCGGGGGTTTTTGCACACCCGTCAATAGAAAAACAGTCCTTGGAAGAAACGTTAACTGAATTAGGGCTTATCGATGCTGTGGTAATTTTTACCTGTAAAACATTGGATGAAGCATCAGAAAAATCGTTAAAAAAACTCGTGCAACAACGATGGAAACTTGATGAACTTGGTAAGGAGTATCAAGTTTTTCTCAATAAATATCATGAGTTTGCACTAGATTTTCCACAGTTAACAGAACAGCAATGTTTTTTATTACGTACATTACTTGTGCATGAATATCGTCGAATATTACTAAAAGACCATGAGCTTCCACCGCAAATGTTACCCGAAAAGTGGAGTGGGTTCATTGCCCATGACGTCGTGCGAAAAATATACCTTAAGTTGGCTAAACCTTCATTGAGCTATATCAGGAAAGAATTAAAGAATTCAGAAGGATTATTAACAAAAGAGCAAACTTCCTTTTGGCAACGTTTTGGCAAGTTGGGCTAAAATAGTAGATATCTTCGATTCAGCTTTGTAGGTTCTGTTCAAAGTTGCGTACCTACGTCCTGTAGGCAAAATACTACGAGGATATTACAGCGGCAACTGCACACTTTTAAAAAGGCAAATTATAAAATGACAACAGATAACATTTCAGCAAAAGATAGTGTAAATAACTCAGTAGTTAGCACCTGCATTGACAATAATATTGCTGTAATTAGTATTAATTACGCGCCAGTCAATGCATTGTCTCAAGTAGTACGTGCGGGTTTGGTTGCAGAAATTGAATCATTAGAAAGTAATAGTAACGTTAAAGTCATCATCATATCTTGCCTAGGCAAAACTTTTATCGCAGGGGCTGATATTAAAGAGTTTGGTAAACCTGCGACTGAACCTTTTTTACCTGACGTAGTTAACCGAATTGAAGCGTGTAATAAGCCAGTTATCGCAGCTTTATTTGGAACTATTTTAGGTGGTGGTTTCGAAGTAGCATTGTCCTGTCATTACCGAATAGCTTTGAAAAATGCCAAAGTGGGGCTACCAGAAGTCAATTTAGGTTTGATACCTGGTGCGGGTGGTACACAAAGGTTAATGCGCATAATTGGCCCAGAACAAGCATTAGAGATGATCACCTCTGGTCGCCATCTTAATGTGACAAAGTTTGAAGCGACTCCTTTGATTGATCAACTTGTTGATGTTGATCTAAATCTTACTCAAGCAGCTATTGGCTTCGCGCAACAGCTGATTGAACAAGATAGTTTAGCGGTGCGTAGAACGGGTGATATGTTAGTCGATAGTGCTGGTTTTAACTGGCGTGATGCTAAAAATTCAATTATAAAAAAAGCGCGAGGTAAACAAGCGCCTGTAGTCGCTTTTGATGTTTTGGAAAATACCCACAATATGGAGGTTTGTGATGGTATGGCTTATGAACGAGAGCAATTTTTAATACTACGAAGTTCAATGCAGTCAGCGGCTTTAATTCATGCTTTTGGCGCAGAAAAAAAAGCGGCGAAAATCGAGAATAACCGCAATGTAGAGTTAATAAAAGTGGTGACTAAAAAGGTTAACTCTGTCGGCATTATAGGGGGCGGTAACATGGGCTCAGGTATTGCCACCTGTTTTTTGTCAGCTAATTTTAGCGTGCAATTAATTGAGCAATCACCAGAAGCGCTTGAAGCAGGGTTGGCGCGTATAAAGAGCAACTTTACCAGTAATGTTAAACGTGGGCGAATGACACAGCAGGCGGCTGATGCGTTATTAGAAAATTTAGCAGGAAGCACGGATTACCAGTCATTGTGTGAGTGCGACTTAGTACTAGAAGCTGTATTTGAAGATATAACCATTAAAAAACAACTCTTTGCCAAACTAACTGATATTTGTCGAGCCGATACGGTATTTGCCACCAATACTTCCTATCTAGATATTAATGAAATAGCAGCCTCTATTTCAAGGCCTGAGCAATTAGTGGGAATGCATTTTTTTAGTCCTGCTAATATTATGAAGTTATTAGAAATCGTGAAGGCCAAGCACAGCAGTGAGCAAGTGATAGCCACAGCGATGCAAGTTGGCAAACAACTGAAGAAAGTCTCTGTGTTGGTGGGTGTATGTTTTGGTTTTGCTGGTAATCGCATGTATACCCGTTATGGTCGAGAAGTACAGCAGATGTTGTTAGAAGGCGCAAAAGTCGAACAAATAGACAATGCGATGACAGGCTGGGGTATGGCAATGGGACCATTAGCTGTACAAGATCTTTCTGGTATTGATATTGGTCATAATGCCCGTAGTGCACAGCCTTTTCCAGAACATGATAAAGGTTATTTTAGAGCAGCAGCAACTTTAGTAGAAGCCAATCGATTAGGGCGAAAAACTCAAGCAGGTTTTTATCAGTATGATAATGGCAAGAAACAACATGCACCTGAAGTCGAGCTATTATTGACAGAAAAAGCAAAAAGTCTAGGCATAAATCAGCGAAATTTTACCGATGAAGAGATAGTGCAGCGTGCTTTATTTGCTTTAATATCAGAGGGATTAGCGCTACTTAAGGCTGGAATAGTGCAAAGAGTTTCAGATATCGATGTTATTTGGTTGCATGGTTATGGTTTCCCTCGCTACAAAGGAGGCCCTATGTTTCAAGCTAAAGTTTTAGGCAAAGAAAAAGTGGCTCAGCAACTTGCATTTTTTCAATCTGAATTACCTGAACATGGTGCTAAAATCTGGCCAAATGTAGATGTTGATTTACTCGATTGAACCAACTAAAGTCAATAGGGATTAGCAAAGGCATCACTATAGGGCGTCCTAGCATTTTCATGGGAAATTGTATTAATTAACTTTTCTTTTTTTGGAATATTAGTAATGAAGATAAATAAAAACTTGGCCTATGTTTTTGGTTATTGTTTATTTTTGCATCTATCAAGTGTACAGGCAGCCGATGTAACGCATGCTTGTACTGATTTTTCAAAACTGCAGTGGTTGATTGGTGACTGGCAAAGTAAAACGGATAAGACTTTGATCACCGAGTCTTGGCAACTATCAACCGAGCACATCTTGACCGGTAAGGGCGTCACAGAGACGTTGCGTAACGACCCCACAAGTACTAGTGAGTATCTAAATATTACGAAAATAGCCGATGAAATTTTTTACACAGCTAAACCCCCTCAAAATGACTATCCTATTGCTTTTAAGCTTAAATTTTGCCATCAAAATTCGTTGAAATTCGAAAATACCACACACGATTTTCCTCAGTTTATTGAATATACTCAAATTTCTGAGGCAAAAATGATTGCTAAAGTGAGTAGTGAAAATAACCCAGGTTTTGTTATTAACTTTGAGCGCAATGACGTACTGAATCTCAATCAGAAGGCTAATACAGACGCCTTGAGCAAAGCCGACATCGTTCAGCTTTATGTTGATGCTTATAACCAGAAAAATTTAACTGGAATGATGAAGTTTGCATCTCAAGACATTAAATGGATGAGTATAGATAGTGATAAATTATCGTTAGAAACAAAAAATAAAACCGAATTAATATCAGCGTTAAAGCAACACTTCGCTAGAGCGAGAAAGTCGAATTCTAGCTTATCGGAGCTCATTGAACGTGGCCGTTTTGTTTCAACTGTTGAAAAGTCCACAGCTAAGAAATTAGGAAAAGTATCGAGTTATTGTAGTCTTTCAGTTTATGAATTCTCGAACAAAAAGCGGCAAGAAAATTTAATTAAAAATGTTTGGTACTACGCCGCACAAAAGTGTAGTTAAGTCCAGCATTACGCTTCTTCAATAATACAGCCTTTCTAGATAAATTTTGTTACAAATAAGAAGCGGTTATCACGCTAGTTTGTTGGTTCACATTGTGTTGAAATATTGTTCATGGCGCTAGTTTATTAATAAGCAACGATTGTCGTAATAAACATTTATGGTGCAATAAGCAATAATAATTCAACAGGTGAAAGTCAATGAAAAAAATAACAAAACTTTCGGCGGCGATGATTGCCACCGGCCTACTGTTTGGCTGTACGGATAGTGTTAGGTCTACTACAGCAACATCAGAAACAAACAATGCAGTACAAGCGATAGCCCACTCACAGGATAATTCGCAAGAAAAATTCAGTATTCCTTTTGAGCAATACACTTTAGCGAATGGCCTAAAAGTAATTTTGCATCAAGATAAGTCTGATCCCATAGTGGCAATGGCGACCATCGCGCACGTTGGTTCTAATCGAGAAAAACCAGGACGCACAGGTTTCGCTCACTTTTTCGAACATATGTCTTTCAATGATTCAGAAAATGTACCTAAAGGTGCGAACCGAAAAATGATCCCTGAACTGGGTGGCACACGAAATGGTGGTACTTGGAACGATGGTACTATTTATTATGAGGTTGTTCCTAAAGATGCTTTTGCAAAACTCATGTGGATAGACTCCGACCGACTTGGTTTTATGATCAATACGGTTGATCAAGGAACATTAGAAAGAGAAAAACAAGTTGTAAAAAATGAAAAAAGGCAAAGGGTTGATAATAGAGCCTATGGGCACACAGGCCATGTTATTCGTAAAGCGTTATATCCAGAAGAACATCCTTATAACTGGACCGTTATTGGTGATTTACAAGACTTACAAAACGCAACTTTAGATGACGTTAGAGAGTTTTATAACACCTTTTACGTTCCGTCAAATGCGACTTTGGTTATTGCAGGGGACATTGACTTTACTGAAACTAAAGTTATGGTTGAAAACTGGTTCGGAGAAATTAAAAAGGGTCAGCCGTTAGAGCCTATAAAAGCCATGCCAATAACTTTAGCTGAATCTAAATACCTCTATCACGAAGACAACTTAGCTAAATTACCAGAACTGAGAATTACCTTACCTACGGTGGAGCAATATCATCCCGATTCTTGGGCGTTAACGGCGCTAGCTGAAATATTATCTGAAGGTAAAGAGGCGCCATTATTTTCTACTTTAGTTAAAAAAGATAAATTTGCACCTTCGGTATCTGCCAATCAAAGCTCTGATGAAATAGCGGGTACTTTTACTTTTAGAGTACGAGCTAATGCTGGAGTAGGTCTTGGTAACATCGAAAGCTCGATTGCCAAAGCGTTAAAGTCATTTGAAGAAAATGGTTTTAGTGACAACCAACTAACGAAAATAAAAGCGCGCCAAGAAACAGACTTTTATAACAATATCTCTAGTGTTTTAGATAAAGCATTTCAATTGGGTATCTATAACGAATATGCTGGCGATCCAAACTACATAAGCACTGATATTGAAGAAATTAGCAAAGTAAGCCGTGCTGATATCATGCGTGTTTACCACACTTATATAAAAAACAAACCTGCGGTAGTAACAAGCTTTGTACCTAAAGGGCAGAGAAACTTAATTGTGACAGGCTCTAAAAAAGCGAATGTTGTTGAAGAGGAAATTGTTGCAGGTGCAGAAAAAGAATTCACCGAAAACGAAGGCGGTTATGTAAAAACAAAAACAGTTTTTGATCGCTCTGAACCACCTTTAAGTGAAGCACCTGTTGTTAAAATGCCTGACGTTTGGCAATCTAAGCTAGATAATGGTATGGAAGTATATGGCATAGAGCATAGCGAATTACCTTTAGTTGAATTTAGTTTGCGTATTGACGGTGGACAATGGTTAGATAAAGCAAACAAATTAGGCAATGCTTCGTTAATGGCTGCATTGATGAATGAAGGTACAACTAACAAAACGGCTGCACAATTAGAAGAGGCTATTGGTTTATTAGGGGCAAGTTTAACGGTTTCCTCTCGATTAGATGCTGTTTATGTTTCAGGCAATACCCTAACCAAAAACTTTGACGCGACTATAGAGCTAATGACTGAAATTTTACTCGAGCCAAGGTTTGAACAACAAGACTTTGAACGATTGAAAAATAGACAGTTAACCCGAATTAAAAGCACTTTAGGAAATCCAGCTCGCATTGCTCGCCAAGCTTTTTATCGTCAAGTTTATGGCCAAAACCATTTAGCTGGCAATCCACTAGGCGGAATTGAGGATACGGTTAAAAACATTAAGCTTGCAGATGTTAAAACTTGGTACAAGAGCAATATCTCACCGCAAAATGCCAGTTTA
>Ga0105356_10004094_pt1 | contig 14153 bp, 12 predicted proteins | sample GOMGulsemesocosm_3_FD_83502 | JGI IMG/M metagenome (GOLD analysis project Ga0105356, IMG submission 83502) | Methane-oxidizing microbial communities from mesocosms in the Gulf of Mexico - GOM9D Gulf of Mexico | ecosystem: Environmental > Aquatic > Marine > Cold seeps | place: Gulf of Mexico...
AAACAGAACGTAATGGTAACTATCCGTTTATCTCGTGGTGGCTCTAAGAAGCGCCCTTTTTATCATTTGAATGTTAGTGATAGCCGCACTTCTCGCGACGGTCGTTTTATTGAGCGCGTTGGCTTTTTTAACCCTACTGCCAGCGGTGTTGAAGAGCGTCTGCGCGTAGATCAAGAGCGTGTTGAATACTGGGTTGGCATGGGCGCACAATTGTCTGACCGTGTAGCGAAATTGGTTTCAGACGCCAAAGCTGCCTAATAGCTAATGTCTGATGACTTGGCTAAGCTGCAGGTGGTGGCAAAAATCACTGCCGTCTACGGTGTAAAAGGTTGGGTCAAGATTCATTCCTATACCGATCCCATAGAGAATTTTATGGACTTTAGCGACTGCTACCTGGATCGCGGAGATCAGTGGCAGCCGATTGAATTCGAATCGGTTAAGCGCCATGGTAAAGGTTTGGTCGCATTGATTGAAGGTGTCGATGATCGTGAGCTTGCTAGAACGTATTGCCAGCACGACATCGCCGTTTCCAGTGACGCGTTTCCGCGCTTAAGTGGCGACGAGTATTACTGGCATCAGTTGCCCGGGTTAGCTGTCTATTGCGCAGGCGAGAACGGCACTCAGCTATTGTTGGGTCGGGTCGATCACGTTATGGCAACAGGTGCCAATGATGTATTGGTGGTGCGTCCGACGCGTGGTGACAGCGGTGCAGGCAGTATTGATGACAGCGAGCGGCTGATTCCCTGGATTAAAGATCAGGTTATTCAGAAGGTTGATTTGGAAGCCGGCAGGATTCAGGTTGATTGGGATCCGGAGTTTTAACTGCTGGGCTTTACTAGTGAGTGTTAACGGTTGTTCTGACCACGTGGTGCAATAGTCGAGATGATGCAGATAGCTGTCATTACTTTGTTCCCTGAAATGTTTGCGGCGATCAGCGAGCACGGTGTTAGCTCCCGCGCTCTAAAGAAGAAGTTAGTGAGTTTACAGCTGTTGAATCCTCGTGATTTTACCGAGGACAAACATCGCACAGTCGACGATCGTCCCTACGGTGGCGGTCCCGGTATGGTGATGAAGGTTGGGCCCTTGCGCGGCGCGATTCAGGCGGCAAAGGATCGTCTCGGCGGTGGCATAGTGATATATCTGTCGCCCCAGGGTCGCACTTTGGATCAAGCTGGGGTCGAAGAACTCAGTCGCCGGGGTAACTTGATTTTTGTCGCTGGTCGTTACGAGGGTATCGACGAGCGGCTCATAGAGACTGATATCGACGAAGAGTGGTCGGTCGGTGACTATGTATTAAGTGGTGGTGAATTGGCCGCCATGGTGACAATAGACGCGGTAGTGAGATTGCTACCCGGGGCGCTGGGGCATGAATTGTCGGCGCAGCAAGATTCTTTTGCCGGCGTCACCGAAGACGCTAGTGTGAGTGGCTCAGGTCTATTGGACTGCCCGCACTACACTAGACCAGAACACGATGAGAATCGCCCAGTACCGGACGTGTTACTGAGCGGTGATCACAAAAATATTCGGCGCTGGCGATTAAAGCAAGCGTTGGGACGGACTTGGCTGCGGCGTCGCGATTTGATAGAGCGTCGTCAATTAAGCAAAGAAGAGAACAGCTTGTTAGCTGACTTTATTCGAGAGCGTGAGCTCGAGCAATTGTAAGTCACAGGGTGAATGCCCAGCTAACACAGTAAAGATTAACAACATTAGCATTAGCTGTGAAGCTATCGTATTTCAGGAGCCAGACATGAGCACCAATAAAATTATCGCCGAACTTGAAGCGGAACAAATGAGCAAAGAAATCCCGGAGTTTGGCCCAGGCGATACTGTCGTGGTTCAAGTTAAGGTTAAAGAGGGAACTCGCGAGCGTTTGCAGGCCTTCGAAGGCGTTGTAATCGGCAAGCGCAATCGCGCTCTGAACTCAGCCTTCACCGTGCGTAAAATTTCTCACGGTATCGGCGTAGAGCGTACCTTTCAAACTTATAGTCCTCTGGTTGAGAGCATTGCGGTGAAGCGTCGCGGCGATGTGCGCCAAGCCAAGCTGTATTACTTGCGTGAATTGAGTGGCCGCGCCGCCCGTATCAAAGAAAAGCTGGGTTAATTCAAGCACTTTGTACGCATTCGAAAGGCAGCCTGAGGCTGCCTTTTTTAATGGCGCGGCACGGGCAGCGCTCGCGGAAGCAGCGCATAGGCGTGTTTAATGGCTAAAAAGGTCAGCGACCCGGTGATAAACCGTTTTTTGGACGCGCTGTGGCTGGAGCGCGGGCTCAGTCGCAACACGCTGGAGTCCTACGGTCGCGACTTGGCACAGTTCGATCACTGGATAGAGCATGGTTCGCTACAGACGGTCGATGGCGCTGCCATCGAAGCGTATTTAGCTGATCGGCTAGAACACCGGCAATCCGCCAGATCGGTGGCCAGGCTGCTGTCTTGCCTGCGGGGGTTTTATCGCTATTTATTGCGAGAATCGCAAATCTCTATCGACCCTACTCTAGGCATTGACAGTCCGAAACTGGGGCGTCCGCTACCCAAATCGCTCAGTGAACGCGATGTGGAACGACTGCTGGAAGCTCCGGACAGCGACGACTTCTTGCAGTTGCGGGACCGGGCGATGCTCGAGCTGCTGTACGCCTCAGGCTTGCGGGTGACCGAACTAGTCACGTTGCAGCTAGGTCAGGTCAGTATCAACCAGGGCGTGGTCAGAGTCATGGGCAAAGGCAGTAAAGAGCGGCTGGTGCCAACTGGGGAGGAGGCTCTGGCTTGGTTGCTCGAATATATCGAACGCAGTCGGCCGCTATTGTTGCGGGGTAAAGTGAGCGAGGTGCTGTTTCCCTCTAGACGCGGCGCGGCGATGACGCGACAGGCCTTTTGGTACCGGGTAAAACTCTATGCCCGGCGCGCCGGTATCGACAGGGCGCTGTCTCCACATACCTTGCGTCACGCATTTGCCACCCATTTAGTCAATCACGGTGCCGATCTTCGGGTGGTGCAGTTGCTGTTGGGTCACAGCGACCTGAGTACCACTCAAATCTATACCCATGTCGCTAGGGAGCGTATGAAGTCTTTGCACGCCCAGCACCACCCCCGGGGATGAGCGTGAGCTATGTCAACGCCTGCTAACAGCCGAGGCGATAGCCCGTGGCATATGAGCGACGCCGTGATAGACTCTGACCTATACATTTATACCTAAATAGACACCTCCATCTATTACACTATATTCACACTACATTGAGAGAACTGATCGATGAAACAGATATTAAGAGGCACCGCGATTTTGCTTTGTCTGCTGTGCAGTGCGCTGGCCACTGCGGCCATTGAAGTCCCTTCAGCCCAGGTACCGACGTCAGTGGATCGTGCTATTCGCAGTAGTTTCAAGCTCAGCCGTCCCGATATCGAACTCGAGTCAATTACGGCCAGTGCGGTTGAGGGGATTTTCGAAGTGAAGGTGCAGGGAGGTCCGGTATTATATACCAGCGCCGATGGTCAACATTTTATTTTGGGTGACATGTACGCGGCCGCGGCAAACGGTTTTGTCAATTTGGCAGAGCGGGCACGGGAAGGCGATAGGGCACAGCTAATGGCGTCGGTTGACCTCGAGGATATGATTATTTTTTCCCCGCAGCAGCTACCGGCGAAGGCAACTGTGATGGTATTTACCGATGTCGATTGCTTTTACTGCCAAAAATTGCATAAAGAAATACCGGATTTAAACCGCATCGGTATTGAGGTGCGCTATTTGGCCTATCCCCGTGCTGGAGTGGGCTCAGATTCCTATAAGAAGATTGCCAGTGCCTGGTGTTCGCTCGATAGACAGGCAACATTGACACGATTGAAAAATCGCCAGTCGGTGGCAACTAATGTATGCCCCGACAACCCTGTGGCCAGTCAGTTTGATCTGGGCCAGAAAGTGGGTGTCAGTGGTACTCCGGCATTGGTGACGCCCGAGGGTCGCCTATTTCCTGGTTATATGCCGGCGCTGCGTATGGCCAGTGTTTTAGGGGTTGAAGTCGATCCCATTATTGCCGCGCAGTTGCAGCAAAAAGAAGACGCCCAGACAAAAAAATAGGTCCGCGACAATCCCGAAAGCGGCGCCCTGCGGTGCCGTTTTTTTTTGCAGCTCGCTTTAGCCAAGCGCTATCGTTATGGCATTGCCGGCGCAGCTGAAATACAATTGCCCTTTGCCCAAGTCGTTGATCAATTGATAATGTCTTGCCATGGGTGCGTAGAAGGAGAATAGTTTGAACCCGGTAAAAATAGGTATTTGTGGTCTCGGAACAGTCGGTCGAGGGAGTCTTGAGGTGTTAACGCGCAATAGCGTTGAGATTGCTGGCCGGGCGGGTCGCGATATTGTTGTTAGTCATGTCGGTGCCAGAGGCGGCGCGGATATTGAGGGTGTAACGGTTAGCCGCGATATTTTTGCGGTGGCCGATGATCCCCAGGTCGATATACTGGTTGAGTCGATCGGCGGCACTGGCGTCGCCAAAGAGCTAATACTCAGGGCTATCGCCAATGGCAAACATATCGTCACCGCCAACAAGGCGCTGATCGCCGAGCACGGCAATGAACTGTTTGCCGCCGCCACTAATGCCGGTGTAACCGTTGCCTATGAGGCCGCAGTTGCGGGGGGCATCCCCATCGTCAAGGCAATGCGCGAAGGCTTGGCGGCTAATAAAATTGAGTGGCTGGCTGGCATTATCAACGGCACCGGTAATTTTATTCTCACCGAAATGCGCGACAAAGGACGAGACTTTGACGACGTATTGGCCGAGGCGCAGGCGCGCGGGTATGCCGAAGCCGACCCGACCTTTGACGTCGAGGGTATCGATGCGGCTCACAAACTGGTGATTTTGGCTTCGCTGGCCTTTGGTATCCCGCTGCAATTCGACAAAGTGTATACCGAGGGTATTAGCAAAATATCGACCTCCGATGTTGATTATGCCGATGAACTGGGTTATAGCATTAAGCACTTAGGGGTCACCCGTCGCACCGAACAGGGCATCGAATTGCGGGTGCATCCCACCATGATTTCCAAGTCGCAGCTCATTGCCAATGTCAACGGAGTGATGAATGCGGTATTGGTTAAAGGCGATGCCGTCGGGCCAACGCTTTACTACGGTCCCGGTGCCGGTGCCGAACCCACCGCTTCGTCGATCGTGGCTGATATTGTCGATATAGCCCGCAGTCTAGCCGTCGATCCACAGCATAGAGTGCCATTTTTGGGCTTTCACACGCAGTCACTTAGCGACACGCCAGTACTGGACATCGGCTCGATTGAGACCGGCTATTATTTGCGAATGTCTGCTCAAGACAAGCCCGGGGTATTGTCCAAGGTGGCGCAGATTTTGTCGGATAGGGGTATTAGTATAGAGGCCATTATTCAGAAGGAAGCTGCTGCCGGCACCGATTATGTACCGCTTATTATTCTGACCAGCCGCTCAGTTGAAAATAAGCTGATGGCGGCGATAACCGATATTGAGGCGCTGCCGGCGATTGGCGGTGCTGTCACTCGTATTCGGGTCGAAGCACTGGGTTGAGCATATAATAGGGCCTGAAACTCAGCGCGCACGTAGCGACTTGTCGATCAGAGCACAATGCAAAAATAGTAGATCAATAGTACGAGGTTAGAGATGAAATATATCAGTACCCGCGGCCAGTCACCGGCGCTAAATTTTGAGCAAGTTTTGTTGACGGGCCTCGCCCCGGACGGCGGTCTGTACGTGCCGGAACAATTACCACAGTTTACGGCGCAGCAGATTGCAGCTTTTGCTTCACTGTCTTATGCGGAACTGGCCTTCACTATTGTGCAGCCCTTTGTTGACGACTGCATACCCAGTGAAGATTTGAAAGCCATTATCGATGAAACCTATGTGGACTTTCGCCACCCCTCGGTGGCGCCGCTGGTACAGCTGGGTCACAACGAGTGGGTGCTGGAATTATTCCAGGGGCCGACCCTGGCCTTTAAGGATTTTGCCCTGCAATTATTGGGACGTCTGCTCGACTATGTGCTGCAGCGTCGCGATCAGAAAGTAGTCATTATGGGGGCGACCTCTGGCGATACAGGGTCCGCAGCCATTCAGGGCTGTAAGCGCTGTAGCAATATAGACATTTTTATATTACACCCCTACCAGCGTGTGTCTGAAGTGCAGCGTCGGCAAATGACCACAGTGCTGGCCGACAATATTCACAATATTGCGGTACGTGGCAATTTTGACGACTGCCAGTCGATGGTAAAAGCGAGTTTTAACGACAAGAGCTTTTTGCCTGAAGATCGTCAGTTGGTCGCGGTTAACTCGATTAACTGGGCGCGCATCATGGCGCAAATTGTCTACTACTTTTATGCAGCAGTGGCCCTCGGTGCCCCTGAACGTGCGGTGGCGTTTTCGGTGCCAACCGGTAATTTTGGTGATATTTATGCCGGCTACCTGGCCTCGAAAATGGGACTGCCGATCGATCAATTGATTGTCGCAACTAACACTAACGATATTCTTCATCGCTGTATTAGCGGCAATAACTTTGCCAAACAGAAATTGCAGCACACTTTGTCTCCGAGTATGGATATTGTTATATCGAGCAACTTTGAGCGGATTTTGTTTGATTGCTACGATCGTGACGGTGCGGCGATTAAGGACTTAATGGCACGTTTTCAAGTGGAAGATGTACAACTGTCGAATTCCGCTTTCAGCTCTATCAGCGAGCTATTTGACAGCCACACCGTTGACGATCAGCAGACAGTTGCTACCATCGCCGATGTTTATAACAGCAGCGAGTATCTGTTAGATCCGCACTCCGCAATCGGCGTCAACGCCGCCAGACAGGTCAGGCGGCGCCAAGATATTCCTATGATTACTTTGGCCACGGCCCACCCGGCTAAATTCCCTGAGGCGGTGATGAAAGCGGGTTATCCGCGGCAGCCGGAACTGCCGGCGCACATGGCTGGTTTGTTCGAGGCTCCAGAGCGCTGCGCGGTAGTTGATAACGATATCGTCAAGGTGCATCAGTTTATAAATGACAATATCGAGATGTGAGTAGTTTGCAGGACTATAGTGCGCGATTGTAGAATAGCGACACCATAGCTGTGGTAGCAGGGCTAGGAGTACAGCAGTGTCGAGCGCAACAAAAATAATAACCAGGCGCGAGGCGGTCGACCCGGCGAGTTATCAATTCGACGGCGATCAGCCGCAGCGCTTGCAGACAATATTTGCCGCCCGTGGCGCCCTCAGTGATCAGGATGTGGCGATTGGCCTGGCTGGGCTATTGCCACCCAACAACTTAGCCGGTCTCGACTCTGCGCTGGCGTTATTAATCAAGGCCCTAGAGCAGCGCCAGCGCATTGTTATTGTCGGCGACTTCGACGCGGATGGCGCCACCAGTAGTGCCTTGGCGGTGCTGAGCCTGCGGGCCATGGGCGCGGCCTGGGTTGACTTTTTAGTACCCAACCGCTTCGAGTATGGCTATGGTCTTACCCCGGAAATTGTCGAGGTAGCAAAGGCACAGCAGCCGGACCTAATCCTCACCGTCGACAATGGCATCTCCAGTATAGATGGTGTCGCCGCCGCGAACAGCGCCGGTATCGCGGTATTGGTCACCGATCACCACTTACCTGGTCGGGAATTACCTGCCGCCGCCGCTATCGTCAATCCCAATCAACAGGGTTGTGGTTTTGCTAGCAAAAATTTGGCCGGGGTGGGGGTTATTTTTTATGTGATGTCGGCGCTAAAAACAGCACTTAAAAACAATGGCTGGTTTTCCCGCCAACAGCTGGTGGAGCCGGCCATGGCGGACTATTTAGACTTGGTCGCGCTGGGCACTGTCGCCGATGTAGTGCCCTTGGATCACAATAACCGTATCTTAGTAGAACAGGGACTGCGCCGTATGCGCGCCGGGCGTATGCGTCCAGGAATCCGGGCGCTGTTACAAGTTGCCGGGAAGGATCACCGCCGCTTGGTCAGTGCCGATATGGGTTTTGCCATCGGGCCGAGACTTAATGCGGTGGGCCGCTTGGACGATATGAGTCTGGGCATCAACTGCCTGATCACCGAGGACGAGCGTCTGGCAGCGGAATTAGCTGGGCAGATGGATGACTTAAATCAGGATCGTAAGTCCATCGAGGGCACTATGCAGCGCGAAGCAATGGTCAGCCTAGCGGCGCTGTCATTGCGGCCCGCGGCGATGCCCTTTGGCCTGTGTCTGTACGATGGCCAGTGGCACCAGGGTGTAGTCGGTATTCTCGCCTCTCGAGTAAAAGACCGCTATCACCGTCCGGTGATAGCCTTTGCCGACGATGTGGCTGGTGTAAGTATTAAGGGCTCTGCACGCTCTATCCCGGGTTTTCATATTCGCGATGCCCTCGATGTGGTAGCCAGTAAACACCCGCAGTTGCTGAGTAAATTTGGCGGTCATGCCATGGCGGCGGGCATGAGCCTGCAGTTACAGGATTTCCAGGCCTTTTCTGAGGCTTTCGACACTGAGGTGAGGCGCCAGCTAGTCGAGGCAGATTTACAGGCGCAGTTACTCACCGACGGCGAACTGTCGCGGTCAGAATTCACTCTTGATTTGGCTCACACTCTGCGTCTGGCGGGGCCCTGGGGTCAGCATTTCCCGGAACCCTTGTTCGACGGTGTGTTTAGGCTGGTGCAACAGCGTATCGTCGGCAGCAATCATTTAAAAATGGTGCTGGCCGTCGACGACAGCGGTCAGCAACTGATTGACGCTATCGCTTTTAATGTTGATCTGGAGCGCTGGCCCAATGCCGATGTCGAATCAGTGCGGGTGGTTTACAAACTTGACGTGAATGACTTTAGGGGGCGCCAATCACTACAGCTACTGGTCGACTATATCGAAGCCCTGTGACAACATGTTGATGTCAGCAGGCTTTGTTTTTAGCCCCTAGGCATTAGAAATACGCGCTATCTACCTTTTATTGCAGCAGCGAAACAGGAGCGAATCGATGATTAGCCAGCAGCAGGCCCTGGACAGTGCGATTAGTACTGCAGCCTGGATTAACCAGTATCAGCGCAGCACAGAACAGGGGCTTTGTTGGAGTCGCACCCCGGAAAAGCCGCAGAGCCTGCGCCGCGACCTGTACCACGGTTCCGCCGGCATCGCGCTGTTTATGAGTGAGCTCTATCTGGCCACCGGTGACAGCGGCTATAAAAAAACCGCCCTGAGCGCCTGTGCGGATATTGTCGCCTATGTGCGCTGCCAAGAGCGTTTGTCCTGTGCCATTATGACAGGTTGGCCCGGTTACGCCTTTGCTCTGTGCGAGGTGGCCAAGCACTGTGACGCGCCGCAGTTGCGGGACACCGCAGCCTACTGTCTGGACAAACTCATTGCCCAGGCCAGCGACATTGGCAGCGGTATCGGTTTTATTGAGCCCATGCCTTTTTCTGACATCAGTGGTTTTACTGGCGATAGAGAAATTCACGATACATCTGTGGGTGCCGCCGGTGCCGCCCTAGTATTGCTTTACGCACACGAAGAGCTGCTGCATCCGCAGGCGTTGCAGTGGGCTACGGCGATTAGCGAGCGCTTGCTGGATGTCGTCGAAAAGGTCGAAGGGGGTTATACCTGGGGGCTGATGAGCGATTGTCCCTTTCCCTTCGCTGCACCCAATTTTGCCCACGGCGGGGCCGGTGTCGGTTTTCTAATGGCCCGGCTGTACCAGCACAAGCCTGATCAACGTTATCTTGATGCCGCCATAGCGGCCGCTAACTACCTGCAGAGCATTGCCACGCCGACCGGCTCAGGTCAGTTGGTGCGCCACACTATGACTCGGGAGGGTGAGGGCTTGTTTTATCTCGGCCAATGTCATGGCCCCCCAGGTACCTCGCGGCTGTTTCGCTTATTAACACAGATAACCGGAGAGCCGAGCTGGGATAGTTGGGGCAGCGGTTTAACGGATGCCCTAATCGATATTGAAGCGCCGCAAGTGCGAGGTCGGGGCTTGTGGAACAATGTGTCACAGTGTTGCTGTGACGCGGGTATTGGTGATCACGCGCTTACGTTGTACCGGCTCAGTGGTGAGGACCGTCATCTACAACTGGCGCTGCGCACTGGCAGCGAAATTGTAGCCCATAGTGCCACTGATGGCGCTGGGCACATGTACTGGCCGCAGGCAGAGCACCGTAGTCGCCCCGACTTTATCGAACAGCAAACCGGTTATATGCAAGGTGCCGCGGGAGTCGGCAGTTTTTTATTACATCTGTCTACAGTGCAGTCCGACAAACCGGTGAAAATTGTGTTTCCGGATTGTAGCGCGCTGCAATAACTAGCGCTGGCCACCCGGGGCGTATGGCTGTCCAGCACCGAGTGACAAGCAAAAAAAAACCGCTGCCAGGCAGCGGTTTTTTTATACCAGCGGGTGCTTATGGTAGCAAGTGGGCTACCGCATCACGCTCTTCGGTTAACTCGGTCTGTGTGGCCTTCATTTTTTCTTCGCTAAAGGCATTGATCGGCAGACCCTGGACAATTTCCCAGTCGCCGTTTTTACAACGACAGGGGAAGGAATAGATCAGACCTTCGGTAATACCGTAGGAGCCGTCAGAGTAAACTCCCATACTAACCCAATCGTCGCCCTCGGTACCCAGCGCCCAGTTGCGCACGTGGTCGATCGCGGCATTGGCTGCGGAGGCTGCCGATGAAGCGCCTCGGGCCTTAATAATGGCCGCGCCGCGCTGCTGTACGGTGGGGATAAAGTCGTTTTCATACCACTGCTGCTCGACCTGATCGATCGCTGCTGCGCCGCTGACCTTGGTATTGTACAGATCGGGGAACTGGGTGGCAGAGTGATTGCCCCAAACCACCATATTGCTGACTTCGGTGACTGCCTTGCCGGTTTTTTGGGCAATTTGGGTCTTGGCCCGATTGTGATCCAGACGCATCATCGCGGTGAAGTTGCGTGGGTTAATACCGACAGCATTGCGCTGAGTGATCAGTGCGTTGGTATTGGCAGGGTTGCCTACAACCAGTACTTTGATGTCTTTGCTGGCATTGTCGGCAATTGCCTTGCCCTGCACCGAGAAAATAGCTGCGTTGGCTTCTAGTAAGTCCTTGCGCTCCATACCGGGGCCGCGGGGACGGGCACCTACCAGGAGGGCATAGTCACTGTCTTTAAAACCAGTATTGGGGTCATCGGTACAAACCACGCCGGCCAATAGTGGAAAAGCACAGTCGTCCAATTCCATCTTAACGCCTTCTAGGGCATCCATGGCCGGAGTGATGTCTAGCAGCTGTAAAATGACCGGTTGGTCATTGCCCAGCATGGCGCCGGAGGCGATGCGAAATAACAATGCGTAGCCAATTTGACCGGCTGCACCTGTAACGGTAACGCGTACGGGTTGTTTCATTGCTCTATCCTATATAGTTGGATGTTGTGAATTGTAACGCCTTGTCGGGTCCCTAGGGCGAGCTTGACCCGGAGTCATACCGGAGCACCAGTACCAGCGGGAATATGTCTGCCTCACAATACGGGCGCCCATTTTATTGATTTGTCAGCAACATTTCCACCTCTATCTGGTTTGCCGCGCCGCCGATCACCGCAGGCATTTGAGATTGTTGTGGCTGGTACTCAGCGTATTCCGGTCACATAAGCTTGAACTTGTTCCAAAAAAGGGCAGCGGGGATTCGCTGCGCCGTCTTGATCGCGGTATTTTATGATTGTTAGGTGACGGCAGTGGCGATCAGTTACCGGGCTAAAGCGCCTGCGCTCAGGTATAGATTACTACAGCTTTACTGCAAAATTTACTGCAGCATTTACCGGTAAAAGCGGCTAAAATAGCCACTGTCCAGCAAATAGTGAGTCGAGTCGGTGTTAAATCCCAACAAAAAAGAAAAGTTAGAATACAACAAACTGCATAAGCGCCTGCGTAGAAACGTTGGACGCGCCATCGACGATTATACGATGGTGGAGGAGGGTGATCGTATTATGGTGTGCCTGTCTGGAGGCAAGGATTCCTATGCGATGTTGGACTTACTGATTAATCTACAGAAAAGCGCACCGATCGACTTTGAGCTAGTAGCGGTTAACCTAGACCAGAAACAGCCAGGTTTCCCTGTGGAAGTGCTACCTAACTATCTGGATCAACTGGATATAGAATACTATGTGGTCGATAAGGACACTTATTCGATCGTAGTGGCCAAAACCCCCGAGGGGAAAACTACTTGTGGTCTTTGCTCACGCCTCAGACGTGGCACGCTGTATGCCTTCGCCGAAAAAATAGGTGCCACCAAAATAGCCCTGGGTCACCACCGGGACGACATTATGGAAACCTTGTTTCTGAATATGTTTCACGGCGGCAAGCTCAAGGCGATGCCGCCAAAATTGCGTTCCGATGACCGTCGCAATGTGGTCATTCGCCCCCTGGCCTACTGTAAGGAAGCCGATTTAATCGCCTATGCCGATTACCGAGAATTCCCTATCATTCCCTGTAATTTGTGCGGTTCTCAAGAAAATTTGCAGCGACAGCATATCAAGGCTATGTTGCGAGATTGGGAGAAGAGTTTCCCGGGCCGGGTTGAAAATATTTTCCGGTCAATTCAGAGTGTTGCCCCCAGTCAGCTGGCTGACACCGCGCTGTTTGATTTCGAGAATCTACCTTTGGATCGGTCCGAGCAGCGCGCTGACTACGCCTATGAAGAACCAGTGATCGCTGCGTCGAATCACGGGGTGCAGATTATCGAGGCCATGCAGTTGGCCTAGTCGCGTGGCCATTGGCTAGGTTCTCTTGGTAATGTACATTTTGAGTAAGCCGTATTTTTGGCCAGTGCTAATCCTTTTAGCGCTGGGACTTGTGGTCATGCCACCATCATTCGGTAGCTGTGCGTGTTCTAGGCGCCGCTAGCCCGTAGTTTATTGAATATTTTTGGAGATCAACGATGAAAAGTTCCTCTAACCCGGTAGTCATTAGCGGTGTAGGGCTGTGGACGCCAGAGCATTCCGTCTCTAACGACGAGTTGGTGTTGGCCTACAATGGCTATGTCGAGCGCTATAACAGCGACAATGCCGAGGCCATCGCGGCCGGGGACATGACGGCGAAAACGGGTTCTAGCTCCGAATTTATCGAGAAAGCCTCGGGTATAAAGAGCCGCTTTGTCTACCGCAAGGAAGGGGTGCTGGATATAGATCGGATGCGACCGCTGCTGGAAGAGCGCGGCAACGACGAGCTCTCACACCAGGGCGAGATGGCGCTCAACGCTGCTCGTAAGGCGATCGCCGCCGCCGGTAAGAAGCCCGAGGACATCGACGCAGTTATCGTTTCCTGCGCCTATACCCAGCGTTCCTATCCCGCCATCGCCATCGAGGTCCAGGCGCAGCTGGGTATCGAGGGTTTTGGTTTCGATATGTTAGTGGCCTGCAGCGCCGCTACGTTCGCCCTGCAGCGGGCTTATGAAATGGTCGCCGCGGGCACCGCGCGCTGTGTGCTGGCGATCAACCCGGAGTTAACCTCGCCGCAAAACAACTGGCGTGACCGGGATAGTCATTTTATCTTTGGCGATGTCGCCACGGCGACGGTGGTAGAAACCGCAGATAGCTGTCAGTCGGCGCACAGCTATGAAATACTGGATACCAAAGCGGTGACAGTGTACTCCAATAATATTCGCTCCAATTTCGGTTATACCTCCTATGTCGATGACAGCGACCCCTACGGTGCCGACAAATTTTTCATTCAAAACGGTCGCAAGGTTTTTAAAGAGGTCTGTCCTATGGCCGCCGAACATATCAGTAGTCAGCTGACCTCGCTGGGCTTGGAGGTGGGAGATATTCAGCGCTGGTGGTTGCACCAGGCCAATATTAATATGAATTCACTTATTGTTAAACGGCTGCTGGGACGCCCGGCAACTGAGCGCGAAGCCCCCATTGTCTTAGACCGCTATGCCAACACCGCCTCGGCAGGGTCGCTCATCGCCTTCAATCTCAATCACGAGGATTTGCAGGCCGGTGATACTGGGGTGATCTGTTCCTTCGGTGCGGGCTATTCCATTGGCAGTTTGGTACTTAGAAAACGCTAGAGTGCCAGCTTGGCAATTTATCGATGGGCAGTGCCAGTGTTGCCCAGCAAATGAATAACACGTTGATCGCGCTGGTCCTGCTGGCGCTGCTGCGATGACCACAACCGGCGCAATGCTGTAGGTGCAGTGCTCGAGCGCCACTCTCG
>Ga0105356_10004101_pt1 | contig 14136 bp, 16 predicted proteins | sample GOMGulsemesocosm_3_FD_83502 | JGI IMG/M metagenome (GOLD analysis project Ga0105356, IMG submission 83502) | Methane-oxidizing microbial communities from mesocosms in the Gulf of Mexico - GOM9D Gulf of Mexico | ecosystem: Environmental > Aquatic > Marine > Cold seeps | place: Gulf of Mexico...
ATCTTGGTAAATGAACAAGCATTTGACGTTAAAGTTACCAGTTTTAGGAGTGTTGATTGGGGCACACTAAAACCTAATTTTGTCATGATATTAAGTCCCAATATGGCAGGTAAAGTACCGGTAACCTATTTTAGTGCTGCCAAGTTGCAAGATAGTGATACTAAAGGTATTAGTCAGCTATTACAGCGTTATCCTACCGTTAGTATGATTGATATAAAATCACAAATTGAACAAGCTCAATCCATCATTGCGCAAGTATCTCTTGCCATTGGTTTTGTTTTATCAATTGTATTAGTTAGCGGTGCCTTGGTGTTAGTTTCACAGGTACAAGCGAGTTTAGCGGAACGAATGCAGGAAGTGGTGATATTACGAACTTTAGGTGCCAAAGGTCGCTTGATTAAATTAGCAACACTCTATGAGTTTTTACTACTAGGCGCAATTGCAGGCTTTGTTGCTGCCTTAGTAAGTGATGTCGCTTTACTGATCATTCAGCAGCAACTTTTTAACGTTGAAGGAAGACTTCACCCTTATGTTTGGTTATTAGGCCCTGTTAGTGGTGCAATTTTTGTCTCAACAATTGGCTATTTTATGGTGGCTAATACCATGAGACAAAATACTCAGGGCTTGCTAAGGAAACTAACTTAATAGCTTTATATTTTAAAGCCTTCTCGCCAATGATTACGCCTAACTAGTGTGATGACTAGTTAGGCATATAAGCGGTTATGCGAATTTGGTGGAGTAAATACACCTGTAACTGGTTGATTAGCTGAGCGTAAGAATTAGATAACTAGTGAAGTTAACCGATTTGAGTTATATTGAAGCGATAAAAATATAAGGATTTTTTTTCATGGTTTCAAGTTCAAATCATAGCTCCATCGTAAAAGCGTTTGTCACGGTAGCTGCTATTTTTATTATCTTCGCTGGTATTAAAACCGCGGCAAATATTTTAGTGCCATTTTTGTTATCAGTGTTTATAGCAATTATCTGTAACCCATTAATCAATAAAGCAAGTGAATTTAAAATACCAAAAGCTATTTCTGTTATTTTTGTTATTGCCATATTTGTCACAATGGCAATTTTTTTAACCGGATTAGTTGGTAGCTCTTTAAATGAGCTTTCACAGTATATCCCCCAATATCGTGTGCAACTTAAAGAGCAATTTAGTTGGTTAACTGATTTTTTTGCGCGTCATGATATTCAGATCTCTTCAGCAATCGTCACAGAATACTTTGATCCCGCCGCAGCAATGGGTTTAGCCGCTGAAATGTTATCAAGCTTTGGCTCGGTAATGGCTAACTTGTTTTTAATCATATTGACAGTTGTCTTTATGTTGTTCGAGGCATCTTCTTTTCCTCATAAGCTGCACTTAGCGCTTGATGATCCACAAATGCGATTAAAACAAATAGAACGTTTTTTATCTTCGGTAAATCATTATATAGCGATTAAAACACTGGTGAGTATTGCTACAGGTTGTATTGTATCGATAATGCTTTGGGCTTTTGGCCTAGATTTCTTTTTATTATGGGGCGTATTGGCATTTTTACTTAACTATATCCCCAATATAGGATCAATCATTGCCGCAGTACCGCCGATGACTCTCGCTATTTTGCAGTTGGGTATAGGTGAGGCTGGCGCAATTGGGTTAGGTTTTGTTTTAATTAACATGGTCATGGGCAATATGGTTGAGCCTCGTTACCTAGGGAAGGGCTTGGGATTATCAACCTTAGTGGTTTTCCTTTCACTTATCTTTTGGGGTTGGTTATTAGGCACTGTAGGTATGCTGTTAAGTGTGCCACTAACCATGATATTAAAGATTGGCTTGGAAAGCTCTCCAGAAGGGCGATGGTTAGCTGTTATGCTAAGTGATGAAGATGAGTTGGATGATAAAACAGAGCAAGCCTTGCTCACTTAAGTATAAACGCGTTAGTTGATTTGACGCTGAGCTAGTTATTGCTTGGCATAGTTAGCTTAAGTAACTATGCCACGCCAACCTACTCGTTTAGTCCGGGGAGAAATTATGGTGTAGGATTTGCTGTTGTTATATTACTAAGGGCCTTTATTCGGCTCTGGCTCAACATGATGTAACAGTTTTTATAAGCTAAATCAGCACCTCTTGCGGGCGATATTGCTAAATATTGCCAGCGACAGTCATTCTCTCGGTATGTTATGAAGTTGCTTTGCGAGCGTTTAAACATTTTTAATGCAGAATGGCGCCCGTTAACTAAAGCTTTTTCTTCTAAATTAAAAGTATGCAAATTCACCCAAGTTTGTAATTCCCTATCCACAAAAGAAATAACCCCGTCTAAACATCTAGACATCGCCGCTGAAGATATGTGTTCAGCAGTTTCTTTTTGACATTCATCAATGTTTTTTGCTGCCTTAGCAGGGGAAATCATTAACATTGCACAAAGAGGTGCTAATGCTAGTAGTGTTTTATTACAGATCATCTTAGGATTACAAGCTCTGGTAGTTGTCAGTACAAAGTACTTTAATAATGCTAATTAATTTGCATAGGGAATAGCAAATATTAGCGTTTAGTTTAGCTGAAAGTTTCACATATACCCGTTACCATTCAAGATGCATGTTCCAGAGTCCTTGAATGGTAATGGGTATATATTAAGCTGGTAGAACTTTTTTATATGGTTTTACCGTGACTTTCTTATAAACTCCCGCAGCGATGTAAGGGTCTTCATCTGCCCATGATTGCGCTGCCACCAAACTATCAAACTCAGCGACAATTAATGACCCGGTAAAACCTGCTTCACCTGGATCTTCGCTATCAATCGCAGGGCATGGTCCAGCAATTAACAGCTTTCCTTGCGCTTGTAAGTCTTTTAAACGCGCAATGTGTTGATCACGAACGGATAAACGTAAAGCGAGTGAGTTTTCAACATCTTCGCTGTATATAGCATAAAACATGACAGTATTCCTTTAGAAAAAATTATGAGCGGGCTCATGATGATTTATTTTATTCAATTTAATTAGTTTAATTCTTGATTGCTTTTGTCTTCACTTTTTTCTATTTCATCTTCTTCAAGCGGTAAGTATTTGTATAAAAACAAAATTGAAGTAATAGAGAAAAGAAACATCAAGCCTGTTAAGCCAAACACTTTAAAGTTAACCCAAGTATCAAGATCATAACTAAAAGCGACATAGTAATTTAAGCCCGCACAAAAGAGAAAAAAGAGTGCCCAAGCAAGGTTTAATCGTGACCAAATATTGTCGGGTAGTGATAACGATTCGCCTAAAAACTCTTTAATTATATTTTTATTGAAAAAAGAGTTACTTACAATCAAGGCACCAGCAAAAAAAGTATTAATTATAGTAACTTTCCATTTTAGAAAAGCATCATTTTGTAGATAGATTGTCAGGCCGCCAAAGACAACTATCAAGCCAAAGATTATCCATTGTTTAGCGGGGATTTTCTCTTTCTTAATTTTATAGTAAATAATTTGAATACAAGCTGCGACTATCAAGCTGCCTGTAGCCCAATAAATGCCAGCTATGGAGTTAACAACGAAAAAAATGACTAACGGGAAGTATTCGAGAAATAAGTGCATATAAAACCATGGTTACTACTAAGTATGACTAATTTTAACTAAAGCTTCCTTAATAGCCAAGCTTATTATTTTCCTTTTAACCCACAATAAAATGTTTATTTCACCGGGGTCGTTGATCTTTATCAACGATCAAGCAAGGTACAATTGCACTTTGCCACATACCAAGGTACTTTAGCGGCAAGTTTAATTACCGCAGATAAGATTCACTAATGACAACTGACAAGCTATTTTACCAAGAACAAAACAATGAAGTGTCATTGTTTAATTATGCCTTTGAACACCAACTCCCCGTATTGATTAAAGGGCCAACAGGTTGTGGTAAAACACGTTTTGTTGCTCATATGGCAGAAAAACTCAATAAGCCGTTATATACCGTTGCTTGTCATGATGATCTAACAGCAGCAGATTTAGTGGGTAGGCACTTAATTGGTCCTAATGGTACTTATTGGCAAGATGGCCCGCTCACTAGAGCAGTAAGAGAAGGCGGAATTTGTTATTTAGACGAAGTTGTAGAAGCACGTAAAGATACTACTGTAGTATTGCATCCATTAGCGGATGATCGTCGCATTCTTCCTTTAGAGCGTACGGGTGAGTTGCTTGAAGCTGCCCCGGGCTTTATGTTGGTAGTATCGTACAACCCAGGCTATCAAAACTTACTTAAAGGCATGAAAGCCAGTACAAGGCAACGTTTTGTTGCTTTACGCTTTGAATACCCAGATGCAGAGCTTGAGCAACAAATTCTGATTAAAGAAGCAGGCGCAGAGCCACACTTAGCGTTTAAACTTGTTGAACTTGCTGGCGCATTACGTCGATTAGAGCAAAACGACTTAGACGAAGTAGCTTCAACACGTCTATTAATTTACGCTGCCAGAATGATTAGTTCAGGTATGGATCCACTAGAAGTTTGTCGTTGTTGTTTAGCTGAGCCTTTATCAGATGATCCACAAACCGTTCAGGCGCTGATGGATGTTGCCAGAATTTACTTTGATTAATTCATTTTAATTCTATGAATACTTCATCAATTGCAATAGCTTCATCTAGTTCAAAAATAACGGATGAAGAGCTATCGGATAAGAAACTACCTGGTGATTTAGCTATGTGGTTTTTTATCTTGGCTGAACTTACTGTCTTTGCCATTTTTTTCATTGGTTTTGCGGTGAGTGAGCAGCTAAATACCGATATATTTGCGCAAGGTAAAGCGCAGTTACACCAAACATCGGGCTTAATTAATACTCTAGCTTTAATCACCAGTAGTTTTTTTGTCGCACTAGCCCTTAGCGCTATGCACAAAACACAATCTAAAAAAGCGGTTTATTTAATACTCATTGCTAAAGTGTTTGCCTCGATTTATATTTCTGTGAAAATTTGGGAATACCTTTCCTTATTTGAACAGGGCATAACGATAGAAACTAATAGCTTTTTTACCCTCTATTTTTTAATTACCGCCTTTCATTTAATGCATGTGTTACTGGGCATGGTTATTCTGTCTTTTATTGCACATAGTGCTTGGCATGATAAATACAACAATAATGATCTTTCAGGTTTTGAAGCCGGAGCGAGTTATTGGCATATGGTAGATTTGTTGTGGATTATATTATTTCCACTAATTTATGTCATTTAAGCGTGAAGATATGACAAAGCAGGACAAAGTAAATGCAAAAAAATAAATCAACTAATCATGTTATCACTAGCTGGTTATGGCTTATTGTTTTAACTATTGCTTCAATATTTTTGACAAGCTTTATTGATAATCGAATTATTTACGTCACTAGCGCTTTAATTATTGTTGTTATTAAAGGGCAACAAATTGTTGATGTATTTATGGAGCTTAATAAAGCACCGAGGTTTTGGCGTTTGCTATTATTAAGTTATATCGTGTTGATCCCCTTAATTATTGCTATTATTTATTTAGTATAATAACGTTTGTAAATGCAGCTAAATCAAGGAGGAAGATATGATTAATCGAAGCCCAAGTCCAAGTGGAAAGTTTGCGGTAATTTGCCAGTCCCTATATCTTGCTAATTTACTCCTAGTTCCAGGGCTGTTTTTTTTAGTACTGATCTATTATTACAATCAATATAAGAAACAAAATATTAAGGGTGAACCTTCTAATAATGCTTCTGACAATCGAGCGGTATGGTTAAAAAACCTAGGCATAGGTAAAATACACTTAATGCGCAGTATACAACTCTCCATACTCGCGGGTATTTTATTGGCGGTAGTTCCACTAACGGTTATCTATTTCTCATCTCAATTACAAGCCTCAATTATGGTTGGCTTAATCTATTTTGTAACCTTACATGCAGGTTTTGTTCTTATTGGCATGTTTAACTTATCTAGAGCGATGGCAAAAAAACTGCCTATTTTTTAGTACCTTTTATGATTTTACTCTATAGTTTAGTTGGTTAAACATTTTATTTTCTCCATTCGCATTAGAGTTGAATATCTACAATGACAAAACTAGAATATTTTAATCGTATTGGTGGTCGTGCCAGTCTTGTTGTTATTAATAAAGTATTTTACGATAAGGTTTATAAACACCCTTGGCTAAAGTTATATTTTATTGAAATACCTCAGCAACATATAGAAGACCAGCAGGTTGATTTTATGCAGAAAGTCCTTGGTGGTGAAAACTGCTATGTTGGTAAAGCACCACCTATATCCCATACTCATATGTTTATACCTGACGAACTATTTGATGTCAGAAAACAACTTCTAATTGAATCCTTTAATGAAAGTAATGCTCACCCTGAAATGGTTGATAAATGGCTAAGCCTTGATGAGTCTTTTCGTCGTGTACTTGTTAATAAGTCTCCAGCAGAGTGCAAGCCGCGCTTTACTAATGATCCAATCTTGAACTTTGATAAGCCAAATTGATTAATCAAAGTAATGATCGTTGACCCAAATCACAGCAAAGTCTAATTTTACTGATACAATCCTATTATAATTTATTGATATGAATGTTTTCAGTTATGGAAGAATGGGTTGGTGGGCTTTGGCACAAATATATTACACGCAAAGCAAATCCTGAATTTGATGAGGCGCGAGTCAATTTTGATCAAGTGAGTAAATCTGTTGGTATCGTTTTTCGAGCGCTAGGTGGTGATGCAGTTAAACGTGTTGAAGCTGCGACTGGGCGTGAATACCTTACACGTAAAAGCTTCTTGCAGAAAATTTCCGGTGATAACCAACTGGTAAGTTTGGCCTGGCAAGATGAAGAAAGCTTGCGATTACCTGAATCTTTAGCTGTTTTTAATGAAAGCAAGTTAAATTATGATCTCTATATTTGGTTAGCTGTTTTAGCTGCCCACCATAGTGGTAGCTTTCGCCATTGGGCAAAAGATAACCAAGCATTGGTTGTTGATGTTTTAGAGAAATTTCCTGCATTACACAATAGATACCGCCGTTTAGCTAAAGCATTTGTTGCTATGCGTCCGCCATTAGAGAAAATGCCCCAAGTAGAAATAACCATGGAGCAGGCGATTAGAGATGCTATTTTAACTCCTGGGTCGGTAACTGAATTCCCACTGGTAAACTTTGCTCCTAAAGCCGTTTATCTATGGTTATATCCATCAGCGAGCTTTGATGATGTTCTTGCAAGTGAAATTGACGAAGATGAACTCTTAAATGAGAGTGAAGATAACGATTCAGAAAAAAAAGCAACCAAGAAGTCCAATAGCTCACGTAAAAAAGCTGAGCGGGTTGATTCACCTGACAGCCGTGGCGGCATGATGATTTTCCGTTTGGAAAGTTTATTTTCTTGGAGTGAGTTTTCTAAAATGGATCGCGGTACTGATGACAGCGATGAAGATGAAGAAGACTACCAAAGTACCATTGATGATCTTGATAAAATTACTTTAAGTAAACAGCAAGAGCAACAAAAGAGTGGTCAAATTAAAATAGATTTAGACTTACCATCAGCCTCAGAAGATGATATTCCACTCGGTGAAGGCATCAAACTTCCGGAGTGGGATTATAAAACTCAAACCTTACTAGATGATCGTTGTTTACTACAGCCTATGCTGCCTCGTGATGCAGCGCCGTGTAAGTTACCTATTAAGTTGCAAAAAACATCAAAAATGATTCAAGCACAATTTGAGCAATTACGTAGTGTACGTCATTGGCTTAAAGCACAACCACAAGGTGAAGAGCTTGATTTAAATGCATGGCTAGATTTTCATGTTGAAAGTAAAACGGCAGCAACAGCAGAAAAAGGACTATTTCAGTCATATCGCGGTAATAATCGAGACATGTCATGTTTATTATTAGCAGATTTATCTATGTCGACAGATTCACATATAGATAATGATAATCGCGTGATAGATGTAGTACAAGACAGTTTAATGCTCTTTGGTGAGGCATTACAATCTGTAGGAGATAATTTTGCTATGTACGGTTTTTCATCAGTAAAACGCAGTAATATACGTTTCACCATGCTGAAGAACTTTAATGAAAAGTATAATGATCACGTAAGAGGGCGTATTCAAGCAATTACACCAGGGTTCTATACTAGAATGGGCGCGGCTATTAGACAAGCAACTAAGGTGATCAGCGAGCAAAAAACAGCGGATAAACTTCTGCTTATTTTAACCGATGGGAAGCCTAACGATATAGACCACTATGAAGGTCGTTTCGGTATTGAAGATACTCACCAAGCTATTAATGAAGCAAAGCGCCTAGGCATTAAACCTTTTTGCATAACGATAGATGTAGATGCCCAAGAGTACTTACCCTACTTGTTTGGAAATGATGGCTTTACCCAGATCTTGCGACCAGCCCAATTACCATTACGTTTACCGCAATTGTATCATCAGTTAACGTCTCAGTAAGCTGTTGGTAGTAACAAATTTAACAGGGAACATTCTATGAGCCAAACGACAAAAACGTGCTTGTATTGCCAAACAGAGAATATTTGTAAAGGTGAAAATCAACAATGTAAACATTGCGGTATGGATCTACCAAAGAAACACCCAAATGATAGGAATATTAAAGTAAATTTTTTTGCTAAAGCATTTTGGCTTATTGCTCTATTTTGCCTGGTTATGGTCTTTTATTTACCACGTTAAACCCTATAGATTTATCATCTAAAACCTTACTAACTATCCCTGTAACTCCTTAAAAGTGTAAGAAAAAGTAACTTTTCTTGCACTTTATTCTTTTTGTGCTAGCAAAAAATAGCCTAGTATTACTCATAATACGCCAAAATAGTTGATATTTTTTACTTGTTTATTAAGCAGTTAAAGCTTTATTAGCTTTTTGTTTTTACTTCCTTGCAATCCGTTAAATCTGTCATATGCTTAAAAGCACAAGATAAAATAATAAAAAATACGGAAATACTATAAAAATGATCAAATTCCCCAGTGACTTAACCATTGCTCAGGTTGATGAGTATCAAGCACAAATACTTCCTCTAATAGATGGCCATGATGTAATTACCATAGATGATAGTGAGCTTACTCGCATTGATACGATTGGTGTGCAATTCATTCTGGCTGTTGTTACATATATTATTGCCCAAGGTAAAGAAATCAAGTGGCAATCAAAGTCCAGTATTCTAAAAGAAAGTATTCAACAGCTTGGCATCAGTGATGCCATCTTGTTGCAATACATAATGGATTAAATTGTATTTTCTCCGTTAAGGTAAAAATAAAGCAAACCATAGCACAGCAGTGCAATAAACAATGAGGAAACCAGTATGACTAAAGTGTTAGTTGTTGACGACTCAAACTCAATAAGAGACATGGTCAGTTTTACCCTGAAAAGTGCCGGTTACCAAACGGTCGAAGCAAAAGATGGCCGTGATGGTTTAAGTAAGGCGCAAGCTGGTAGTTTTGACTTAGTAATTTCAGACGTAAATATGCCTAATATGGATGGAATTAGTTTATGTGCAGAGCTTAGGAAGCTGGCTAACTTCAAATTCACGCCTATTTTGATGTTAACCACTGAAAGCTCCACAGATATGAAAATGCGCGGTAAGTCGGCTGGCGCAACGGGTTGGCTGGTTAAACCCTTTAACCCTGAAAAGTTATTAGCCACAATAAAGCGCGTAGTGAAGTAGCTATGTTTTAGTGCTTATGGTTAGTCAGTAGCTTTATTAGATAAATAATTTTGGTGACAAGTTCAGTTAACGTACTTATCAAAGGTCATTTCTAAAGCAAATACCTTGTTGTGATAACAGTTCTGATTTTGACAAGGAAAGAGTAGGTAATCAGTTATGAGTGTTGATTTATCGCAATTTATTCCAAGCTTTTTAGAAGAGAGTTTTGAAGGCCTCGAGTTGATGGAGTCCGGATTATTAAACTTACAACCGGGTGATAATGAAACCATCCACTCCATTTTTAGAGCCGCACACTCGATTAAAGGAGGCGCAGGCACGTTTGGCTTTGATAGTGTTACCGAATTTACCCATCTAGTCGAAACCTTACTGGATGAAATGCGCGATGGCCGTAGAGAAATTACCAGTAAAGATACTGAAATATTACTTGAATCAGTAGATTGTATGCGATTGCTAATTGAGGCAGCACGTGATGAAGCTGATTATGATAAAGACAAAGTTGCACAAACGTCAACCCGCTTATCTGAAACGCTAGGAAATGAGAAAATAAGTGCTGATAGCACTGAGTCCATTAAAAGTGAGGGAAAAGCAGCGGGCAGTGGTTATCATATCAAGTTTGTTCCCGAACATAGCTTAGCCAAAACAGGTAATGACCCGTTATTTTTATTTAGTGCATTGACTGAATTAGGTGAGTTAAGCATTTCAGCTAATACAGAAGATTTACCCGCTTTAACTGATATTGATGCGCAAGAGCTTTATTTAAGCTGGCAATTAACTTTATTGACCGAAGTAGATGAAGCCGAGATTGTTGAGATTTTTGAATGGGTTGAAGATGAATGTTTGTTAGAGCTAACAGCAATCACCGATAATTCAACTGCTTCGGAAACTAATAAGGAAGAAACAGCGGTTAACGTAGAACAAGTGACTGAAACTGATACCCAAGAAGAAACTACAGCTAATACTCAAGAAGAAGTTGCCACTGATACCCAAGAAGAAGCTGCCACTGATGATTCTTCTTTGGGGCAAGTTACCGCAGAAGAGAAAAGTAAAGCAACGAAGGCAACACCTAAAGCTAAAGCTGAAGTCGGTTCAATTCGGGTTGGTGTTGATAAAGTTGATAGCTTAATCAATCTTGTTGGCGAGTTAGTTATCACTCAATCAATGTTATCGGAGTTAGGTACTGACTTTGATATGGCAAAAGTAGAACGGTTGACTAATGGCCTAGAGCAGCTTTTACAAAACACCAAAGAATTACAAGAAAGTGTTATGCGCATTCGTATGCTACCTATTAGCTTTGCCTTTAATCGCTTTCCTCGTTTAATCCATGATTTAGCAATAAAAACGGGTAAAGCGATGGAGCTTGTCATTAAAGGGGAGCAAACAGAATTAGATAAAACGGTGATGGAGCAAATTGGCGATCCCCTGGTACATTTAGTCAGAAATGCTGCTGATCATGGCATTGAATCGAGTGAAGTTCGCATTGCTAATGGTAAACCAGAGAAGGGTACTATTTCATTAGATGCTTATCATCAGGGCGGTAATATCGTAATCGAAATCAATGATGATGGTGCTGGAATTAATCGTTCTATAGTCTTTGATAAAGCGGTTGAAAAGGGCTTAATTGACGCTAATGCTACGTTAACCGATAGCCAAGTGTATGATTTACTTTTTGAGCCTGGTTTCTCCACCGCAGCAGAAATTACCGACATTTCAGGTCGCGGTGTTGGCATGGATGTAGTAAAGCGGAATATTCAAGCCTTAGGTGGCAGAATTCAAGTTGAGTCAACTCTGGGAAAAGGCAGCACATTTAAAGTTAACCTACCTCTAACGCTGGCCATATTAGATGGGCAATTGGTTAAAGTAGGTAGTGAAACTTATATCATCCCGCTTATTTCTATCGTTGAGTCTCTGCAAATTGATAATAAACTTATTAACCGTGTTTCTGGTGATATGGTCTTATACAGGCTAAGGGATGACAACGTGCCTGTTTTACCCATCTACCAACTATTTGACTTATCAACAGAATGCACAGAAATTAATAACGCGTTACTAGTTGTAGTTGAGGCCGATGGTCAAAAGGTTGGTTTAATGGTTGATGATTTGCTTGCGCAGCAACAAGTGGTAATAAAGAGTTTAAAAGATAACTATCAACAGGTTGCAGGTATTTCAGGCGCGACAATTTTAGGGGACGGCTCTGTCGCTATGATACTTGATATTCCCGGCATGATTAGTATGGCTTTAGAAAAAGCTCAACAAGCACAATTAGTGAGAGCTGATGGGAATAGCAATGTAACAGCGGAGGTTTGTTTATGAACATACAAGCAATGGCACAAGATATTCCCGTTGAAGGCGAGCAATCCATTGAGGGGGTGGACTTTATCACCAGTGGTGATCAATACCTGACATTTTTGCTAGCCGAAGAACAATATGCGGTAGATATTTTATGTGTCGAAGAAATCAGAAGTTGGGAGCGGCCCACTAAAATCCCCAATGCACCTAGTTATATTAAAGGGGTTATTAACATGCGAGGGATCATCGTCCCCATCGTTGATTTACGACTAAAATTTGGCATTGGTGAAGCGAGTTACTTAGAAACAACGGTTGTGATTGTACTGACTTATCAAAGTGAAGAAACATCACGCACTATTGGTTTTGTCGTTGATGCAGTGTCTGACGTACTTAATGTTGAAAGCGTTGACATAAAACCAGCCCCTGCTTTTGGTGGCTGTGTAGGGCCTCAATACATTGATGGCCTGATAAACAGTGAACATAAGGTAGTTACTATTCTAAATGTCGCTCACTTACAAAAAGTTGAAAAACATAGACTGCACAGTTAATTATTAATTTTCTGTTGGCATTAACCCAACTTGGTTTTGTTGAGGATTAATTAAAAACTCAATAAAGCAGTAATAAAATTGTTTATAGGAAACATCATGGCTGATACAGATCAAGAATATCTTACCTTCCTTCTTCAAGGCGAGGAGTATGGCGTCGATATACTTTGTGTACAAGAGATTCGTGTATGGAGTTCTGTCACAGAGCTTCCTAATAAACCTGGGTATATAAAAGGGGTAATTAATTTGCGTGGTGTAATTATTCCAATAATAGACTTACGTTTACGCTTTGGTCAACCAGCACTTGATTATGATAAGCAAACAGTGACCATTATTTTGCGACAGCACTCACAAACTCGCACCATGGTTGTAGGTATTGTGGTTGATGCAGTTTCAGAGGTTTATAAATTTACCAATCAATCCATACGCCAAGCGCCGGCGTTTGGTAATAATATTGATAGTTGTTTTTTAAAAGGGTTGGCATCCGTTGATGACAAGCTGATTATCCTACTTGATAGTGATTCATTACTAAATGAGGATGATTTGTACTGCGTTGCGAGTCATGGGGAAGAAAATGCCAGTGCAAGTATCGACACTGATATGACAAAGAGTGATGAGCTAACAAATGGAGCGCCAAGTTTATCTAGTGCATGAATTTAATGGTCATTGATTAAGTAAAAACATAACAAGTGAATTTATAAAAATCGTTTAAAAATAACCACACAGGAAAATAACTTATGACCCCGAAACAAATAAGTTTAGTGCAAAAGAGCTGGAAAAAAGTATTACCCATAGCACCACAAGCCGCAGAAATATTTTATTCCACTTTGTTTGAAATGGACCCTTCATTAAAAGCACTATTTCCAAATGACATAACAGAGCAAGGCAAAAAATTAATGGCCATGCTCGATACAGCGGTTAAGTTACTCGATAACCCAGAGAAGTTAATACCAGCAGTGCAAAAATTGGGCGCAAAGCATCTAGATTATGGTGCAGAGCCTGAACATTACGACACGGTTGGTGCCGCGTTACTAAAAACCTTGTCGCAAGGCTTAGGTGATGAGTTTACCGCACCCGTTAAAAAGGCTTGGACAGTAGTATACCAAACCCTAGCAACTACAATGATTGCCGCAGCAAATGATGCCGCAACAACTCAGTCAGCAAAAGGAACTACCATGGAAAATAATACTGTCGGCAATGAGCAGGATGACAATTTAACAGCACAACTACAAGGAGCATTGGATCAATCAGCTACGGCTTTTATGATGATTGATAGAGACTTTAACGTTACTTATGCTAACCAGGCTACTATGTCATTGTTAGAAGAACATGAAGTAACCTTTGCGGAAAATTGGCCGGGTTTCAAGGCAGATAAAGAGGCGCTGCTTTCAGCTAATATTGATAGTTTCCATAAAAAGCCAAGTCATCAACGCCAATTGCTTAGTGATCCAAATAACTTACCTTATAAAACCGACATTAATATCAAACACCTTACTTTTGAGCTTAATGTCAGCGCTATCTTCGATAGCAAGGGCGAATATATTGGTAATGCACTTGAGTGGCAAGATGTTACTGAGGCACGCCAACAAGAAAATAAAGCGACACAATTGCAGGGCGCTATCGATCAATCAGCAACAGCCAATATGATGATCGATAGGGATTTTAATATTACTTATGCTAATGCAGC
>Ga0105356_10004105_pt1 | contig 14118 bp, 15 predicted proteins | sample GOMGulsemesocosm_3_FD_83502 | JGI IMG/M metagenome (GOLD analysis project Ga0105356, IMG submission 83502) | Methane-oxidizing microbial communities from mesocosms in the Gulf of Mexico - GOM9D Gulf of Mexico | ecosystem: Environmental > Aquatic > Marine > Cold seeps | place: Gulf of Mexico...
ACTTATCGAACAACTTATTCAGATAAAAAAATCAGTTAGTGATAATTGTATTTTTATTGCTGCTGATCGCGCTAAAGAAATTCACAGCGCTACTTTAAAAGTGTTTGAAAAACATTTAGGCACCACCAAGACATCTTTGGCGGTTAAAAAAGCACGTTTAGTCTTTTGTCAATTTGACAACAAGCAACAGCATCAATCTCCTTTCCCTACTATTTGGGCGCTACCACATCAATCGAAAAATGACTCTGCTTCGCGTGATTTCACTATTAGTAACCATGCCAATGTTTATGCTCGGGAAAAGTTAGATATAGGTGCTCGATACTTTATTGAGAATTTGCCTAAAGTTGCTGCAAACAGCAAAGTTATAGACTTAGGTTGTGGTAATGGCGTTATCGGCCTTAGCGTTTTAGCGAATCAACCTGAAGCTCATGTGCAATTTATAGATGAGTCAGTCATGGCTGTTGCTTCAGCTAAGCAAAATATAATGGTTAACCTGCCTGAATCAATTGAAAATTGTCAGTTTACTCTCAACGATTCTTTGACTGATATAGAAGGTGGTAGTGTTGATTTAATATTATGTAACCCGCCATTTCACCAAAATACCGCCACAACCGATCACATCGCTTGGCAGATGTTTAAAGACAGTCACCGAGTATTAAAAAAAGGTGGGGAGTTACGTATTATTGGTAACCAGAAACTAGCCTATCATATTAAATTACAACGTATCTTTGGTAACGAAACTTTAATTGCCAGTAATAATAAGTTTGTCACCCAATCAGCGATTAAGCGTTAGGAAAAAGAGTTAATTATGAACTTTACGTCTTTAAAACCACTAATGGCCAGTGTATTACTTATAACATTGATGGCTTGTACGAATGCACCAACACATGTAATTATCACACCCGAATTATATCTAACAGCCTCAAATCAACTTTCCAATAAGCAGGCAAGTGTTAGCGTGGTAGATATGCGAACAAGCACACATGTTGTTCAAATCCTAAAAGAAGATGAAGCCGCTACCATTCTTTCAGCAGAGAAACGTCTTGGGGATACTATTCAAGGCATTTTGACTAAACAGTGGCAGCAACAAGGCATGCTTATTACCGATTCGGCTAAGAACACCCTTACCGTCACCATAGAAAAGGCAATTATAAGTGTTGAGCAAGAAAGTGTCAGTTACACTACTCAAAGCGAAATCATTATCAAGGTTACAATAGATAATACTAAACAAACATTGACTACTCGTTTTAAAAATAGAGCCCACAGTGAGGGTGCATTAAAAGCTGACATTGCGGTATTAGAACGTGAATTCAACCAGCACTTAAGTACCTTGTTAAAACAAATATTAACGAGTAAAGATATTAAAAACTTTCTGTAAATATAAATACTAACCTTGGATAAACAGTAGCCTAATATGAAAAAAATTATTCTCTCAATTATCGCAGCAAGCTTATTTATCTTTAGTTTCTTCAGCTACGGGGTAGATCCAACCAACATTTACCCTAAAGTAAGATTAGAAACCTCCATGGGCGTAATTGTGGTTGAACTAGACAGAGTAAAGGCTCCTATTACCGTGGATAATTTTCTAGAGTATGTGGTGAAAGGTGAGTATAACAACACTATATTTCACCGCATCATTGATGGCTTTATTGTTCAAGGGGGTGCTTATGATGCTAAGTTTTCAGCAAAGAAATTAGGGAAAAGCATTGTAAATGAATCAGGAAATGGCTTAAAAAATGAAATGGGAACGATTGCTATGGCGAAAGAAAATCGTCCGCACACAGCCAATCGACAATTCTTCTTTAACATGGCTGATAATACAACGTTAGATCCGGGTCGAAAATGGGGCTACGCAGTTTTTGGCGCGATAGTTGAGGGAGAGGAAGTGCTAGAGGCAATAGCAAAAGTGAAGACCGACTATAATGAGGAAATGGCTTGGAATGATGTGCCAGTAAAACCTGTGACACTAATCAAAGCAACTCTTTTACCTGCAGATGATTAACCCATAACTTACAAAAAAGTAACAAAAAACACTCTAATATTTTTTGACAAAAAACCAATTATCACCGATAAATAAGATAGCCAATAATAAATATCACAAATAAAAATTAAAAAGTGAATAAAAAATAAGGCTTTAATACTTTAGTCAGCGAAAATGGACTCTCGCTAAACACTGACACATTAAGTGTCAAGTAGTACGTGTGCTTAAAGGGGGCCCCATGATAATTGAGCAGTTTATTGATGATAAAATACTACAGATGCATACCTACGTAACCGCTGTTATCGAACAAAAGCTTCACTATACCGAATTAGACCGTTTTATTTTAGATACTATGTCTGAGTGGACTTTATTAAGTGTTGTTGATGAAACACCACACAGCGCTAAAGAACGTGTATTTTGGCACCTTATGCATGAAGTGAGTTTACATGGCGCCCAAGCACTAAACCAAGATCTATTTTTCAAAAGTGAAATGAATACCTGCTTAGACTTTTTCAACGGTGTTGGCAGTTATCCAATAGACTGCATAGGCTGGCGTCCAATAGCCTAAGTAGTCGTTTTAACAACGAGCGATTACTCAATTAAGCGCCTTATCCTAATTGATTTTATCTACCCACAAAAGATCACAAAGTTAATGGCAGTACTATAGTTTTTCATTACTTTCCTCTTTATTCTCTTGCTAAATCAATCAATCAGCTTATTATCAATCTCAAGAAGGTTTATACCCAAGCCACTTCAAAATGCTCGTTTCAGGATGTCAGAGCAAATCATGATCAAGGCGCATATTTTTATTAATGGTTACTCCCTTAAAAACTGATGCAACGATGGACATGTTTTACTCTGACGTCCCAGTACGGCTGGTTTAGAAACGTTTTATGCTGCGTTATTGACTTAGATAATAGAATGACTATTATCTTCAATCAATGCCTTGCCTAAAGACGCTTCTAATTCCAGCTGAATCCTGCATTTTGAAGTGGTTTGGGTATAACACCTAGAGCATGTATACCCATTACCATTCAAGGTGCATGTTTCAGAGCACTTTAAATGGTAACGGGTATATATCCTGCCTTTTAAGAGTCCATACTTGTCCCACCATTTTTTAAAGGTTATTTATAAATGCAAAAAAATAAAACATGGCTACAAAGCGCCAAAATTTATTTAGAAAGACGTGTGGCCACGTTATTTTTCCTCGGTTTTTCTGCTGGCTTACCTATCCTTTTAGTTTTTTCTACACTTTCATTTTGGTTGCGTGAGGCGGGTGTTAGTCGTGAAAATATTGGCTACTTTAGTTGGATAGCACTGGCTTATGCATTTAAATGGGTTTGGGCACCTTTTGTAGATAGGTTATCGATTCCTCTTTTAACTAACCGCATGGGCCGTCGCCGCAGCTGGCTATTACTTTCACAAGTTTTAATTGTCTTTGCACTCATTGGCATGGCCGTGAGCGACCCACAGGTTAACCTCACTTTCTTTGTGATCTTTGCAATGATAGTGGCATATAGCTCAGCAACACAAGACATTGTCATTGACGCTTACCGTATTGAGTCAGCCCCAGAAAAGTTCCAAGCGGCAATGGCTGCGGCTTACATGACAGGCTACCGCCTTGCGATGATAATGGCTGGTGCGGGCTCCCTTGCTATCGCTGCCTGGGTAAGCCCAAGTGACGACTATCAACTGAGTGCTTGGTCATTTTCATACTTTATAATGGCCGGTTGCATGTTTGTTGGCATAATCACAACTTTTAGCTGTCATGAGCCAGAATACCACGACAAACAAAAGGCTAAGCTTAAACAGATAGAAGATACACTTAAGCATCAGCACATCCCACACATTTTATCACGCTTTATTGCATGGCTTGAAATCGCTATTATTGCTCCTTTTTCTGACTTCTTTAAACGTTATGGCAAACAGGCTGTACTGATATTACTATTAATAGCTACATACCGGATATCTGATATTGTGATGGGTATTATGGCCAATCCTTTTTATGTAGATATGGGATATACCAAAGGCGAGGTTGCAGCTATAAGTAAAGTCTTTGGTGTCATTATGACGTTAGTTGGCGCTGGCCTTGGAGGAATACTACTAACGAGATATAGTACTTACTCCATTCTTTTTTTAGGTGCTTTTTTAGTTGTTATCACCAACCTTATCTTTGCTGTACTTGCTTTTGTCGGTAAAGATCTTATCCTTTTAACCGTCATTATCTCTATGGATAATATTAGTGCAGGTATTGCCACAACAGCCTTTATAACTTATATATCTAAACTAACCAATATAGAGTTTTCGGCAACACAATATGCACTATTAAGCTCGATGATGCTGTTATTCCCTAAGTTTATTGCGGGTTTTTCAGGGCTGTATGTCGACGGTTTTGGCTACGTAAACTTCTTTATTAGCTCGGCATTGATTGGTGTACCCGTTTTAGGCTTAATTGTATTATTGAAACGGGTGATTGAAGAGGATAACTGCGATGATGATAATGAAAATTCAAAACAAATTAACAAGGTAACAATATGATAAAATTCTTCTTTTTAATCCCTATTATTATGTGTGTCATCTGGACTTGGTATCTTGATTCTCATGGCTACACTTTAAAACAAGGTCTTAAAGGGTTTGCCTACATATTTGCTTTCAACGCTATCATTATAGGCTTTTTTGTTATGATGATATGGATAACTCGTTGATGCTATTTTCCCACTAATTGAGTTGAGTTCTCAAACACTGCCCCTAAAACCGAATAACACGCTTTAACAAGAAACAAAGCAAAAACTTTTTTTCTGTTATACACTTAAACAATGTTTTTATAGCGTTTTATTGGTTTTATGTTAATTGTTGATCAAAGTGTTTTAGATGATATTGGCAAAGGTTTCTCAGTTCCAGCCCAGCCTAAATTACTGCTTGAGTTACTAAAACTCATGGCGGATACCAATCCTGACATTAAAGCTATTAGCAATGCTATCAGTAAAGATATCGCCGTCAGTGCTGCTATTTTAAAAACCATTAACTCCCCTTTATATGGTCTAAGCCGAACAGTTACTGATATAAGAATGTCAGTAAATTACATTGGTATTTTTGGTGTAGTCATGCTGGTAACTGGCAGCTTACTTAAAAAAAGTTTTGACCCTAAAAACTGCAGTATAGATTTAGAAGATTTTTGGTTATTCACTTCAGACATCGCCAGTCTAGCCATGACAATAGGACAAAGATATAAGCCTGAAATAGCCAATGATAAGTTTTTTAGCTTAGGACTTTTTCATGCCTGTGGAGTTCCGGTAATGGCGATGAAATATGATGATTATCAGCAAATACTCGATGCGGGTTTAACAACTCCCGAATTAGAACTTACAGCAGTTGAAGAGGCACACTATGGCTTTAATCATACAACTATAGGCTACTATGTTGCGAGCTCTTGGCGCTTACCCAAAGATGTTTGCCAAATTATTTTACAACACCATGATAGGTCTTTTTTATCTGAGCTGAACGGCTCTGAAGCACAAGATTTATTTGCTGTATTAAAGTTAAGCGAACACTTAATGTCCTTGAAGTATTTAGAGCGCGCTTCAACTGATTGGCCTTACGTCGAAGCACAAGTACTCTCTGTTATGAATATTGACGACAATGCATTACAAACGCTTATTACCGAGTTTGCCAGTATCAAGAAAGAGGAAGAGAGTGATTAATTATTTAAACCGTTAGTAAACTTCCCCCAGGAAAGTAGTAAAGCTCTAAAATCATCAAGACCACAGCCTGCCATTTCATTTTGATCTAAATGAATATGCTCATCCGTTAACATTTCAGGTAAGCCTTCACCACTACCGTTTAACGAGCCATTCATACTGACATTCGTTTGAATAGAAATATCATCTCGATTTAAAGTGACAGAATATTCACTGCCTGTGATTAGTACTTCAGTAGAGTGACCTTTCTCAACATTATCTATTGCGGTAAGTAATTCGGTCAGTTTATTAATATTATTGCCTAATTCAACTTCCATCCATGGACCTATGACCTCATGCTCTAATGAAAAAAGCGCTCTGGCTTCGCCAGTGATGGCATCGTGTACAAATTCATATTCCATAGCCTTTCCTATCTATTGGGGTAAAGGGTATACATTAAGTGTAGCAAAGCTTTAAGACTACATTTAATCTATGCCTGAAAAGTTGCAAGTTAATTAGCTCGCTTGCCACTCACACTCAAGCAAGGTGTTGTTAGTAGGTATCTTATTAATTGTGCTTAAACTAACTTGACCAACAAAATTGTCTGCTTCACCTATAACCCCTACACCTTTAGGTGTACCTGTCATAACAATATCGCCATTTTCAAGACTGATAAAAGATTGCAGTTCTTTTAGTATTGCATCCGGTTTTACCATCATTAAGTCAACATCGCCCTGTTGCTTTAGCACATCATTGATAGTGAGCGACAAGCTTAATTGACTAATATCTTCTTGTTCAATTCTAACAAAGTCACTAAAAATGGCCGAGCTATCAAAAGCTTTAGCCCGCTCCCAAGGAAGCCCCTTCGCTTTAAGCTTCCCTTGTACTTCACGCTTAGTTAAATCTAAGCCAAGCGCTACAGCAGTAAACTGTCCATCTTGATATAAAAAGCTTAATTCTGCCTCATAGTGCAAAGCATCATCATTATGTTTTGCAAAGAGTTCCGTGCTAATAGCAGAATTAGGCTTTAAAAAAACCACCATTTCATCAGGAATTTCATTGGCTAATTCTTTTATATGGTCAACATAATTACGCCCGATACAAACAACTTTTGAGGGCGCTATCTGCTGCGTTGAATTTTCAACTGAGACTAAAGTGATGGTATTAATAATAAGGCCTATTCTGTTTTGACGAGCTTGATAACGCGCATAGTAATCAGTTAGTTGCTATTGGACAAGTTGATTTTTTCGTTAACTGAAAAATATAAGCGCATACAGAGAACCATTAAGGTCAGTAACCAAGCAAACTCAACCAACAAGCACAAAGCAAAAACAACATACAATTTAGGCTCATACAAAACAGCCACTAAAGCTAAGCCACTAATAACATGTAAATAATATAAGTATAAACCATGTTTTTTATTCATAAATTCATGCATGTGCGGAATATACTGCATGGCAGAAAAATCAACTAAACAGCGCTGTTGCAGATGAGTGTAACTTAAAAATGGCAGTATCTTGAGCAGCATACCTTGTATTACTGACAACAAATAAAAGTAGATAAATATAGCGGTTAATAACATGCTTTTATTTGGTAACGTAAAAGGTAAAGGGTTATTGGTATTTGAATAGAGGCTATCAGGTAAAAAATACAAAATATTAAGTAGCAAAAGTGTACTCGCTGCCAGTTGCCAATACTTAATACTAGTATCTGGCACTTTACGTTTTCTTTTATTAATGACATAAAAAAGTGAGCCTGCAAAAATGCCATGGCTAATAAAAATTAGCGGTAGAGCCAACTCTCCTGTAAATATAAATAGCACAAGCAAGACAAAGATACAGGGAGCAAGGTACTTTCTTACTGGTTTTGGCATATTAGGTGCTACATGAAACATAGGCAGTACTTGAAAGCTTACCGCAACAATGAGAATACCGGCCCAGCCAACCAACCCCATCAGCGCATGAATATCTGTAATATGCTTATTTAGCAGCATAACAGGTAAGTTAATGCCAACTCGGTTGGCCAGAAGGATCAACCCCAGCACGATCAGGCCAATAAAAGCGATAATGGCTAAGCGAAAGCCAATAATAGAATCACCTTGGCTGACTTTTTTTATTAATACCCAAGCAACCGCACCAATATAAACGCTAAAGCCAATACTTAGCAGCGCCATGGAAGCCATAGTTAACCGGTTATCAACAAAGATAAAGCTTAGCATTAAGGTGAGCACACCAAGACAATAACAAGCGTGGCTTACAGTAACAATTAGCCTAGGTCTTGAAATTCCAATACCACCAATAACTGGCAGCAATTGCAATAATGCCCCCATCATCACCATAGTTAAAAAGCCAAGAGTAAAGCCATGCGTTAACGCAAACATACTGGGCTGCCAACGACTTAACCAAAGGGATTCTCCTGAAAATAATATCAAGAAAGCACAAGCAATGATAAAAATTGGTGCACTGATAAAAAATCGAAAGGGTAAATCAATTGGCGGTAAGGCATTAAACGATAAGCCTGATATATTCATAAGGATCCTTTACCTTGAGCCCTGATTTATAGTGATTTGAAAGGGTTATCTGAAAGCTATTGACCGAAAACAATCTTTATTAAAGTGATGTTCAAAAACTTCCTGCTCGTTTTGTCGATAAATATACAAGGAAATATCATCATCACTATGCACTTCACAGTGATAGGCAAAACCTGCTTGTTGAAGTTTTTCATATAAAGGAAATGGTTGGCGTCTATGACTGACTAACAAGCATTGTCTATCAGTTAATTGAGCCAAGGCAGTCAATATCACTGTCATTGGCTCAGGTGGAGCAAGCTGTTTTACATCGACTTCAACAAGCTCCATAATAAACTATGCTACTACACTGGCTTTAAAGCCTTCAATAAGTTGCTCACCATCACTAAGCTGCTGCGCCATCATTGGGTAAAGCATCATTTCTTCTTTCATATTATGCTGCTGCATCATTACCATTAAGGTTTCAGATAAACCTAAATATTCATCTTTTTCTTTTGCTGCTAAGGCGTTATCTAAATCTTGCACTAGAGCACGCATTTGTTGATGCTCCATACGCATCACTTGCGTAGGTCCAGCTGTCATGCCTGTAGCTTGTTCAAACTTAGGGAATAAAACTTCTTCTTCTTGTGTTAAATGCTCAGTTAACTCACTGGCAAAACTCTGCCACTTTTCTAACGCTAATGGCCAATTTTTCTCGGCAACGGCGCTTTCTGCTTCTGAAAAAACTTCATCACACTCACGATGTTTTGCTGTCATGTACTCTGGAATTGAACTCATTTCATTTCTACCAATCAATTATCAATGTCACTATCTTAATGCACTGGCTCACCTGCTGTTTTGACCTGTATTAACAAAACAGAGAAAGTAACCAAAAAAAATATAGCTCTCAAACCCGTACATTTAAGACACAAGTTCCCACTATTCATAACAACTCCGATGAGTGATTTACGTTAGGCTCAATACCTTCCTATATCCCATGTATGGTCCAAATATAATGACTTTCAAGAAAACTATATTAGCTCTTTCACTAACCAGTTCATCATTTTATAGTGTTGGTGCAGCCTTTCAACTAGCAGAGCACAGCGCTGCTGGCTTAGGGCGCGCCTTTGCCGGTGAGGCTGCTATTGCAGAGGATGCTTCAGTTGTTGCACGTAACCCTGCATTGATGGCTCAATTTGATCAAATTGAATTCTCAATGACTGGCACTTTTGTGATGCCCGACGTTAGCTTAGAAGGTATTAGTGCGCCAGAAGGGATTGAACCAAGTACATTAAACAATGACAGCATTGCGCCAAATGCCTTTATTCCTGCAATATATTTAGTTGTTCCATTAAATGAAAAGCTTGCTGTTGGTTTTGGCGCTTTTTCAAATTTTGGTTTAGCAACAGAATTTGATGATGACTATGCTGCTGGTCAATTAGCCGGTGAAACATCAATCACAACCGTTAACTTTAATACCAGCCTTTCTTATAAGGTTAATGATAACCTTGCCATTGCTGGTGGTTTAAATATTATTTATGCTGACGCTTCATTAGTTCGTAATTTTGGCGAAACTAGTTTTCCACCAGAGATGGTGCCGCCAGCTCAAGCAGAAGCTGCAAACTTAGCTGGTGATGATGTAGCCTTCGGTTGGAATATGGGGCTATCCTATGATTTTAATGAAAATCATCGCTTAGGTTTTAGTTACCGCAGTGAGGTAAAGCTAGAGTTAGAAGGTGACTATAGCAACGATATTACTTTAGGCGGTCAGGTGATACCTGGCGCTATGGATATCACTTTACCTGCAATTATGGAATTTTCTGGTTTACACCAGTTAAACGATAATCTAGCTGTGCATTACTCAGCTATGTGGACGGGTTGGAGTAGCTTTGATGAACTTGCGGGTTATGTTGAAGGAATGGATGAGCCTGTATTCTCAAAACAAGAAAATTTTTCTGACTCAATGCGCTATGCCCTAGGTGCCACTTACCAAGTAAGTAGCAAGGTGAAGTTACGTACCGGAATTGCTTATGATGAAACACCAACTGATGAAAATCATATGTCTATCTCAATCCCTGATACTAACCGTGTTTGGCTTAGCGCTGGTTTAAATTACACTTTCGATAATAAATCATCGCTAGATTTTGGTGCTAGCATTATTAAAGGTGAAACTCAGACATTTACAGAAACAGATGATTTAAGCCAACAATGGGGATTTGAATCTCAAGGTGATGCTTATATCGTTTCAGCACAATATAACCACGTGTTCTAAAAAACTTTCTCAAGGAAAAATTAAAAACTAGGGTTTTAGTACAGAGAGTTGTAACAAATATCCCCGCTAGCCATAGCAGGCGAGGATATTTACTTTAAACAAGGAATAAATAAAAGAGGGGTTAATCTTTTACCGCTAACAGGTTGCGGATGGAAACGGTGATCTCTTCAATATTAACAACATCAACAGGGGCAATAAAAATTGTATCATCCCCAGCAAGTGTACCCAAAATTCCCGCCGACTCTCCCATACTATCTAACATACGAGAAATTAACGGCGCAGCACCAATACCTGTTTTTAAGATGATCTGCATACCATTATGTTTAACACTCAATACTACTGACTCAATAGATTGCTTAGACTTTGGCACCGCCAACTCATCAGGGAGAATATAAATCATCTCATTATTAGTATTACGCGTTTTTACTGCACCAAGCTTAGATAAAAGACGAGATATTTTCGCTTGCGACATGTCATCAAAGCCCTGAGCAGAAAGGGCTTCTGCTAACTGACCTTGAGAGCCATAACATTGCTCTTTTAATAAGCGTTTAAAGGCCTGAACTAATAGGGATTCTTTCTCTTTACGGCTGCTAGTCATTTAGCTTCTTCATGGTAAGTAATAGGAATGGGCTGATTCTACACTATTGATACTTGCTTAGTGAATATTTATTCACTTTAAATAGTTTTTTTTGATTCCCCTCAACTAAATACCACAGTGCATGATTATCACAAGTGTATAACTAGATATTTTGCCTTATAAGATTGCATACTAACGGTCGGTTTTCCTATCATATTTTGATATATCAAAGAAGTTTGTCGCTTTTGTTTACACTATTTCATTATTTTTTTAGCTTATTTCTTTGACTAGCGATTACGACTAGCGCAAAATCTGTCCTGTATATACAAATAATAACAATTTGTTCAGCGAGAAATTCATTAATAAAAGCTATCTCAGGGAAAATGATGAAAAAACTTAAACAACTTACTTTAAAAGTAATGTTGCCACTACTTGCACTAAGCAGTACCGCAACATTAGCTGATGAAGGTATGTGGCAGCCAAACCAACTACCAACCATCGCCAAGGAATTAACCAAAGCGGGTTTAAAATTAAACCCAAATGATTTAACCGACCTAACAGGCTTTCCTATGGGAGCAATTGTCAGCTTAGGCGGTTGTACGGCTTCATTTGTTTCTGATCAAGGCTTAGTTGCCTCAAACCATCACTGTGTTTACGGTTCAGTACAATACAATTCAACAGCAGAAAATAACCTACTTAAAAACGGTTTCTTAGCAAAAAACTTCTCTGAAGAATTACCAGCAACACCAGGTAGCCGTATCTATGTAACTGAAGAAATCACCGAAGTCAGTAAGCTTGTGAAGTCAGGTATTTCGAGCAAGATGTCTGGTAGTGATCGTTATAAAGCCGTTGATACTAACTCAAAAAAATTAGTCGCTGAATGTGAAAATGATGATAGATACCGTTGTAGCGTTGTTAACTTCCACGGCGGTTTAGAATATTACCTATTTAAACAGCTTACTATCCGTGATGTGCGCCTAGTACACGCGCCAGCAAGCAGTATTGGCAAGTACGGCGGCGATGTTGATAACTGGATGTGGCCACGTCACACTGGCGATTACGGCTTCTACCGCGCTTATGTTGGTAAAGATGGTCAACCGGCTGACTTTAGCAAAGACAACGTTCCTTATAAACCTAAGCACCACTTGAAAGTGAACAAGAGCAGTGTTGATGATGGTGATTACATCATGGTGCTTGGCTACCCTGGTCGTACTAACCGCTACCGCACCGCTTATGAAGTTGAAAATACTTTTTCTTGGACTTACCCAAATGCTAAGGCTTACCGCGAAGAGATTATTGATTTAATTCATACTCATTCTGAAGTAGGCAGTGAAGCACGCATTAAGTACGAAAGTACTTTAGCAGGCTTAGCCAATTACGCTAAAAATTATGGTTCAATGATCCACAGTTATGAAAAAGGTACTTTTTTACAACGTAAAAAAGAGCTCGAAGATAACTTAGCTAAATGGTTAAACAATAGCTCAAAACGCGAAGCAAAATACGGTAAAGCATTAACGGGCTTAAACAAGCTAATTAAACAGGATGACAAGCAACAAGCACGTGACTTAATTCTTGGTTATATGCGTTACAGCAAAATGTTAAGTACAGCAAAAAGCTTACACCGCTTAGCGATTGAAAAACAAAAACCTAACCTTGAGCGTGAGCGTGGTTATCAAGAACGTGATTTAGCCCGTTTTGAACAAGGTATGAAGTCTGTTGATCGTCGTTTTGACGAGAAAATCGATAAAGAAATCCTAGTGGCAATGATTACCCATTATGTAGCTCTTCCTAAGACAGAGCGCCTTAAATCATTTGATAAATTCTTTGGTTTAACAAATACCACAGCTAAAAACTTCAATGAGAAGAAGCTACGTAAACAGTTAAAAAGAATGTACAAAAGCACCAAGCTTAATTCTCAAGAGCAACGTTTAGCGCTAATGGAAAAATCAGTAAGCGATTTTAACAATAGCAAAGACCCATTCATTCAATTAGCTGTAACTAGCTTTAAAGAGCGTAAAGCTATTGAAGATCAGTCAAAAGAGCTAGCGGGTAATATCCAAGCTTACCGCCCTAAGTATATGGAAGCATTAATTGCTTACTTCAATGACAACAACCTACCAGTATATGCAGATGCTAACAGCACACTACGTATCACTTACGGTAATGTTAAAGGTTATTCTCCACAAGACGGTTTAACGGCTACGCCATATACCACTCTTGAAGGTATTGTTGCTAAAGATACAGGTATTGCACCATTTGATGCACCACAAAAGCAATTAGACCTAATCAATAAGAAACACTACGGTGATTACGCAAAACCAGCTATCGGCTCAGTACCGGTTAACTACTTAGGTACTTTAGATATTACTGGTGGTAACTCAGGCTCACCAACACTTAACGACAAAGCTGAATTTGTTGGCCTAGTGTTTGATGGTGTTTATGAAAGCATCATTGGTGATTGGGATTACGATACTAAGTTAAACCGCTCAATTCACGTTGATGTACGTTACATGCTTTGGGTTATGGAGCACGTAGATGGCGCCACTAACTTAATCGAAGAAATGGATATTGTTGAGTAAGTAATACCTTTTCATACTTATGATAAAGTAAGAAAACTAAAAACCCGACCAAGTGTCGGGTTTTTTTATGAAAATTTGTTCGGCAAAGTATATCGCAATTCAAATTTGCTACTTACTTTTTCGGCTTTTAAAGGAACCTATGGCAATCCTCTCTTTCTGCTAAGCTATAAATTAATGTCTTTGATTATAATTCAAGCATTTACTTCTCTTAATAAACACCTTATATTCACTTCGACTAAACGGAATTAATATAAGGATATTATTATGGACAATACACAATTAGAAAGACGACATTCATCACCAAGCAAATCTACTCTTTGGAACCAGTTAACAACACCACAACAGTTTGCATCAAGTAGTTTAAATAACTTCGGCTATGATCTTGCTTATATTAGGGACTGTCATTTAAGTCCGATGGCTATTTTATTATGTGATAATAAAGTCGCTGTAATTAATGCAGACGGCGATATCAATACTAATCCTAATATTACTATTCGATAGTGTAGCCAAGAGCAAATACTGCTAA
>Ga0105356_10004106_pt1 | contig 14113 bp, 11 predicted proteins | sample GOMGulsemesocosm_3_FD_83502 | JGI IMG/M metagenome (GOLD analysis project Ga0105356, IMG submission 83502) | Methane-oxidizing microbial communities from mesocosms in the Gulf of Mexico - GOM9D Gulf of Mexico | ecosystem: Environmental > Aquatic > Marine > Cold seeps | place: Gulf of Mexico...
CCTCCAGAGTCAGCTTTTTACTGGCCTCCAGAACAAAGCTGGCAAACAGTTCCGCACGTAGCTCTTCGACGGTCACGTCTGCGTTGACGAGTGTGTCGGCCACCCCGTCGCTATGACTGGCGATTTGCGCATCCAGCCTATTGTTCGCAATCTCCAACCCGAACTCCGGCTTAAATTGGCTATCACCGAGGCGACTAAAGGTGGTACGGGCTATATATTCAGACTGCCGACCATCTTTACTATAGCGGTCGTTACTATCATCGACGTCGCCGGCATAGTCGCTATGGGTATGACTCTGATAGCGGTTTTCTTCGATCTGGCCCAGCCCGATAAGCCGCCACTTCCAGCGATCGCCACTGCGGCTAAAATCTGCGCCGAGCTCAAATATATCGTGAACGCGGTCCTCCTCAAGCAGCCAGCGCTCATCGACCGAAGCCAGGGAGTCAAAGGATTGCTCAAAAATATCCCTCTCGGTGTCAATCGCGCTGACAAATCGCGCAATTCTCGAATTGATGGCCAGTGTGCCGGTACCGACGTCACGACTGCCCTCGCCACTGAATATACGCCAGCGTACTTCGCTGGGCCGACTTTCCTGGGCCACGGAGGTCAATGCGCCTAGCGCGTCAAAATCTTCGGTGACCGCACTGCGATAATCGGCCTTGCTGCCTGCCTTGAACTCCATAAGCGTCGACCAATCACCCATGTCTCTGGCGACTGCCGTTTCCATGCTCGGTTTGACTACACCGTCGGGGGCGCGGTAGGTTTTAACTGCCCAGGTGGCGCTGGTGGCGCTGCGATCGCGAATCACATTAGCCACAACCGCGTGACCACTGGCTTCACCGGAGCCTGTACCCCCTCGAAAAACGTCGATTCTGGCTACCTGCTGGGCCGGAATACGCGACAGCGCACCGGCTAAGCCACCGGATTTAGCCGTTGGCCTAACTCCATCAACCAAAATATTGCCGGCATTGCCACCAAAACCCCGAACGTTAGAGCCCGGTTTAAAGGAAAATCCTGGTAACCGTTCAATCATCTCCAACGCATTTTGTGGCATATACTGTTTGAAGAATTCGGCTGCGTAAGAAGCGGTACTGGTAGTTGCAGGTTCTGTCCCGGCAACCGCTAGCGAACCCAGGGACAACAGCAGTAAACAACGCGCGCAGAAAGTCCATCCGGGCAACAGACTAATAAAAGGGGTTTTGTTTACGCGATAGCGAGTCATAACATTCTGGTCGAGACTGAAATGGAGTGGATTGACCGGTATAAAAACGCCCGTTTACGAGCGCCAAAGTATTACTAAGCAAGATTTACAACGGATATTTTGATCTTTATACAGCCACACAACAGTGAACGGGTTCACAAAACGTCGGTGACATAACAAATTGCCTGCGCCGACAGATACCCGCTCTGCAGGCATAAAACATGGGGGTATTATAGCAGTTGTTCACTATTTATACGGCAGTGGAGCATTACGGTCGATTAATGTCAGGCACTGGGACAACGATTGCAGGCACATCAGAACAGCTGCACCGTGTGATTAGAAAAAAAAGGGGCTCGACTTAAGCCCCGTAAACGCTATAGACGGATTATTCGCGTTCCTGCCCCCACTGATTAAAGGTTTTACCTTCGCTGGCCAACTGCGCCAGCAGCGCCGATGGTTTCCATATCGCTTCACCAAACTGATCGCGATAGCTACAGATACTGTCGTAAACCTTTTTTATACCTACCGCGTCGGCATAGTGCATCGGACCGCCACGGAACACTGGGAACGCGTAGCCGTTGGTGAATACCACGTCGATGTCACTGGGGCGCTGGGCGATACCGTCCTCGAGGATTTTTGCACCTTCGTTGATTAGCGCGTAAATCACCCGGTTTTGAATCTCCTCATCGCTGATCGGCCGTCGCTCGACACCGTGTTTGGCGGCCATAGCTTCGACCACCTCCATCGCTATCGGGTCACTACTCTTAGCACGAGTCTTGGCATCGTAACGGTAGTAGCCGGCGCCCGTTTTTTGTCCCTTGCGACCCATTTCAACCAGTGCGTCGGGAATCGCATAACAGGCGGGTTCGCCTTTTTGTTCCTGGGTCTGGGTCTGTCGCGCAGCGTAGCTGATATCGATACCCGACAAGTCATTCACCGACAGCGGTCCCATAGCCATGCCCCACTGTTGCATGGCGTTATCTATCTGCTCTGGGGTTCCACCGCCAATCAGACAGCGCTGAGTTTCAGCAATATAATTGCGGAACATACGGTTGCCAATAAACCCGTAACAAACCCCGGCCAGCGCGGGAATTTTATTAATCGTCTTGGCAATTTTCATTGCCGTATTAACCGTTACCGGTGAAGACTTCTCGCCGCGAACGACCTCCAATAATTTCATCACATTGGCAGGACTAAAAAAGTGCATACCCACCACATCTTCGGGACGGGAGGTGGCCGCCGCGATCTGATCGACATCCTGATAAGAGGTGTTAGTCGCTAAAATAGCACCGGGCTTACATACAGCATCGAGTTTAGCGAAGATCTGCTGTTTGACTTCTAGATTTTCGAAGGCCGCCTCAATAATCATATCAACATCACACAGACCCTCGTAATCGGTGGTGCCGTCGATCAAGGCGAGACAGTCGTTCATCTGTTGCTCACTCAGTTTTCCTTTACTAACGGTAATACCGTAGTTTTTGCGGACCAGATCCAAGCCCCGCTGCAATGCCTCACCACTCACTTCCAGTATGGTTACCGCAATACCTACATTGGCGAAGTTCATGGCAATACCACCGCCCATGGTGCCACCGCCAATAATGCCTACCGACTTCACCTCGCGAACAGCGGTGTCTTTGGCCAGGCCTTTAATTTTTGCCGAGGCGCGTTCGGCAAAAAATAAATGGCGCATCGCCGCTGATTGCGGCGAGCTAACACAGCTAGTGAAATGGGCTCGCTCCTGCACCAAGCCTTCATCCATTGGCAGTGTGACCGCCGCCGCAACACAGTCAATAATCAACAGCGGTGCGGTTTGACCTCTAGCCTTTTTGCCGACCGTTTTACGCCATTTATCAAAGAGCTCCGCAGGAGCGGTAGCGGGGTCTATGCTGATATCTCGCACCTTCTTAAGCTCTGCCCCGGCATCGGCTAACTCCACGGCATAGCTGACTGCTGCGGCCAATAGCTCGTCGTCCACTACCCGGTCGATTAGGTTGAGACTCAGCGCCTTGCTGGCGGAAATTGCATTGCCACTGGTTATCAGCTCCAACGCCGCGTCAACACCAGCCAGGCGCGGTGCCCGCTGGGTACCACCGGCACCGGGCAGCAGTCCCAACTTCACTTCCGGCAGGCCTACCTTAGCCGAGCTCAGGGCGCAGCGGTAATGACAGGCCAAGGCTAATTCAAAACCACCGCCCAGGGCGGTGCCGTGAATAGCGGCGACCACCAGCTTGGCGCTTTGCTCAATGGTGGCGATGACCGTGGTAGTGCTAGGCTCCCTCGCAGGCTTGCCAAATTCGGTAATATCGGCACCGGCTACAAAGGTGCGACCGTCACAGACGATCACCAGCGCCCGACTGGCATCGGCTTGTGCGGCATTGACCGCGTCGATAATGCCCTCGCGCAGCGCGTAGGACAGCGCATTAACCGGGGGGTTGTTCAAGCGGATAACGCCAACACCGTCGATAATTTCGTAACTGACAACTGACATTTGCTGTTCCTCACTATTTCAATTTGTATAGGGGCCCTGCCAGCAACTGCTGACTATCGTCGAAGCCATGATTCAGATCACGCTTCTAGCGGCATTTTTCAGGGCAAAATTGTAGCACTAATGTGCATTGATTAACTGGAGGTCAATAACTATTTACCTCCGAATTAAACGCGGTAGCGCTATCTAATCACCAACTTAAATGACACAGAGCACTGCCGTGGCGATTATTAAGCGAATGATTGTCGCCGCGAACTAACTCTGGGTAGGTCTTCTCTGCCGCAAACGCATCAGGCCTTCCTGGGCACTGGAGGCCACCAATACCCCCTGCCGGGTATAAAAACTGCCGCGACTGAAGTTGCGACCATGACCCGCCCGGGGGCTGTCCATATGGTAATAGAGCCAGTCGTCGACACGAATGTCGCTGTGAAACCACAGCGAGTGATCCAAACTCGCGCCTTGAAAACGTTTCATATCAATATCTGGGTAGTGCGGCCTGATGCCGGTGCTCATTAAACTCAAGTCCGAGATATAGGCCAGTAGACTCTGATGCACATAGGCACCGGCGTCGATGGTCTCGTTAAACTTTACCCAATAACCCTGCTCCGGCGCCATCGCCACCACCTTGTTCTCGTCTCTAGGGTTGACCGAGCGAAAGTCTATGGCCGCACTGGGAAGGCGCGCCCGCAGATGCCGATAGCGCGATTGCAGCCGCTCGGCGCGTTCGAGATCGTTTTCCAAAGTCTCGGGCATCGGCACGTCGGCGGGCATGTCCATTTGGTGTTCCAGACCCTGTTCGAGGGCTTGAAAAGAGAGCGTAGCACTAAAAATAGTGTGTTTTTTCTGCCTTGCACTCACCCGGCGGGTGGTGAAACTTGCACCGTCACGCACTGTTTCCACTTCATAAATAATCTCATGCTTGATACTGCCCGGGCGCAGGAAATAGCCGTGCAGAGAGTGGGCAACGCGCTCGGTCGCAACGGTCTGGCTGGCGGCACTCACCGCCTGCGCCAAGACCTGGCCACCAAAAACACGTGGCAGTGGCAACTCTAGAGACAGACCTCTGAATTGACCTTCACCCAGAGCTTGCAGCGTTAAATTGTTAACTAATTCTTCAATTTCAAACATCGACTATCGGACTCTCAGCGGTTGGACATTTTGCGGCTTTGCCAGCAGACCACCATAACCGCCTCCACATATTACTGTCAAAATCATTAGTCCACCGCGCTGTCTTCTAAGCGCAGTGAGCAAAGTATTAGCAATAATAACAAGGGTCATTAAAACGGATTTGCGGCAATTGTGTGAGTGGTGAAGGCTGTGAAAAAGGCCGGCAGTCGACAGAAGACCGCCGGCACTGACTTACATTTTTTGAAATTTCAGGGTCATGCGATTTGATTCGCCAATGGCAATCATCGCCGCTTTTTTATCCGGAGCAGTGCCCAGAGTAGGCGGCAAACGCCAAACAATATCCCCAGCGCCGGGCATATCCTTGGGGTTGGCATTAACATCACTGCTGCCCAATAGTTTAAAACCGGACTGCTCAAACAATGCTATAACAGCGCTCTGCTTCAAATAACCTCTGCTGCCATCGGCCCAGCTGTCCTCGGCACTTTCCGGCGCGCGGTGTTGAACTACACCAGCAATACCACCGGGTTTTAACACCGCATTAATCTCCTGCATGGCGGCAGTCATGGTACCGGCTTTGCTCTCGAAACGATTGAGGTTGTGCAGGCCGCGGATAACAATAACCATGTCGAGACTGGCATTGAGTGACTCAGGTAGCCGGCCAAAGGCGTAACCCTGGGCTTCAACGTTCTGCGCACCGGTGAACCCTGCCACCATGCCGGCAAACTGGCTCGAGGAGGCAACCCGTTTGGCTACAGTCGCTTCGTCAAACATACCAAACATCGGCCACATATCATCGGCGTAATTAATTCCAATGATGGCGCCCTTATCACCGACTACCGGTGCCAGTATTCTGGTGTACCAGCCACCACCGGGCAGTACTTCCGCCACTCGCATACCCGGCTTCACGCCGAAAAAATCCAGCGTTTGCTGCGGGTGCCGGTATTGATAGCGCGCTTTGGCCTCGTCGCTCTGAGCAGCTAACACAGCAGCCAAGTTTGTCGATCCAGATGGTGCCTCTCCGTGATGAGCTGACCAGACCGCTGTGCTAGACATCAACAACGCAGCTGCTAAGACAATACCTTTTCGTATACTCATTATTTTTTCCTTCTTAATTATCGCCTCAATAATTGGGGCGTTGAATAAAACTTAACCCTCTTTAGCCAAATATTTCTCGATCTAACCCTTACCCATCAAACCGCGAATGGCAGCGGGAATGTCCGCTGGAAATACTACCGTTTTAGCATTATCTGATGCCGATAGCGTTTGCAGCGAATTGATGTATTTTTCCCCCAGTAAATAGACCACCGGCATCTCCTTGTCGCCGATGGCATCAGTAACCAAGGCAATCGACTTTTGACTTGCCTCGGCCAGAATAATTTGCGCTTCGGCCGCCAGCCGCGATGCCTCCAGTTTGCCCTCGGCCTCGAGGATCGCTGCGGCTTTTTCACCCCCAGCGCGAGTGACTGTAGCGCGGCGAGCGCGCTCCGCTGCGGCTTGCTCTTCCATCGCCTGCTGCATGGTATTGGAGGGGTTCACATCCTGTATTTCGACAGTTTTGAGGGTAATACCCCAGTCTGCGATATCGTCAGAAATAGACGCCTTCAGCTTGGTCTTAATAAATTCTCGGGATGACAGCGCTTCGTCCAGTGCCATCTCACCGACAATGGAGCGCAGTGAGGTCTGCACCAGGGTTTGAATAGCGACAACATAGTCTTCCACGCCATACACCGCTTTTTCCGGTGACACAATATTAATATAGGCCACCGCGTTGGTGATCAATATGGCATTGTCTTTGGTGATCACTTCCTGGGAGGGAATATCCATCACGATGTCCTTGGTGGTTACTTTATAGGCCACCGTGTCCATATAGGGAATAATAAAATTCAGTCCCGGTTTGAGCGAAGATCGGTATTTACCGAGTCGCTGCACCACCCATTTATTGCCCTGGGGAACCTGACGCACTCCCTTGAAGGCGGTGACAACAACAAAGAAAAAAAACGCGGCGGTAACAAACAATCCTGGAGTCATAAATTTCTCTCTTTAAGGGGTTCAATAGAGCTCATCTGTTCAGCGAGGTCGCAGCCGGGTTAATGCTGAGCATTGACTAACTAACTTTTTCGACAATAAGAGCATTGCCCGAGATCGCGCTAACACTGACCCGATCGCCGATTTCGAGCTCGTCCTGGGACATAATAAGCCACTCGTCGTTACCTAGCAGCGGCGCGGGGAAACGCAGAGTGCCACGATTCTCCCCCGTTGGCACTTCCAGCACTTGACCTATTTCGCCCGTCAGCGCCTCCAGCGATAGCCCCGCTTTGGTCCGGTCTACCGCCAGAGGTTTTAAATACTTAAACCAGGCAAAGGCCAGTGCGACAGAAAGAAGCGACCATATGAATATTTGCCAAGTAGGTGTCAGTTCAGGCAACAATACTAACAGGGCGCCGACAATGACCGCAGCCACGCCAAACCACAGAATGAAAAATGTGGTCAAAAAGGCCTCGCTGACCACCAGAGCAATGCCAAACACCACCCAGTGCCAGGGTAATAATTCAATTCCCATGTATCTTCTCCTTTAGCAAGAGCTTTATTATCGATCGAGCCGGTTCGCTTTACAACCAGTCATAGTAAAAAGTCGCAGACAGCTCAATAGACTAGGCTTGCAACCGATAAACGTCCTGAAATAAACTACCTTTGGCGTAAAGAACGCCACCACAGTTATAACAGCGGATCGCAAGCAATGAATGAATCGAATACGGTAAACGGTGTTGACTATGGCCCACTGGCGGGTCTCATCGGCCAGTGGCATGGCAACAAGGGCGTGGATATCGCGCCAGAGCCTGCCGGTTCGGAAGAAAATAGCTACTGGGAGACGTTGTTTTTCGAGGCTATTGGCAGCGTTGGCAACGCTGAAAAGCAGTGTTTAGCGGTGCTTCGCTACCATCAGATAGTACACCGCCACAGCGATAACGAAGTGTTTCACAATGAGACCGGCTATTGGCACTGGGATGGGGCTACCGGTACGGTCTCGCAATCACTGAGCATTCCCCGGGGGGTCTGCGTACTGGCCGGAGGTGACGCGAAAAATACCGAAGAGGGCCTGCAAATAGACGTATTCGCGGCGGCCGGTGATCCAGACTGGAGTATTATCCAATCACCCTTTATGCGCGACAACGCTAAAACAACTAAATTTAGTCACCGTATGACACTCGCGGGGAATCGTCTGGCCTACCGCGAGACGACCATGTTGGACATTTACGGCAAGGTATTTGAACACACAGACCACAATATCTTACAGCGCAGCACTGGCTAACATCCCGCCGCCGGCGCTGCATTGCTGAGCCTGCTAATTAAAGGTTAATGCCCAGTAGCTCAACCTCAAATATGAGTGTTGAACCGGGACTGATGGCACCCGCCGCGCTATTGCCATAGGCCAGCTCACTGGGAATAAAAAAACGTGTTTTTTCACCTACTACCATCAACTGCAAACCCTCGGTCCAGCCTTTAATCACCTGATGCAAGCCAAACTCAATGGGCTCACCACGGCTTACCGAACTGTCGAACACAGTACCGTCCAGTAAGGTGCCGTGGTAGTGCACTTTCACCGTGTCCTTAGCACTGGGGTGAACAGTTCCACTACCGGCCTCCAGACGCTGATATTGCAATCCAGAGGCGGTAGTTTCCACCTCCTCTCGCTGCTTGTTTTCGGCGAGAAATGTGTTACCTGCGGCGATATTGTCCGCCGCCATCTTTTTACCGGTACCTGCGCGCTGCCACAGGAACAAAGCTAGCACCACCGCCAGGACTACCACCACAATTTTAAACACCTACTCACCTCGATAATTACATGATTTGACCCGGATCGAAAATCTCCGGGGCGACAATGCGCAAAAGCCAAGTTTAACCCGGTCCGGCGACTGACAACAAACCCTATTGTCTCAATACAATCTGCACAGCGAAAATACCTATCAATGCCCAGGGTACTGAGTCAAATTCTTCCCGTCAGTCACCGCGACAAGCGCTACCAACTCGAGGCAGTGATTCTCGGTTTCAGCATTGATAGTGTTCACCGCTTAACGGGTTGCCTGGTTCGTCTTTCACTCCGACACAGAGGTTTTTCAGGCGCCGCAGCAACATCAATAGCAATGGACTTTAATCAGCGAGACATTTAGTCTGGTTAGCGCATAATAATGATTCACCATCCCCAGCAAATGCCTAATAAAAAGGAGAAGGCCATGCGCCTGTCAACACCCCGTGTACCTGTATTAGAAGATAGCGAAGCCAGTGAGGAACAGCGCGCACTGCTCGCAACCAGCGGCTCAGACACAACGGCTAAAGCCGTCAATATTTTTAGAACACTGGTCCACTACCCCAAGTTGATGAAACGCTGGATGGTGTTTGCCAACCACGTATTATTCAAATCCTCTCTCAATAGTCGCGACCGGGAACTGTTAATCCTGCGCATTGGCTGGCTTTGTCAAGCAGAGTACGAGTGGGCACAGCATGTCGTTATCGGCAGAAAGGCCGGACTCGAGGACGACGAGATCGCCAATATCAAGCTCGGCGCCGATGCCCCAGGTTGGAGTTCATTTGATCAGCTACTACTGCGTGCTACCGACGAACTGCACCACGATGCTTTTATCAGCACCGCGACCTGGCAGGGCTTGGAGCAAAAATACTCCCGGGAACAACTAATGGACGTTATTTTCACTGTCGGTAATTACACCGTGGTATCGATGGCTCTAAATACCCTGGGAGTACAGTTGGATCAAGGGTTAAAAGGTTTCTAACACGCTGCGATGGCCGCAATGCCCATGCCACATTGTGTAGTAATTGTAATAAACCTGCGGCCCCACCGCGGGTTTTATCGGTAGACTTTGGCGGGACCAATGTTTACTCTCTAAGGCAATAGTAATAATTCGAGCACAGCCTGTGAGTGAACGCAGCACTACCCCAGACAGTCCAAATACAAGCACTTCATCCAGTTCAAGCACATCCCCAGAAAACCCAATAGGCACCCTAAGTGGTGCCTATGCCGGTAAGGTGCCCGCCAGGATAAAAGGCGCCTATGCGATCGGCGCCAGCGCTGAAACGATATTCACCATTGCCTTTAATACCTTTAACTTCTTCTTCTACACTAATTTGTTGGGATTATCCGGTACCTTGGCTGGACTGGCGATAACTCTCGGTTTGTTTGTCGATGCCTTTACCGACCCACTGGTGGGCGCACTGTCCGATCGTTGGCGCTCTAAATGGGGCCGGCGCCACCCGTTTATGTTTGTCGCACCGCTGCCAGTGATGCTGTGTCTGTACCTTCTCTACTCACCACCTGAGAGTCTCGGACAGGTCGGGTTGTTTCTCTGGTTGGGGGTTATGGCGGTGACTATGCGCTCTTTTTTCACCCTGTTCCACGTACCCCATCTGGCCATGGGCGCGGAGCTGTCCAGCGATTTTTTTGAGCGTACAAGAGTGATGAGTTTAAACACACTGTGTATGGCTGCCGGTGCTGCGCTAGTCTATTTTATTGGTCTGTCGGTGTTTTTTAAGGCCACGCCGGAATTTGCCAATGGTTTAATGAATGCCGGAGCCTATCCGCAATTTGCTCTGACTGCAGCGCTAATGGGTGGCACTATTATGTTGTTCTCCGCCATTTTCACCCGTGAGGTCATACCTCGTCTACCGCAGCCCAGCGCAGATACTCCGGTATTTAATCTGACCGCCTTCAAACAGGATCTCAAAGATGCCTTTCGCAACAAAAACTACCTGATGTTTCTGATAGGTTATGTTTTTGTCAGTGCCACCTTAGGCACCAAAGAAACCATCAGCATCCATATGAGCACCTACTACTGGGAGCTCGCCACTGAACAAATCCGTTTTTATGCTCTGGCCTTAATGATTGGACCGATTATCGGTTATTTTATTACTCTGCGGCTGCATCGGCGCTTCGACAAAAAACCCACCTTGATCGGGGCGCTAGTAGTGCTCAGTATTTTGACGGCAATCCCGGTTAGCTGCCGTATGTTGGGTATTTATCCTGAAAATGGTTCTGCCCTATTGTTCCCAATGTTATTGGGCAACTATCTTATCTATATGATTGCCGGTACGCTCTTACACATTAGCGCCATGTCGGCACTGGCCGATATTGCCGACGAACACGAGCTCAATACACACAAGCGCCAGGAAGGTATTTTCTATTCAGCGCGCTCTTTTTTTGGCAAGGCTTCCTCGGGTTTGGGGCATTTACTGGCCGGCATTGCGCTGGACATTATCGACTTTCCAGTGGGTGCAGAACCCGGTACAGTCGCTGCGGACAAGATCTATGCGCTGGGTATTGTCGACGGTCACCTAGCGGCAATACCGGTTGCTATTTCAATACTATTTTATATGAAGTACCGTCTGACCCGGAAACGACATAGCGATATTCAGAACGCTCTGCGCCGACGCAACCAGCAGCACGCTTAGCTCAGTAGGTTGTTCTCCACGGGCAGGAATTTCAGTTTTTGCCCTCATCTATCAATCCGCTAACGTCGCCGGCAAACTAGCAGCGACAGCGGCGCGGGCTTTTTTTGTACGTTTCATTCTATCCAGCGGCAGAGTGTGCTCAATAGAGGATACGGCCAACAACAATAAAAACGCTTTAATTTAACCTGTCTACGACACCCGAATGCGATGCGAACTTATCACCAACATGGTATTTCGCGCTCTGCGGGACATACAGCGCGTCGATACCCCCATCATTTCCCGGAGATAGCACAGCGCCTGCGCGGCACTGTAAGTGGCTGCCAACTGCAGCGAGCCCAGCAATCGCAGATGTCATCAGCTAGGAAAAAAGCAAGTGATTAATACCTCTTTTACCGCACTTATTTATCATAAAAATCAAGCATTCTCACTACCATAGCGCTATACTCGAAATGTTCTTTGATAACACTGCGAGGTATACCGTCTATGCAAATAAATATCACTGGCCACCATCTTGACATCACTGACAGCATCCGCGAAGCGGTTAACAACAAGCTTCAGAAGCTACAGCAACACTTCCCCAATATCACCTCTTTAAACGTAATACTCACCGTCGAAAAAAATCAGCAAATGGCCGAGGTCAGCACTCACTTTTTGGGTCAGGACTTTAGCGCAAAAGCTGCATCTGATGACCTCTATCATGCTATCGGTGAAATGAGTACTAAACTTAGCGCACTCATACAGCGTAAAAAGGAAAAAGTGAAGTCACACTCCCACCAAAAGCCGCTACAAATTGAAGAGACTGACGAGTCCGAATCGGAACCTATTTAGCGGCGAAAACAGCAGATACTTGCTAGCAGAGGGCCTTAACAGGGCCCTCTCAACGACACCAGCTCAGTTGTCTGGCAATCCAATAAGTTGACCACTTTTCAATTTTCGGCCGGTTTATTAACAGTTTGTTCTAGTATCGTGATTGAGCATAGCCGCAGCTGGAAAACGACTACCTTCTACTGTCACCGCGGTGCCAAGCCGATGATTGAATACGGAGCTTGTTCAAGCTCACCGCCGCCAAAATAGTATCTAATTAATCTACCGCTCATTAATCACGTCTAACGAACCAATTAAAAGCTTCGTTATAGGTGGCTAATTTACAGGCTATAGTATTACGTTAGCTCTATTTTTCTACACCACCGCACAACCGATGCAACCGGGCACAACCCTATTCATTTTGAGACTCCCTTCCACCAATGTTGCTGCTACTGCGCAGACAGGTCTGCGGCGGATCGTTGACATTCTGATGTAGCGATATTGCCCCATCAGCGAGCCCGGGCCGGATGGCACAATTCCTGCTTTGTGCTGTATATCAGATAAATTTCCACCGCAGCGGCAATGTCTTGCCGCCCCCACTAACAAGCGAGAGACACTATGCAGCAGTTGGCGACAGCCCAGTCCCTGAGCGAGTTAAAATACCAGTACCGGCGCTTAGCAGCGATACATCACCCCGATCGGGGAGGTTGCAGCGAGCAAATGCAGAGACTCAATAATCGCTACGAACAACTACACCTACAGTTTATTAGTAGAAGCGCTAGCGCGGCGAATCAAGATCTCGGTGACAGCCCCGATTTTAGCCAGCTGTGCTGCGGCGATCTACTCTATATTAACAATACCCTGAGCGAAGTTTTAGAAGTATCTGATCGCGGTTTTCGGGTGGTGGCAAAGGGGCGCGCACGCCAGGCTTGGTTTGACCTAGACACCGGCCTGGGCCTGTTCAACAATCGCTTGCAGGCCGGATTCGCTCCGCGCTCACCAACCCGGCACTAATCGTCACTACGCACAGACCTAGCCGGCAACTTAGGGCCGGTAGCTAAAGGTTCGTGGTCCGAGCAAAACCTCTAGCTGTGATTGAATCAATTCAATCCAATCGCACAGATAGGGACGTGTTTCCCGCGGGTCAATCATATCGTTAACAGCAAAGGATTCCGCCGCAATATAGGGATTTTTACTCTTCGCGAACTGCTCTTCCATCTCTTTGCGAAAAGCCTCAGGGTCCGCCGCTTCGGCAATCTGCCGACGAAAGGCCACCGCTACACCACCTTCTATCGGCAGCGCTCCAGAATCAACACTGGGCCAGGTCAACGTATAGTCCTGGTCGCTAAAATGGGCCGCACCTGCTACACCAAAACACTTGCGCACCATTATCGAGGCCCAGGGAACTTCGGCTCCCACCGCCGCCAACACCGTAGTCATGCCGTACAAAATCGTCGCCTGGGCTTCCGCCTCGGGACCAATCATAAATCCGGGTTCGTCCACAAAATTGACGATAGGCAGGTGAAAAGTCTCGCAGATTTCGATAAAGCGCCGCACTTTTTGACAACCGTCAGCAGTCATCGCCCCGGCAAAAAAACGACAGTCATTGCCTGTAACACCGACACTTTGACCATTGATACGGGCAAAGCCGGTAATTTGTCCCAAGCCGTACTGGGCGGAGATTTCGAAAAATGAATCCCGATCAACGATGGCCTCTATCACCTCGTGCATATCGAAGGTCTGGGTTCTATCCCTAGGTATCACCGACAACAGACTCTGCTCTTGCCGGTCGACGGGGTCGGCGCAGGGAGTACGGGGCGCTCTCTGCCAGACGTTTTGCGGCATATAACTTAGGAATTGGCGCAACTGATCGAAGGCGTCATATTCGTCTTCCGCCAAATTGTTGACCACTCCATTTTTCAAGTGCACCTGTGGGCCGCCGAGTTCCTCCTTCGAAGTCGGCTTGTTCAGTGCCCGCTCCACCACCGAAGGACCGGCAATCAATACCTGCGCGGTCTTCTGTGTCATCACTGAAA
>Ga0105356_10004112_pt1 | contig 14106 bp, 7 predicted proteins | sample GOMGulsemesocosm_3_FD_83502 | JGI IMG/M metagenome (GOLD analysis project Ga0105356, IMG submission 83502) | Methane-oxidizing microbial communities from mesocosms in the Gulf of Mexico - GOM9D Gulf of Mexico | ecosystem: Environmental > Aquatic > Marine > Cold seeps | place: Gulf of Mexico...
ATCCTATTGTAAAGGGTGGATCTATTTTGACTTTTAGTCGACGTTTACAACAAGCTGTTCCAACCTTATGTGATGATCCTCGTCTAGATGCGTATGGTAGCTGTCGAGTATGTTCAGTTGATGTCGCACTAACTGCCGATGGTCCGAGAAAAGTTATGGCTTCTTGTCATACCCCAATTAGCGAGGGTATGCATGTTTTTAGTGATTCTGAACGTGTAATTAAACTTCGTAGAAATATTATGGAGTTAGTGTTAAGTGACATGCCAGAAGATTACCTAACCCAAGTGACTAACCCTAATACAACAACTAACAATAACACTGAAGTCAACAGAACCAATGAGTTTGAGGAAGTGGTTATTGCCACAGGCGTTACCGAAGTTCGATTTGCTAAAGGTAAAAAAAGTTGCGATAACGAAATTAATAGCACGGAACTCGATGACTCGCATCCTTACATGCGAATGGATCTATCGACTTGTATTAATTGTAATCGTTGCGTGCGAGCTTGTGATGAAATTCAAGGCGAACAAGTTCTCAGCGTTTCAGGGCGAGGGTTCGACAGTAAAATTATAAAAGGACAAGGAGTAAATTTTGCTGAGTCTGATTGTGTTTCGTGCGGTGCTTGTGCACAAACTTGTCCAACGGGGGCGATAAGTGATGTCTTTAGAGCTAAATTGACGAAAACAGCAGATACAGTTCGTACCATTTGTTCTTACTGTGGCGTCGGTTGTAACTTAGAGGTCTCCGTTGAAAATAGTCAAATACTCTCTATTGAAGCGCCAGAAGATGCAGAAGTTAATGCAGGACATACTTGTTTGAAAGGCCGTTATGCATGGCGATTCTATAACCACCCAGACAGGTTAACTACACCCTTAATTCGCATAAATGGCGAGTTAAAACCAGCAAGTTGGCAACAAGCCTTTGAGTATCTATCAAAAAAGTTAACGGGTATTAAATCTGAATTTGGCGCCGATGCTATCGCAGGTATTTCTTCAGCACGATGTACCAACGAAGAAAATTACTTAATGCAAAAAATGATGCGTGTAGTTTTAGGCACGAACAATATCGACTGTTGCGCAAGGGTTTGCCATTCTCCCACCGCATTTGGCATGCAAAAAAGTTTTGGTACAGGAGCGGCAACAAACTCAATTAATGATTTAAAGAAGACCGAATTCATTATGTTGATTGGCGCAAATCCTACAGCAGCCCATCCTGTTACGGGCGCTAAAATCAAGCAAAAAGTAATGAAAGGTACACCATTAATTGTTATTGATCCCGTAAAAACAGAATTAGCCCGTTATGCTAATTGGCATATTCAATTGCGCCCTGGCACTAATGTTGCGGTTTTAAATATGATGGCGTATTTCATTATCAATGAAGACCTTGTTGACATGGCGTTTGTTAATCAACGTACCGAGGAATATCAAGCTTATCACCAGGCTATTATGGCGCTTGATATTGACGGTTTAGCATCAATAAGCGGTGTCGATAAAAACATGGTTAAAGAAGCGGCGATTGCCTTTGCAAGAGCCACAAATGCCATGAGTTTTCACGGCTTAGGGGTAACAGAGCATTCACAGGGTAGTCGAGCTATTATGTGTATTGCTGACTTAACCATGTTAACAGGGAATATTGGCAGGGAAGGTGTTGGCATGAACCCGCTGCGTGGTCAAAACAATGTGCAAGGTGCTGCTGATATGGGTTGTCAACCTCATCAAGGTGCGGGTTATTTTCCTGTTGATTTACCTGGAAACATCGAGCTCTATCGCACCCATTATGGACTATCCAAAGAACAAGGTATGCCAAAGAATATCGGTTATAAAATACCTGAAATGTTTAATGCAGCTTTAGCCGGCGATTTAAAGGCTTTATGGATAATGGGAGAAGATGTTGTGCAAACGGACCCAAATCAGCAGCACGTTGTGGCTAGTTTGGCCAATTTAGACTTACTTGTCGTGCAAGAGATCTTCTTATCTGAAACAGCAAAAATGGCCGATGTTGTTTTACCAGGTGCTTCTTTTTTAGAAAAAAATGGCACATTTACCAATGGAGAACGCCGTGTACAAAAAGTAAATGCCGCGGTCCCAGTTAAAGAGGGTTGTAAATCTGACGGACAAATCATAGTCGAAATGATGAATGCTCTTGGTTACAACCAAGCCGATTATGCTGCTGATCGTATGTTGGAAGAAATAGCTCAGGTTGTCCCGTTTTTTAAAGGCATTACCTGGAATAATCTTGGTGACAATGGCTTGCAATGGCCTGTAAACGAGGAAGGGAAAGATACTAAAATCCTTCATGTTGATAGCTTTAAGCGAGGTTTAGGCAAATTCCATTTTTATGAATTTGAAGAAAGCCGAGAAGTTGAAGAAAATGGCAGTGAGTTTCCTTTTATTTTGACCACCAGTAGAAACTTAGAGCATTACAACGCTGGCACCATGACAAGGCGTACGTCTAACGAAGCAATAGTTAGTGAAGATGTCCTGCTTATTAATACTAAAGACGCGGCTCAAAAATGCATTACTAATAACAGTCAAGTTAGATTATTTTCAGCACGCGGTGAAATAGAATTAAAAGCACAAGTGAGTGAAAAGGTAAAATCAGGTGTTTTATTTACCACCTTTCATTTTCCTGAACTAATGATTAATAGAGTCACAGGAGATATCACAGATAAACATACCAAATGCCCTGAATATAAGGTTGTTTCGGTTGATATAGAACGTATGTAACAATCTGACAATTAGCAATTTATTTAGGATAAAAGAAGCAAAAAAGCCGGAGTCAGTTCTGGCTTTTTTATACTTCTTTTTAATAAGTTTCAAAGAATGCTAGTGTATGTTTTATTGGTAATAGATGTACCAGGGGAGTTCTATTGAAATAGTATATATTCTACAGCGGTTAGATATTTTACTTATTCTTTTATCTTTCTATTTTTAATCACTTCCTTTGCTGACCATTCTTGGAGACTTTACTACTGGTCTGAAATCTCTAGCGCTTTTGACTTGATCGTTATCAATAATATTACCCAATGATTGAGAACTCTATGATACACGACATTTAGCCCATATTATTTGGGCTATAGGCCAATAACTAAAGTAGATAATTTGAACTTTGTGACAATAGAACCCAGTGATGTAAGAAAGCCGATTAAAATGAAATAGGCTTGCGGGTGCGAACGACTGGTTGTTGATCATTTAATTGAAGTTCATCTTGTTCATCAATTACTTTTTCCGTTTTATTTTTGCTCTTTTTAGCGTGTATTGACGAATTAGTAACTTTTTTTACTTTGCCTTTTTTAGACTTTTCTGTTTTTAACGGAATCTCTGCGTTATCACATATTACCTGAATAACTTCACCATTAAATTCAACTATGTCACCAGCATAGACTTTTTTTCGTTTTTGAAGTTCAACTTCATTATTTAAAATGACATATCCTTCACTGATCAAAATCTTCGCTTCTCCGCCACCAGAAACCAAATTAGCAATTTTTAGTAACTTACATAATTCAATGGGTTGATAATCGATATGAACGTGTTGTAAATCAGGTGTTTGTGACATGTTTTTCCGAATGAATTATGTTGGCTGGCTTGAATTTTATCATGTTGTAATTTTCATTGATATGACTGTCTAAACGTCAGTTAAAAATCGAAAGCATAGCAATTATCTTTTGTCTTTTATTTCTCGGTTTACCAGAGGCAATTTAACTTTCACTAAACAGCCACCTTGCTTTTTATTATTTATTGACAGGCTACCCTTATGTTTTTCAAGTATTTGCTGACACAAGACTAGGCCAATACCTGAGCCATCGGCTTTTGTTGAATAAAAAGGAATAAACAAATTGGCTGGGTTTATTATACCTGGACCATTGTCACTAATTTCTATCCATTTAAATTGCTGGTCTTCATGCCAAGACAATAAGACAGGGGCGCCAGCTTCAAGGGCATTTTTTATTAAATTTAAGAGAACTTGCTCTATCATCGCTTGATCGGCAAATAACTCCATGGTCGTATCGCTGGCATCATCTATGATAATGTCATTTACATTGGTTTGAAAAATACGTGTTTGCGAAAGTAATTGAGCCATCGAAAATAACGTTTTATTAGGTTCTGGCAGTTTTGTAACCCTAGCATAGCGTTTTATGAAATCTGTTAAGCTATTAGCGCGTTCCCCGATAACTTCTAAACCCTCTTTAATATCAGCGTGCCAAGGAGAACTGGGTTGTTGACTAATTATTTTGCTTAATGTCTGACTTATAGAACTGATGGGGTAGAGTGAATTATTCACCTCGTGGCTAATAACTTTGATTAAATCTTTCCAGGCTTTTAATTCTTCTTCTCTAAGTACGGCTTTTAAATCTGTAATGAATAATAGTTTTCCTTGAATACCCTTATCTCTAAAGCTATCTAAGCGTACTTGCCAACGACCAGAACCACCAGGGAAATTATACTCAATCAGTTGAGTCTTTTCTTTGGTAAAAAATTGTTCGAGTGATAGTTGGCTTGCCGATTGCCCAATCAATTTTGCATGTTCACAATCAAATAATCTAGCGGCTGCGGGGTTAGCCAGTTTTACTTTCCCATCCGCATCAAAAGCAAAAATTGAAACATTAATATGTGCAATGGCTTTGTCTAATAAGCGGTAAGCTTCTTGTGATGCCACTTTTTGTTCGCTTAAACTTCCAGCGAGTAAGTTAATTTGATCAGTTAATTCTGCTAAAGGATCCTTTGCAGATCGTTTTTTACCTCGTAAACTAAAGTCACCGCCACGTATCGCCTCAACCAAGTTAGATAAGGATTGAAACTGATATTTCAACTGCTGTTTAATTAGCCAAGCAAAACCGAAAACACTTAAGGTTAAAAGGATCGCTAATAGGAACTTTCCATAAGCAGAATAGGGGGTGTACCATAAAAATAGCATAACACATGCATATGAAGGTACTGCCGCAGCCAAAGTTAACAGAAATATTTTTTTCGAAAAATTATCTTGGTTATTCATTAATATCTTATAAGCAGCTTATTAGAATTTATTAAGTAACGTTCATTTTATTCGGTTCATAAACCAAATTTTTCTAATCGTCTATAAAAAGAACTCTTGCTATAACCTAGTGATTTTGCGGCTTCTTTCGCATTACCGTGAAACCGTCTCAAAACTAACGCTATCAGCTTTTCTTCGGCTTCTTCCATAGATAACTGTGCCCAAATTTTGTCACTGTCTGCGCTGGTATTTTCTTTAAAATCTAGGTTGTCAGCTTCACTCGATTGTTTTAATAATAAGTCATTGGGTAGTATTTCATCTGTGTTAGACATTAATACAGCCCGTTCAATTAAATGGTCTAATTCTCTTATATTACCAGGCCATGGATAATTGAGTAACTTATCCATGGCATTGGTACTAATTACTTTTATATTTTGGTTATATTTTTGATTATGTTTTGCTAAAAATTGCACAGCTAACAAGGGAATATCTTCTGCCCTTTCTCGCAATGGTGGAATATTAATCTCAATACTGTTTAAACGAAACAATAAATCCTGGCGAAACTCATTTTCTTTCACCATGTTGTCTAAATCGCCATTTGTGGCACTAATGATCCTAACATTGGCTTGTTGGCTTTTACTGCTGCCGAGTTTCTCAAATTCGCCACTCTCTAGTACTCGAAGTAACTTGGCCTGTTGGCTTAAAGGAATGTTGGCAATTTCGTCCATAAACAAACTGCCTTGATCGGCTAATTCAAAGCGGCCAATTCGATTCGCTTTTGCATCAGTAAAGCTGCCCTTTACATGGCCGAATAGCTCAGATTCAAATATCGCTTCGTTGATAGCTCCCATGTTCACTGTTATAAAACTTGCCGATTGGCGTTGAGAATTCTGATGGATCATATTGGCCAACTGACTTTTGCCAGTACCGTTTTCACCTGTTATCAAAATATTGATATCAGTGGCTGCAACATTATTAACTACATTCATCACTTGTTTCATTGCCTGTGACTGACATACCCAATGCTCTGTTTGGTTAGTCGCGCGCAGCAAATCATTTTCACTGGCCAGTCGTTGACTACGTAACTGACTTTCTCTTAACGCCAAAAGGTTATTTAAAATATTAGTTAGGCGATTATTATTACACGGTTTTTCAATAAAGTCGTTGGCGCCCCTTCGCATAGCATCAACAGCGATATCTATCGTTCCCCAACCTGTCATTGCAACAATCGGCATAAGCGCATCATTTTTTCTAATCGTAGAGATTAATTCGAGACCTTCACTACCAGAAGTTGTGTCTAAATGATAATTTAAATCCATTAATAGCAGATCAAAACTTTCTTGTTTTAGTTGTCTCAATACTTCTTCAGGAGAAGAAACTGCAAGACAGCTGAAACCTTCTACTTTTAATTGTAGTTTTAGTGCAGATAAGATGTTTTCATCGTCATCGGCAAGCAAAACGTTATAACTCATATTTTCGAACTCGTTGGTTTTATTGATGGCTTAATTATTCATTAATCTAATCTAACCATAGCTCGACTTAAAGGTTAAGTATTCAGTGTCATTATTTCAGAGGTCTTTAAGCCTGAACCTATTTCCTTGAGATGTAGATTCCCGATAAAAATACCTTTGAGTATGACGAGATTTAAGAATAAATACTTAACGCGCGCAGAGGTTAGTTAGTTAGTTAGTTAGTGAAAAAAGAATGATGACACGCATGCCTTCATTCTTATTTGTCTTCAACTTTAGATCTTAATAATTAAGTTTACGCTATTTAAAAATGTTAACTGAAAAACTAGTATTATTCATAACGTAAGGCACAATTTGGCTCTAATTGCAGAGCTTTAAAAGCGGGTATTAAAGTTGCTGCGATGAAAGTGAATGAAATTACTAGTAATACAGTTAATGTTACCATCGCATAATATTGATCTAGGGTGAGTAAAGTACCAGACAACATATTAACGGCGAAATAACCAAGCAGTGCGCCAATAATTAAGCCAAACAGTAACATGATGAGACCTTGTTTGATCAACAACTGATAAATATCGTTATCAATAGCTCCTAAAGCCCTTCTAACACCAAACTCTTGTGTACGCTGGGTAACGCTTCTACTCATGATACCAAATATGCCCGCTGCTGCTAGAATCAAGGCCAATATTCCAAAGACTATGAATATCTTGCCGACAAATACCATAGCGCCAACACGACGTTCCAGTCGATCGCTTAATGAGAAAATGTGATATAGCGGTATATTGGCGTCAATTTTTCCTGCAACCGATACCAAGGTTTGCTGTAGTTGGTATGGGTCGATACTGGTTTTAATAGCAACATACTGATATTGATAAGCGAGTTGATTATTAGGAACATATATTGCTGGGCGAAATTGCTCATCGCCAAACGGCTGGGAGTGCACAATGTGTTTGCTAACCCCAACGATCGTTAACCATTTACTATCAGGGTTATTAGGTTCAGTTTTGATTCTTTTACCTATTGCACTAGCATTTGGCCAAAATTTTTGGGCAAAATTTGCGCCAACAATAACGACAGGTAAACTGTCATAGGTATCGCTGTCATTGAACGCTCGCCCCGCCAATAGTGGTACGTCTAAGAAATCGAAGTAGTTGTTTGATATTGTCATAAAGTAAGATCGTGGATATTGCTTATTCTGACTGTCCATATCTTCTATTTGAACAGATTGTCTACCAGAAGAACGACCCGGAAGCGCACTTGCCGTAGTCGCTTTATCAATTCCTGGCGCTTGTGACAATAATTGAATAAATTGCTGATGATATTTTTGTCGACTCAGTGTGTTTTTATAATTATCTGTGTTTAATGTAAAGCGGGCAGTTAGGATCCCTTTGGACTTAAAGCCATAATCTGCATTTAACGAGTCATTAACACCAAATATCATCACACCAGCCAATATTAGCAGTGCACAGGATAGAAATATTTCTGCTGAAACTAATATCTTGGTCATCTTACCTGAACTTTTACTTTGCGCACCGCGAGTACCATCTCTTAATGTACTATTAATATCGGTACTCGATGCTTTAATCGCGGGTAATAAACCTGTAAGCACAGAAGTTAATCCTATTATCCAACTTGCCATGATTAATTCTTGACCTCCTAGCGAAAAAGACCACCAAGAGACCCCATTACCGAAGGTTTTAAAAAGCGGCTCAGTGAGATCTAATCCCCAGCCCGCGACAATAATGCCAAAAAAACCACCAATTATACAAATGATCATAGTTTCAAATAACATTTGACGAATAATTCGACCACGAGGTGCACCTAGTGCACTTCTTATTGCTACTTCTTTGCTGCGCTCCATTGCTCTTGCTAACATTAAATTACCGACATTAACAATAACAAGTGTCATTACAAAAATAGTGGCACCAGTAAGTAAGTAAACTATCATCATTGAGTTGTCCATAACCATTTGCACTAAGGTTCTACTATGAACAGACACACTGGTATTGCTTTCTGGATATTGCTCGCTTAACTCTTTTGAATAGGTCATTAATTCTTGATGACCCTGTTCTAGGCTGGTGCCCTCGTTTAAACGGGCGGCTATGGATACTTGCCAACCGCCTTGTCCTGCTTTTTGGTTACTAGCAACTTTTACAGGTACCCAAACTGATTCATTTTGTGGATAGGCAAAACCTTCATTCATGACACCAATTATACTGTGGTTTATGCCATTAACTTGTACCGTTTTGCCAATAATTTCAGGGTCTTTATTGTAGTCATTTTGCCAAACGCTATAAGCTATTATTACCGCATCTGAATGGTCTGGGTTTCTTTCAGTATCAATGAAAGCACTTTTAACATCAGTCTCAATAAATGTTCTACCTAAGTGTGCAGTACCACCGAAGAGATCAAATGCTTCGGGTTCAATAAAAGCACCGTCGTAACGTTGTGCTTCTTTGCCGTCGGATAAACTTAGACTAATAGAAATGTAAGCGGCAAATTCACTGAAGCTTTGTTGACGCTGTTTCATATAGTCATAATCGTGCGCATAGACATTGCCTTGATTTTCCATGCCATCTACAACGGCATCAATCATGACTAAACGTTCATATTGTGGAATGTCTAATTGTTTATATGCCAACATATTAATGATAGAAAACATATAAATAGACAATCCCAAACCGACAGCCATTACAGCGATAGTTATTCCTGTAAAACTGGGCGTTTTTAGTAGCAAACGCCATGCATATTTTAAATCTCTAAACATGGTAAACCTCTGGTAACTAGTGGATTATGCCGCTTGATGTGCCAAGTTCGTGTCTTCAACAATACGACCATCAAATAAACTCACTCGTCTTGAAGTGGAGTCAGCACATTGGGGATCATGGGTTACCATGCAAATAGTTGCTCCGTCTTTATGTAATTCATGCAATAGGTCCATTACCATTTGTGCATTTTTTGAGTCTAAATTCCCGGTCGGTTCATCGGCGAGTAAAATAGAAGGGGAGCCTGCTAATGCGCGAGCAATTGCTACTCGTTGTTGTTGACCTCCAGATAGTTGTGAAGGAAAGTGTTTGTTTCTGTGACCCATATCTACTTTGGCCAATGCATCGTTTACTCGTTGTTTTATTTCACCTTCAGTTAAATCCTTTCGATAGGTGAGTGGTAATTCAACATTTTCATATACGTCTAAGTCTGAAATAAGGTTGAACGACTGAAAGATGAAACCGATTTCTTTATTACGTATTTTTGCTCGCTCATTTTTGGATAAATTGTCAGTGTTTTGGTTATTTAAGATATAGTGACCATTTGACGAAGTATCTAATAAGCCGAGTAAAGATAGTAGCGTCGACTTGCCGCAACCTGAAGGGCCGGTAATTGAAATAAATTCCCCTTGCTTTATCACCAGTTCAATATTAGATAGTGCTAAAGTTTCTACTTCGTCAGTTAAAAATGTTTTTTCAATATTATTAAGTTCGATAATGCTGTTCATAGCTTTTCCTTGTTAAATTTGTCTACAGTCAGATCTTTTTCAGAAGTATTTCTAAATTTAGTGTTGGCCTAAGCCGAGGGTAAAATTAATTAAGTAAAATGGTATTATGTTCTTGCCATTTACTTGTGTCTGATAGCACTATTTCATCTCCAGCTTGCAAACCCGATAAAATCTGAATTCTATTTACCGAACCCTTACCCAATTTCACGCTCACTTTATGGGCGTAACCTTGCTGGTCCAATCTAAATAAAGTGCTATTGGCATTTGCTCTTACAAAAGCGGGGCGTTGTACATAAAGTGTATTGCTTAATTCTGAAACATTGACCTTTCCCGTGATACTTAGATCTGGCCGAGCGTTTTTGGGTAAGTCCTGCGTTATTTGGATGTCAACCTGGACATTACCGTCAATTACATTAGGGTCAATGCGTATAACTTCACCATTAACTAGGCCGTTACGAGTATCTATTATTGCCGTTTGACCTAAGGCAACGTCGCCAATGCTTAATTCTGATAGTTGAATTTCAGCGAATAAGCTTGATGGGTCGGCTATTTTTGCCACTAAGCCACCGACAGATACTTGTTGGCCTGGTTTAAGATCTGATTCTTGAATGATGCCATTCATTGGCGCTGAAATATTCAAAGATGCAATTTTTTCTTCCGCACGCTGTAATATTTTTGCACGTTTATTTAATTGTGCTTGTTTTGCCTTTATTTGTGCTTTCATATTTAACGAAAATTTAGCCAATAGTTGTTGCTGAATTTGCCATGTTCTTTGCAGCTGACTGACATTCATTTGGGTTTTTTTATAGTCTATTTGTGAAACGACACCGGTATTATTTTCAATTAACTGTGTTTCAGCTTCTAACTGTAAACTTGCCGTTTCAAAGGAAAACTTAGCTTGAAGTAACTGCGCTTGTTGTTGTAAAAGGTTTGAATCCAAGTTGACTTTTAACGCTTCAAATTGTGCCGTTAGGGCTTCTTGTTCCCAGCGAGATTCTTCAGCTTGCTGTTGCAATTCAGGATTTGATAAAATGGCAATAACGTCGCCAAGTTTTACTTGAGTACCAGCCTTGACAACAACCTTTTCAACACGACCTGAAACTCTAGCAGCCAGCCATTGAATATTCTCGGGCACTAATATGCCATTGCCACTAACATTTATTGTCATTGCGCCTTGTTTAACTTGGGAGTATAACAAGTGTTCGCCATTAACTTTTAAATCGGCATTGGTGAATTTTTGGCTGTAAAAATAAAGCACCACAAAGGTAATGAGTAAGGTAATAGAGCCCAATGTTTTAGGCTTTTGCCACCAAGATTTTTTTGCAACGCTACGCTTCTTGTCCATATTCTTTCTTTATTTTGAAATATTGATAAGAATATAGCGATTTATGTGCCAGATTTATAAGTGGTTGATATTATAGCTTTTAGGTGTTTTTTCCGAGGGTGGCATGCACATATTCCCAAATTTGGGAAGTTAACTTCCCTCTGGTGGGAAAGTTAAAAAGGTTAGCAACAATTTCTAGGGCACAAAAGCCTAGTAAATTATTGGCAGTCGTTTGGTAAAATTACAGTTGTTGCCTGTATTGTCCAGGTGTTAATTGAGTACATTTTTGAAACCATCGAAAGAACGACCTAGGTTCATTAAAGCCCAATTGCTCGCTAATATCGTTTATATTAATCGTCGAATGAGTTAATAACTCGATAGCTTTTTTCAAACGCACTTCATCAACTAAACTCTTAAATTGTGACTGCTTAGTTTTAAGTCTTCTTTGCAAGGTTTTAGCACTTAAACCCAATAATGCTGCAATATTTTGTTGAGTAATTTGACTGCTATTGAGATTTTGTTTAATTAAGGCTTTTGTTTGACTGACAATATCCTCTGCTTGAGATAATTGCGCTATTTGCTGCTTAGCATGGTTTTCTAAGGTAGATAACAGCTCCTTATTGCCTTTGTTTAAAGGTAAAGCTAATAAAGCTTGTTCAAAGATGATTTCATCTGTCGCTTGGTTAAACAGTACCGAACAATTGAATACTTTTTGATACTCAGCACAGGCTTTTAGGTTTGGCTCACTTCTGCTAAGTAGTACTTGAACAGGACTACTATCGTCATTGGTTAAATAGCGTGCAAAGGTTAACCATGAGGCTAAACAGTTGTCAATGGCATGCCTTCGTACCAATTTATCGTTAAATAAGCATGACCAACCAATACTAAAGTAGTGACCTTGTTCTTTTTCTACAGGCTTAAAAAAAGTAGTGCCCATATCGCCTACTAACTTTTCAAAAGGTTGAATTTTGGTGATAGCTTCCCCTAAGGTTTCACAATTCATTGTAATAAAACCTAACACACTGTAAGAATTTGCTTGCACGTATGCAGCAGTGCGCAAGCCGAATAGTTCATCTTTTGATAATTCAACAAGTTTAGCTATTAACTGTTGAAATTTTTCACCTCTGATATGTTGGGCGCTACTATTAAGCACTTCTTGGCTCAAATTCAGTTCTTGAAGTATTGCATCCAAAGGGAGGTTCTGCGCTTTAGCTAGTTGTAAATATTGGTTTACCGCAGCAATTGAAGCTTGTCCTAGATCGTTTCTATCAGTCATTTTTTCTCTTGTATTCTAAAGTTAACTTATTTGATTTGACTAAATAGTCACTTGTCTGTCCAGTTTAGACACTATAACTGTCTTTTTTGGACATTCCATCTATTTTATTTAATTTTTAAGATAACTTTAGCAATATTCCCAAAAGGCATAATTTTCAATCTGTAGTAGGTAGTAATATGAGACGTTGTAATGGTCTGAGTAATGAACTTCCTAAGCAGGAAGATTGACGATGATTAAATCATTAAAGAGGCAAGAAGACCTGTTTTTAACTATTGATAATGGCACTCAAAGTATTCGTGCCTTGCTGTTTGACTTAAAGGGAAACTTAGTAGCAAAGAGTCAAATAACCTTAGATGCCTATTATTCTGAGTGCCCCGGTTGGGCAGAGCAAAGCCCAGATTATTTTTGGCAAATGCTCGGGCAAGTATGTCAACAGCTTTGGCAACAAGATGTGGTAGTCAAACAGGGCCTAAAAGATAAGATTGTCGCGGCAACAATAACCACTCAACGTGGCACGGTTGTAAATTTGGACAAGGAGGGCAAAGCGCTTAGGCCCGCTATATTATGGCTAGACCAACGCCTTGCTGACTTTAATGAAAAAGACGCGAAAGTTATGCCCTGGTATTGGCGTTTGTTATTTAAGTGTGCAGGGCAAACGCAAGTTATTAACTATTTTCGTCGTAAAGCTCAGGCTAATTGGCTCGCTATTAATCAACCTGATATATGGCAAAGAACAGAAAAATTTTTGCTCTTGTCAGGTTTTTTAACCTATAAGCTAACAGATAAATATGTAGATTCGACAGGCAGTATGGTGGGTTATTTGCCGTTTGATTATAAAAAACATCAGTGGGCTAGTGCTACTAATTGGAAATGGCATGCTTTGGCAATAAAGAAATCGATGTTGCCTTCGTTAGTAAAACCAGGGCAAAAGTTAGGCGAAATCACTGCAAAAGCCGCTAAGGTTACTGGGTTAAAAGTAGGTTTGCCCTTGATTGCAGCAGCATCCGATAAGGCGTGTGAAGTCCTGGGTTCTGGTTGTATAGAGCCGACCACCGCAAGTTTAAGCTATGGCACGACGGCAACGATAAACACAAATAATAAAAATTATCTCGAACCCCAAACATTTATCCCTCCTTATCCTTCAGCTATACCCAACCAATTTAATGCAGAAGTAATGATTTATCGTGGTTTTTGGATGGTTAACTGGTTTAAAAAAGAATTTGGTCAAAGGGAAATAAATAGAGCGAAAGAAGTTGGAGTAACTCCAGAAAGCTTATTTGACGAATTAGTGAATAAAGTACCTCCTGGCTCTATGGGATTAATGTTGCAACCTTATTGGTCACCTGGTTTAAAAAACCTCGAAGCTAAAGGTGCCATTTTGGGCTTTGGTGATGTACATACCAGAGCACACATTTATCGCGCAATATTAGAAGGACTGGCTTATGCCTTAAAGGAGGGGAAAGAGACCTTAGAAAAAAGGCAAAAGCAAAAAATCAGCAACTTAATTGTTTCGGGGGGAGGTTCACAATCAAATGCTGCACTACAGTTAACCGCAGATATATTTAATTTACCCGTA
>Ga0105356_10004117_pt1 | contig 14098 bp, 10 predicted proteins | sample GOMGulsemesocosm_3_FD_83502 | JGI IMG/M metagenome (GOLD analysis project Ga0105356, IMG submission 83502) | Methane-oxidizing microbial communities from mesocosms in the Gulf of Mexico - GOM9D Gulf of Mexico | ecosystem: Environmental > Aquatic > Marine > Cold seeps | place: Gulf of Mexico...
GCGTTTGGTATTGCCACTGCAATTTGGGTACATATATTTTATTCGATTGTCGCCGTCCAATTTGTGGCCACGCAATCTGAATTTATATTTGAGGTAATAAGACTACTCGGGGCAACCTATCTATTCTGGCTCGGCTGGAAATCATTAACGTCGACAGCACAACCTCTGGCAACAAAAATAGATAACATTCAACGTTCTGCATTTTGGAAACAAGGTTTTATTAATAACCTACTAAACCCTAAAGCCACGCTGTTCTTTATCAGTATTTTTAGTCAGGTGGTCGACCCCAATACCCCCATCTTCCTTCAGGTCGGATACGGTGTCGTCATCACAGCCATCTGTTTTTCTTGGCTTTGCTTCATCGCTATCATGTTAACCATTGAAAGCATGAAGCCCTATGTAAGTAAAATTGTGCAACCAGTTGAAAAAGTAGCAGGCGTTATTTTCGTCTCCTACGCATCAATGGAAATTTATAACAGTTATCAACTTCACTTTTTATAATAATTAAATAACGCTGTAAAAGCTCGAGCCTGCATCGCTCGAGCTTAGCGATAAAATAGTGGCTAGGTACACTACATATCCAGACAATCAACAATCAACAATCAACAATCAACAATCAACAATCACGATAAGCCTGCACTAATTCATCCAGAAAACCAGCCAATAAATGATTCATCCGTGTTGTCGAATGTTTAAGGATCGAATTCGGAGCTTGAATATACTTCCCTCTTGAGTCGGTATTAAACGCTTGCTGATCATGTTCAATCAAAGGAGCCAACTGTTCACTTATAAACTCAAGGTGACACTGAAAGCCATAAACTAACGTTGAATATCGCACGATTTGTCGTGGACACCCTTTACTCACCGCCAATACCACACTGTCACTTGCCAATCCCGGCATGTCATTATGCCAATGACCCACCACCTCAGCTAAATCAAATGCTGCTAATTTGGAATCGCTGTGCCCATGCTCTGTCAGCGCAATCGGAAAATAACCAATCTCTTGGTCAGGACTTGCTTGATACGTTGCCCCCAAAGCCTCACCAATCAACTGCGCCCCTAAGCAAACCCCAATAACAGCTTTATTATTTGCTATGGCCTGTTTAATAAATACTTGCTCACCAAGACTATCAAAGTGCGGACACTCCTCTTGACGAGTGCGAGGGTTCTGCGGCCCACCCAATATAACAAGTACATCGAATGTTTCATTTTCATAAACCAACGCCTCATTTAAGTAAACGCGAGTGAAACTGACTTGATAGTTATTTAGGTGCGCCCATTCTGTAAAATATCCAGGCCCTTCGTAAGATTCATGCTCAATAAAATGGATTCTCATATTTCCCCTATAGTGATTCTGACTATTGGCTTTATGTTACACTCACCCCATAATGACTGAATAAGGCCATTGAGACACATAACCATGCCAAACCGCCAAGCGCTATCTGCGAACACATTAATAGAACAGAATCAGCATGCCCTCGCGCTGGTGAAAACAATCGAGATGCATAAAGGTTTTGTAGACAAACTGCATCATCACACCTGGCATCAGCTAATATTTCCAATCCAAGGACTGATACAAACAGAAGCAGAACAATGTCAGTTCCTTGTACCCCATACCACGGCAATCTTTATTCCGGCAGGCGTTAGGCATGAGTCGATAGCCATAACCGACACCACGTTTATTGGTCTGTATATCAATCCAGAACATAGCAGATTTGATGAACGGAATAATGGACAGCGGCTGAAGCAAGTGTCGATGACGCCTTTCTTCAAAGAACTCATCTTGATGATTAAACAGCAATGCCAAGCAGAACGAGTAACACCACATGGCAATACGTTACGTTTAATTGAAGTGTTGTATGACCAAGTGCATACCAGTGAATCCTTCAAATTTAAATTATTAATACCGAAGGATAGAAGAATAAAAATGATCTTTGAGCGTCTGACAACAAGGCCTGAACTCGATTTAACATTATCAAAATGGGGAGAAATCGTCGGGGCGTCGGAACGAACGCTTTCTCGACTATTTGCGAAAGAGTTCAATACCTCGTTTGCTTTGTGGCGACAACATTTACGCCTTATTCATTCACTGTCGTTGCTAGAGTCTGGCCTTTCAATACAAAACGTAGCGCATCAGGTGGGCTATCAAAACGATTCCTCTTATATCAAAGCATTTAAAGACCGCTTCGGCGTAACACCGCAGCAATTCCGCTTAAGAGATCATCGAATTTACGAGGCGTTATAACAGCGTTATCATCAACTGTTATATCACGCCCCTATCGACTTAAAAATTGGTTATCTCACTTGGAATTTATTCAACCAACTGGCTAACTCACCCGTTAGTTTAACTAATGTTTGCGCGCTTTGCTCACCACTAGCAACCGTCGTTGATAGCTTGCCGCTGCTTTCTTCAATCGTATTCACTTGCATGGCAATGTCTTCACCCACAATCTTCTGCTCTTCCGCCGCCGTCGCGATTTCATGGCTCATTGATGAAATAGTTTCTAACGCAGTCACAATTTGAGCCAAGGCTTCTGATGCGAGCTGTGATTCAGTCACTGTGCTAGCACTGGTTTCAGCACAAATATCCATGGTCGAAATCGCATTACGAGAACCGGTTTGCAGGTTCGTCACCATTTGTTGAATTTGTTTCGTGCAGTCTTGTGTTCGCCCAGCAAGGTTTCTCACTTCGTCGGCAACCACCGCAAAGCCGCGACCTTGTTCACCCGCACGCGCAGCTTCAATGGCAGCATTTAGCGCAAGTAAATTCGTTTGCCCGGCAATATCACCAATCACATCTAAGATCTTGGTAATGTTATTTACATCATCATCCAATGCCGACACCGCAGAACTGGCTGTATTAAGCTGCTCTGCAAGGCCTTGGATATTATTCACTGTGCTATTAATTAAGTTATGCGTATCGACACTTTGCTTATCGGCATCGAGGGTATTCTGCGCCGTTGCTTGTGCAGAATCTGCAACACCATTGGCTGACGAGGCCATTTCGGTCATCGCTGTCGCAATCATCGCTGTAGACTGCTGTTGTGTGTCAGTCAATTGGCTAATCAATTTAGAACGAGAATCAACGTCATTTAATTCTGTGCTTAACGCATTCAAAGCTTTGCTCAAGTGTTGAACCAGTTCGCCCAGTGACATACTCATGGTTTGCACCGCACCGTAAATGCTGTCTTTTGGCGCGTAGTCGTTAAATGAAGTGGTAATTTTACCATCGGCAACCGATTGGATCGCAAACAGCACATCTTGTGGCTCACCACCGATGATCGCGATCATGCGTTTTATCGCTATAATTAACAGCGCCAAAATCAAACTCGCCACAATAAAGCATAAAGTGAACTGCCATTTAGCACTCGACCAAAAACGTGCGTTCACTTCATTCTCGCCAATACCGGTACCAACAACCCAACCCCAGCGTGCTGTTTTTTTCGCGATTGAATTTTTTTCCTCAATCGAGCCATCAGCCAATCGCTGCGTCCAAGTGTATTCTGCTATTTTAGAGGTTTGGCGATTCACCGCATTCATTAAGATCTGGCCGACGCTCTGGCCTTTACTGTCTCTAAAATCATTAAAACTAGTGCCATGTAGTTGTGGATCAAGTGGTGCTGCCAAAAAGATAAGGTTTTCATCTGCAACGTACACATATTCATTGTCTTTATAAATATTATTTCTCAGTACCTGAATCGCGATCTGTTTGGCTTGGGCTTCTTCTATGTCGCCACTCGCAACCATTTTTTCCATATCATTAATAAAATTATACGTGGTTTGAAATATTTCAGTCACACGGGATTTATTATCCGCCGAGCTTGATGCTTTTAGCGTCCAAAGTCCCACTGCGGTAATGGTGACAAGTGCTGACAGTATGATACCAGCAAGTAAATAAGATTGTGTTTTCAGATTCATAGTTATACTTCTATCAACAAATGGGAGGACATAGTTCTTATCGGCTAAATTGATGAAAACTTTACGACATGTCACAATTAAACCATATTACAGATTAAAATTTCGAACAGAGATCAATTTCTAACGCGTTAAACTAACCATTATTGAGTATTATATCAGTAATGTTAAAATTGAGTTCCAATTCAGCCTACCCGTAAGCCAAAAACACAATAAAACCAACCTTTCATGCTAAATACACCTTCAAACAGCTATAACTAAAATAGCTTTTCACAAGGGCTCCAGGCTGCTTATTTGGTGGCGCTGTGGCGGTTGCACTCTGGTATTTCGGCTTTGCGGTTATCGGGAAAGTGGTTTTCGATGATTTATCATGTTAATTCCAACACCAGAAGAAAAATAATGTGCTTAGTGTAGGCAGTATGGCAAGTATTACTCCATGGATTTACATCGAAAAGGCCACAAACAGACTAAACCGACAGATACGCTACAGTAATAAATGGATTTACTGTAGACTGTTTAGGTCTTTCTTATACGAGCGCTTTCAATGTCTAATACCTGTCAAGATAACCAATCAACTGCTAACATTTCACTCGCACAATTAACGCAACCGCTCGATGCGATGCACATTGCCCAACTAACCTCATTTGCTTATGGCCTACCGCCACTGTATTTTTGCCGTGAATATTTAGAGCAAGACGAGCAAACAGCTATTGGTCATTGCTTACAACGTTTAGAAAATGGCATGAGCAACCAAGAGTTCACATTAGACAGGTTAACGGTGTTATTAGCAGAGAACGATTATTACGACGACTACGAAGCGCGTCTACGTTTAGGGCCTGAGTTAGCGTAACTCGACGTCCCCATTAATGATCTTAGTGAAGGCCTTAAGGTGTGTATCGATTTGCATACATGCTTCACCGCCTTCAAAGATCAGCACTCATATTAGCGCGTTAATCTCCCCAACCAAATGGACACAAATCACACTTCCTTCCAACATTCTGCAATAACGGTCCAATCACAATCATTTTATACTCAATCAATCGTGCGAACTCACTTACTGCGGCCTCCGACTCTATCAATGATAAAACAGAGTTAATTCAAATCCTAAGCTGTTGAACAAATGGCAGAAGACGGTTTTAAGCTAAAAAATTCAACTCATATACCTCTAATTATATTGAATACCCCCTACAATCCTCAATGCCATCATGGTACTAATAGCTAGTTGTCACTGATTAATTTGACAATACACACGACAAAATCGACAACTTGTCATGTAAATCAAAAGGGAAAGGAGCATAATTCCCTGTAACCATAGAGCAAGGACTGGCGTCGCGCGCCTTGAAGCATAAAATGTGGAAAGAAATAAAAACATCACTCGTCATACAACTTACTTTTATCGTATCAATCGCACTGTCTGTTATAACGATTTACGCCATCCATAGTTACAAGCATCAGCAACAGCGCTTATCTGCTCAAAATTTATCGAGCAGTTATGTCAATCTCATTGAGAGCCATATCAATCAGGCATTGTCTGCTACATTCCCACTTGCTGCCTTTGTCCAAAATAAACACCTTGATAAGGCTGACTTCACTCAGTTTGCAATGGAAATATTGCCTTTCTATCCAAGCATCGCATCACTGCAACTTGCTCCTGACGGTATTATCCAATATATCGCACCGTTAGCAGGGAATGAAAAAGCGATTGGACATAACTTACTCACTTCCCCAAGTCGAAATAAAGAGGCTTTTTCGGCCAGAGATAGCGGGGAATTAACCCTCGCAGGCCCTTTTAATTTAATCCAAGGTGGGTATGGAGCCGTTGGACGGTTACCTATCTATTTGAATAGCGCAACCGGTGAAGCCTATTTTTGGGGATTCGTTACTGTTGTAATGCGTTTTCCACAAGTACTCGAAACCGTAAAGCTACCAGCACTCGTAGAGGCTGGGTTCGCATATCAGTTATCCCGCATGCATCCAGACACCGGCGAAATTCAAGTTTTATCGCACTCACCAGAACCATTATTAGCGAACCCCGTCGTCAATAATCTCAACATCGCAAACGTGACTTGGGCGTTAAAAGTGTCCCCCATCAATGCCTGGGCTCACTACGTTTCAATTGCAGTACTGTCTCTGTTCGGCGTAATATTTACGACTTTAGCTACCTTTTTCGCCCTACTAATCATGCGAATAAAGCATAGCCAAGCGTCGCTTCAAAATATTGTCACGGCACGAACGAAGGAACTGGGCGATAATTTACAACGCTTAAATTTAGCGCTAACATCAGCAGGTCAAGTGTGGTTTGAGCTAAACGTGCAGAGCGGTGAAATTTTATTTGGCGGCCAGTACGAACAATTGTCAGAGTATACGCCAGCCGATATTCAAACAACCTTGGCGAAATGGCTAGAAAAAATTCATCCTGATGATCTTAAACCTACGTCCAGTCTATATCAAAAAGCCTTGGTAACAGGTAATCCATTTGAACTTGAATACAGAAGAAAAGACAAAGATGGAAACTGGTTATGGATCCACACCTCCTGTGAATTTACAGAGTGGGATGCACATAAAAAACCGATCTGGTGTACTGGCGTTCATACAAATATATCGCAACGCAAACAAATAGAACTACGAGATAATGCGCGCAGTGCCGTATTAGAGAAATTATTAAAAGGCGAACCCTTAAAAATAATTTTGGAGCATATCGTTAACTTTATCGAACAAGAACAAACAGGGGCACTTTGTTCTGTGTTACTGGCTAATGCACAAGGTACGCATCTGAATACCGGATTTTCATCTTCACGCATTCCAGATGATTACAATGAAGCCGTTGATGGCATTGAAATTGGGGATGGCGTCGGCAGCTGTGGCTCCGCCGCGTTCAGTAAAAAAAGAGTGGTTGTAGAGGATATTCAAACTCATCCCTATTGGGCTAATTTTAAAGCATTAGCAGCCAGCGCTCAGTTAGCCGCTTGTTGGTCTGAACCTATTATCGGTTCAAACAACCAACTGCTTGGCACCTTTGCAATTTATCAACATAAGCCAAGTACGCCAACAGTACACGATTTCAAGTTGCTCGAATTCGCAGTGCAACTCAGTGTGATAGCGATTGAACGAAATCTGTCAGATAAAAAAATCAAACTTTCTTCCCGTGTATTTAGCGATACCAATGAAGGGCTAATGATTACGGAAGCGACGGGTAAAATTATTGATATCAACCCAGCGTTCACTCGGACTACAGGTTACAATCGTCACGAAGTATTAGGTCAAACACCAAGTATCCTGTCTTCTGACAAACAGAGTCCAGCTTTCTTTATTGAAATGTGGCGAACCCTTATTCAGCAAGGCCACTGGTATGGCGAAGTCTGGAATAAAAAGAAAAACGGTGAACTATTTGCGGCGCGACTCTCTATTTCGTCCCTCACGAATGACGATGATGAAACGTTACACTACGTGGGTTTATTTTCTGATATCACCGAGATTAAGCAACAGCAACAAAAACTGGAATTGATGGCGCATTATGACATGCTCACCAAGTTACCCAACCGCTCGCTGCTTGCTGACCGTTTTAAATCTAGCATTACCCACAGTAAACAAACGAACACGATGTTCGGTGTGTGCTTTCTCGATTTGGACAATTTCAAACCCGTCAATGATAGCTATGGCCATGACGTAGGCGATCAATTACTCATTGCCGTCGCCCAGCGTCTCAAAGCCAATATCAGAAATGAAGATACCGCGTCACGCCAAGGGGGCGATGAATTTGTCCTGTTACTGGGTGATATCAAGTCATTTGATCACTGTCACGAAATACTGCAACGGATCAATTATTTTCTGGCCCAGCCTTATATCATCGCAGGACATACATTTGATATCAGTGTCTCGATTGGCGTAACGCTATATCCAGGCGATGATGCCGATTTAGATACTTTATTACGTCACGCTGATTATTCGATGTATCAAGCCAAATTAACCGGAAAAAATCGTTTCCATCTGTTTAATCCTGAACACGATCAACTGACCATCAAAAAACACCTGCAACTTGATGAGATACAGCAAGCCTTATCAAATAACGAACTTGTTTTGTATTACCAACCAAAAATCAATATGAAGACCGGTGACGTATTTGGTGCTGAAGCGCTGATTCGTTGGTTACATCCCGAGAAAGGATTGATCCCACCACTTGAGTTTCTGCCCATTATTGAGGGATCAGAACTAGAGATCCGGATCGGTGACTGGGTTATTAATGAAGCATTGAAACAAATTGTGGCATGGCAAAAACAGCACATTTTTATTGAAGTGAGTGTGAATATCGCATCTTATCACTTGCTCTCATCCGCATTTTTGACTCAACTGGAAAATGCGTTAGCCAGCCACCCAAATTTAAACGCCCAATATTTACAATTAGAAATATTGGAAAGCAGCGCACTGGGTGACCTCAATACAATCCGCAGTATTCTTAATACCTGTCAGGATGTATTAGGCGTGAATATCGCTCTGGACGATTTTGGTACAGGTTATTCTTCGCTGACGCACCTAAAAAACTTACCTGCTAATACGATCAAAATTGACCAGAACTTTGTAAAAAATATGCTCGACGACCCTAATGATTATGCCATTATCAATGGCGTGCTGGCGCTAGCAGATTCCTTTAATCGCGAAGTCATTGCAGAAGGTGTTGAAACAACGGAACACGGTTTGATGTTGCTCGACATGGGGTGTTATGCAGCACAGGGTTATTGCATTGCCCGGCCTATGCCAGCCACTGAGTTCCCAAATTGGTTACACAGTTATACCCCAAACCAGCAATGGCTCGATAGCAACAGCTAACACATACGACCAACGAACCGTGAAGGACTAGCGATAATGCGAGGGCGACCTTGCACCTTTTGTTATTCAACCAAGGCACATAATCTGTTGCTACATTTTTCTGTCGTAGTATCGCTGAGCCCTGTAAATCCCTTGATGACAGGTAGACTATTTCACCTCAAGATCAAAAAGAAAAGTTCACACCAAACTGAATCGCCTTATCTTCATAATGTTCTTCATCAAAAGATTGCCCTGTTTGTCTAAATTCAATATAAGGACGTAATGCCGTTTCGGTATAAGTGATACGCGCTTCATAATGTAAGTTGGTAGAATTGTCAGCAATTAGCTCACCCTCTAGCTGCTCTTGAATAACATAATTGAAACTAAATTCAGCAACACTGCCAATTTCTTTACTAAAACCGAGATCAGCACGTAAAATATGACTGCGTTCGCTACTATGAATATCGTCAGCAGAATAACCCTCATGTTCATGCTCATCATCGAGTGCCATTTTACTATTACCGTAGTCATAACCAAGATAAGTATGCACTGCGAAACCATGCATTACTTGATAATCAGCACCAACACGAGCGCGTAATTCATTGCCATTATTATAGCCGCCAGAAGCATACGCACCATATACAAACACACCTAAATCGTCATTGATGTTCATGTACTTACCACCACCGACTTGATAAAAATCATGTGCGCCAGTTTCACCTTCAGCATAAACAAACAAGCCATTTTCAGCCATAAATATAGCTTCTATACCATAACTTTGTTTCTCGTCAGTATGGCCATGCCCATCATGAGCCGCATATTCATATTCATTGGCTTTATATATTTCAATTTGTGAACCATTTGAAAGATCGACATTACCATGTGCAAGTACAACAGATGAAAAGCTTGACGCTAGCGCCAGTATAATTAGTTTGTTCATAAACCCTCAGTCGTTAAAGTGTAAAGTGCAAATAGCACTAAACCTGTTTCAATACCGAGAATTGTAATGTTATATCGTAACACTTTGAATACAGCCAACAGTATACTAACTATAACTAACCGTTATGCTAAATCGAGGCTGAGCAGTCAGAAATACGATTATAGCTCGTATACTGACAACCCGAATAAAAGCCAATTCCCCCGACTTCATCACACTCTATCTATAACAAAAATATGTTATTACCATAGATATAGTATATTTTACATATAGTCAGTGACTACATACACTTATTCTTTCTTTCAAAGGAGTGATAATAATGAAAAATATAGGTGTGGTTTTAATAATGGCAAGTACGCTGGTTTGCAGTTTCAATGCGGCAGCGGCCAAGGCCAACTTCTCAATTATCAATACCGGACAATCCGCAGCTAGTTCTGAAGGTCTTATTGTCTCGGGTGGCGACTGGTTCAAAAAACGTCAACTGGTGCACAATGCGGTACTGATTCAACATGAACAAGGCGATTTATTAATTGATACCGGCCTTGGTAGAGATGTAGATAAACAAGTGGCGGCCATGGGCTGGTTTAACCAACAGTTATTTGCTTATACAAAGGCTGTGCCAGCGATAGATCAGTTACAACAACAAGGTTATGATTTTGACCGATTAAAAGCCATTATACCGACCCATTTACATTGGGACCATGCCTCTGGCATTGAAGATTTCAAAGCCTTAAATACACCAGTATGGGTGCAGAAAAATGAACTTGAAACCGCAAAAAAACATGCTCCACCAGCCTTTATTCAAAGCCAATTTGATGATCCCGCGATAAACTGGAATTTCATCTCATTAAATAAAACTAATGTATTAGGGTTTTCAGCTAGTTTAGATGTTTTTGATGATGGTTCTGTCATCTTGATCGACCTATCTGGTCACACTCATGGCCAGATAGGTGTACTGGTTAATAACGAATATCTGTTTACTGGCGATAGTACATGGTCAATTAAAGGCGTGAACAATAATGTTGGCCGCAGCGGATTAGTAAAATGGTTAGTGGATCTCAATTACGATCAACAGCAGTCCGATAACATGGTTGAAAAATTGCATCAGTTGACCATACAAAATAAAAAGTTAGTTATTGTTCCAGCGCATGATGAAATAGTCGCAGCAACGTTGCCGCACTATCCTAAATTTTTAATGTGATCTTTTAAATTAGATTCACACGTCATAAAAAGAGGTATTCGGTGGATTTAAAATCGTTGAAATATTTTGTTGCAGCAGTCGACGCAGGTAGCATCACAGGAGCATCAAAACAATGCTTTGTTGCTCAGCCTTCAATCACGATAGCGATTAATAAACTGGAGGCCGAGTTTGATACCGTGCTGCTAACGCGCCATAAAAAGGGGGTGACTCCAACGTCTGCCGGGCAACAGTTTTATCAACGCAGCAAAGCCTTGTTGAATCAAGCGGGATCGATGTTTGAATATTTCAACCCAAATCAAGCACGCCAAACCGTCACTATTGCAGTGCAAGCAGACATTAGCTTGGTCTATTTAAAACGGCTGATGTCGCTACTGCAACAGCATTGTCCGCAATGGTTGTTACATTTAACCAGCGATAGTACTGCCGATATTTATTTAGGCAGCAACTGCCAAAACAATGATTTAAGCAGTGACAGCAAAAATAGTTTAGCGACATTCCAACCCTTGTGGCAAGACCAGTACTACTTAATTATTCCTAACAATCATGCGCTGGGTTTTAAAACACATGTCACATTAGATCAGCTGCACGGTGTCGCGATGATTGAACGTAGACAGTGTAACAATATGTGTCTATTGATGGATTATATACGTGAACTGCAAATAGAACTTGTAGCATCGGTTGATACCGAAGAATGGGCACTGGCATTGGTAGAGCAACAAATAGGGCTTCTGCTCGCCCCACTAACGACCGAGCAGCTTGAACATGAACACTACACAGCGATCCCTATTTCCAACATCACCGGTATAGAACAAAGGGAGCGTCAAGTTGGCATAACATTAGCGGCAAATCGTTTACAGCAACCCGATTTTATGGCGTTAGTAAAGCAGTTATCAACACCATAGATTATAAACCGCAACCCAATGTAAAGCGCTTGTTATGCCCTAACCGCAACGAGCGCACCTGTTGAAACCATGATCGTACCCGCGGTCTTATTAATCACATTCGACGCATTTGACGATTTAAATACCCCTTTCGCTTTGACCGCCAAAAAAGCATAACCAAGATTCACACTGCCAAATGCAACTGTCGCCGTTAACATGATTAAAGCCGTATCATAAGCAGACACATCACCAATATTGACAAACGCAGGGAAGAATCCCACATAAAACAAAATAGCCTTAGGGTTGCCTAACGTGATTAACAGCCCTGTCACCAAATTAGACAATAACGATGATTCTTTGGTTTCCTCAATATCAATGGCCGTTGCCTTGGTCTTCAACAACTTATAACCCAGCCACATTAAATAAGCGGCACTAATATATTTGATCACATAAAATGCGGTGCCCATTATTTCAGATAGCGCAGACAGGCCAAATAAAGCCAGTATGATAAAAACATAATCCGCTAATATCATTCCAATGACCATATAAGCGCCACGCAAAATACCTGATGAAAACGAACGGGCAATAATAGCGAATACACCGGGTCCCGGTACGATAGCCAATAGCAGCATGGTGCCGAATAAAGTGAGTAGACTGACGGTTGACATCCACTGTCCTCCTTAAGGTATAAAACGAAATAATACAGCTGTGGAAACAGCCAAAGAGCTTGTTTTAATAAAGTGATGTTTAACAGTGATGGTCTAAGTTAGCCTATCGTACTAATAACAGCAGTGACGCCGCCAATCAACATCTGCACGCCGATAACAGCCAATATAAGTCCCATAAGGCGAGTAACAATACTAAGCCCACTCTCACCGATTGCCGATATAATTTTTGACGAAAAAATAAAACAAACAAAGGTGATAAGACATAACACTGCAAACGCAGCCACAGTCACAATAATTTCTCCCCAACCACCAGCGGATGAATAATTCATTGCGGTAGCTATCGTGCCTGGTCCAGCAAGTAGCGGAACGGCTAGCGGAGATACAGCCACATCTGAATCATTATTTTCTTCTGCTGTATGTAACTTCGAACTTTTGCCTTGCAGCATATGGTAACCGACAAGGAATACCAAAATACCGCCGGTTATGCGTAACGCAGGCAGTGTGATCCCAAATAGATGGAAGATTGATTTACCTAAAATCGAAAATAAAACAATAATAACAAAGGTGATCGTCAGCGATTTAATCGCCACTTTCATTTGTTTCGCTTTACCCATAGATCCAGTTAAACCAGCAAAAACAGTGGTATTGGCAATTGGGTTCATAATGGCAAAAAAGGCCATAAAAACGGTCAAAGCATGTTCAAATAATTGGCTCATTTTATTTTATTCCTTAATAAACAAACAACTCAGTCGTGCTAATGCGTATATCAACTATACCAGAACGTGCTAGCTCAGCTATAAAAATATAGTGATTAACGGTAAGGAACTTTATATGGGGGATCGAGAGAAAGAATAGAAAGTAAGCGTTGGTTGGCTCAATTTTACGGTAAGGCGCAGGCGCTATCCCATACAAAAAAAGCCACTCAATGAGTAGCTTTAATGTTTGGAGCGGTCAGCTAGGATTCGAACCCGGCGTCTTTAACTTGGAAAGCTAACGTATTACCATTATACGATGTCCGCATGGGTTGAGATATTACTCCAGTTTTATCGTCATGCAAACAGAATAAATGTCAGTGAATGTAAGCGGGCGTCAGTGGATGTAAGTGACAATTATTTTGCGCATTCAGGTCCACGCCGCTAGTAATAGAAATTCGAAATGCGTAGGATGCACCCCATATTACTTAAAATGAGTATCGACATGTCGATCGCAACAACAGAACACTCAGTTAGCCGCGCCTTATTAATTGCTATTCGCACCCCTTGCGTTAGTCAGCAGGAAGTAGACGAATCATTATCTGAATTAAGCCGTTTGGTACATACCCTTGGATTTTCTGTGGTTGGGGCTAAAACCCAACGCCAAAGATCGACCAAACAGCTGTCAGTATTAGGCTCAGGTAAATTAGAAGAATTAGCCTCGTTAACAGGTGAAAGCACATTTTATGAAGATGAAGTGCAGATTGAATTAGACCAAGACGAGCTAAGCCAATTATTAGCAACAACAGATATTAAATGCCAAGCCAACGTGGTGGTATTCGATTGCGAGCTAAGCCCGAATCAATTAAGTAATGTTGAAGCGGCACTCGGCGTAGAAGTTTACGATCGTACCCGCGTTATTATCGAAATTTTTAGTAAACACGCACGTACTCGTACTGCGAAGCTGCAAGTAGAGATCGCGCGACTTAATTACTTAACAC
>Ga0105356_10004118_pt1 | contig 14096 bp, 8 predicted proteins | sample GOMGulsemesocosm_3_FD_83502 | JGI IMG/M metagenome (GOLD analysis project Ga0105356, IMG submission 83502) | Methane-oxidizing microbial communities from mesocosms in the Gulf of Mexico - GOM9D Gulf of Mexico | ecosystem: Environmental > Aquatic > Marine > Cold seeps | place: Gulf of Mexico...
GCAGAGAAATTGAATATATCGAGAGATGATCCAAGAAGACTAGTTGGTGGCATTGAACATGTTATGTACGAAAGGCTAAAAATAGGCCATACAGCAATCGAAGAGAGAGAGCTATTAGAGGAAGCAGCTAAAATATTAGGTAGTAAAGGCAGGGCGAAAAATGCAATACGAGGCGCTTTGAAATCTCAAGCGATCTGTAAATTTATTGAAAACAAAGTGATTTTTTATCAAGCATTAGGGCCAGCCTATATAGAGCATAGTTTTGAAAATCGCCTAGCACGGCTTATAAATAAAAAAGAAATGCCCCCTATTGTTGAAAGTGATTCAACTATAAAGAAGTTTATTAATAGTTATAATCAAAAGCTCATCGATAGCGAAGGTTATCCATTAGCTACAGGACAAGCTGACGCAATTTTAATGGCATTAACAAATAGATGTTCAATCATTACTGGTTTTGGTGGATCAGGAAAAACAACAGTATTGAAATCCATTGTAGATACAGCTAAACGCTTAGGTACTGAAGTTTATTTGATGGCTCTAGCTGGTAAAGCTAAAGAACGTATTAAGGAGGCTACGGGGGAAAATGCAACAACAATACATAGTTTTATAAATGACGCTCTTGCTAAAAAAAAGGAAGGTGTTAATCAAAAGAAGTTAATTAATCTAGATTGCGATCCTATTATCGTAATAGATGAAGCTTCCATGGTAGACGTAAGTTTGTTTAATAAATTACTCAAATTATTCGATAATCGGAGCTATCGATTATTAACTGTTGGTGATCCGATGCAGTTAAGTCCCGTTGGCTTTGGTCTGGCATGGCATAAAATGCTGGAGTCAACAATTCCCACAACACACTTAACGGAAGTTCATCGTCATGCTTATGAATCAGAACTGAATCATATAGCTATGCAAATTAGAGAAGGAAGGTCAGACTCACTTCCAAGCTGGAATGGAGAAAGAGAAGGTGTCTATTTTGTTGAAGCTAGCAAAGTAAATTTGCGAGATGAAATAGTTAACATAAAAAATAAGCTCAAAAAGGCACAAGTTTTGACACCCCATGTAACAGAAAGGTTGCCTGATTCAGCAATCTCTTTAAACAATGAGTTACAAGCAAGATTACACTTTACCCTTGATGACGGCTGGCAAGATAGTAGACCTGGATTAAGAATAGGCCGACACTTCATTAAAGAAGGAGATCCTGTTTTAGTTACAGAGAATAATTACGACATTGGATTATTCAACGGAACATTAGGTAAGTTGTTAAAAGTAAAAAGCAATGAAGAGGAAGAGCTAACTGGCGTTTTTGAGTTTGAAGGAATTAATGGTTCAATAACTCTTAACCATGAGCAATGTTATGAAATAGGACTCGTGCTGTCATATGCTATAAGCATTCATAAAAGCCAAGGTAGTGAGTTTGATGAGACGATTATTAGCTGCATTGTAAAATCAAATTTTATAGAAAGGAGTATGATTTATACCGCTTTAACAAGAACAAAAAAACTATGCATTATCGTTGGTGATAGAATAGTTTATGATCGTGCTGTAGCTTCATTAAAGCGTTCAGATACCTTGTGTACAGGACTAAGAATTATTTCTGAGAATTCAATATCTACATGAAGTTTCTCTGCCAATGTATTGCTCACAAATATTAGATCCATGAATTTTTAAAAACATACATTGAATATGGCGATCAGTCTGATAAAACCGTTGAAAAAATCATATTTTTAAAAATAGCATGGAAGTAATAGCATTAGTTTGATTCCAGGTCATTTTAAAGGCACTACCGTTTAGAAAGTTTATAGCTGACTTTTAATGTTGCTGGGAACTTTAACCTTACTTTTGATCTTCTATGTAAATTTATACCTGACTTCTAATATTTCAGGGGACTTTAACCTTACTTTTGATCTTCTATGTAAATTTATACCTGACTTTTAATGTTTCAGGGGACTTTAACCTTACTTTTGATCTTCTATGTAAATTTATACCTGACTTTTAATGTTGCAGGGGACTTTAACCTTACTTTTGAGCTTCTATGTAAATTTATACCTGACTTTTAATGTTGTAGAGGACTTTAACCTTACTTTCGATCTTCTATGTAAATTTATACCTGACTTTTAATGTTGTAGAGGGCTTTTACCTTACTTTTGATCTTCTATGTAAATTTATACCTGACTTTTAATGTTGTAGGGGGCTTTAACCTTACTTTCGATCTTCCATGTAAATTTATACCTGACTTTTAATGCTGTAGGGAAATTTAACCTTACTTTTGATCTTATATGTAAGTTTATACCTGACTGTTAATATCATTATTTTAAAAATTAATGATGTAAACAAAACGACCATTTTATTTACGTCTCATTAAAAGAGAATTTTAATCAAAAACAACTTGTTTTAACGTAAATAAACCCGTAAAGTTTTCTATGTAAATAAAAGGTACCTTTATTTTATGAAAATAGGTTATGCAAGAGTAAGCACAGATGATCAATCTCAAGACTCTCAACTTGATGCTTTAAGTGAAGCTGGGTGTGAAAGAGTCTATCGAGAAAGCCTTAGTGGTAAATCAAAGAATCGACCTGAACTTGAGCGAATGATTGATGCTTTAAGGGAAGGGGATATTGTTATTGTTCAACGACTGGATAGATTGGGACGTAGCTTAAAAGACCTCATCGAGCTATTGGATGGTTTTAAGCAGCAAGGAGTGCAGTTCATATCTCTCAACGAGAGCATTGATACAACCACTGCTATTGGTGAGTTGGCATTCCATATGATTGGCTCTATTGCTCAGTTTGAACGAAGACTTATTTCCGAAAGAACTAAAGCTGGATTAGATGCCGCACGAGCGCGGGGGCGTAAAGGTGGAAGAAAACCAAAACTAACAATAGCAGATATTAAAAAAGCGAAAGCTATGCTTAGCGATCCAGATATGACCAAGGCTGAGGTTGCTGAACACTTTAATGTTAGTCGCCCTACTTTAAATAAAGCACTTGATGAATCGAGCGAATAAACGAATTAGAAAGCTTGGCGAGCATGACAATCTCGCCCGGATATAAACAAAATAAATTTCAAATATTAATTAGGAAGCGAAAGAATCGTTTCAAATAGGAAAACAAATGGATCACAGCGCACACAACAAACTTATCTCTTTTATTTGGTCAATTGCTGACGATTGCTTACGTGCTGTATACGTGCGCGGTAAATATCGTGACGTAATTCTACCTATGGTAGTTTTACGCAGATTAGACACCTTACTTGAACCGACAAAAGAAGCAGTATTATCTGAAGTTAAATTTCAAAAAGAAGAAATGGAAGCGACAGAGTTAGATGACGAGCCGCTAAAAGAAGCATCAAAATATGTTTTTTATAATACATCAAAGTGGACACTAACAAGTCTGCATAAAACCACCACAAATAATCGCCAAATTCTATTAGCAAACTTTGAAGATTACCTGAATGGTTTCAGCGCTAATGTTAAAGAAATTATCGAGTGTTTTGAGCTGAAAACTAAAGTACAGCACATGGCACATAAAGATGTTTTGCTTGATGTGTTAGAAAAGTTTGTTTCACCAAATATCAACTTAACGCCACACGACAAAGAAGATTCAGACGGTATTAAATTACCAGCATTAACCAACCTAGGTATGGGTTACGTTTTCGAAGAGTTAATTCGAAAGTTTAACGAAGAAAACAATGAAGAAGCGGGTGAACATTTTACACCACGCGAAGTTATCGAGCTGATGATCCATTTAGTATTTGATCCTATCAAAGGTAAATTACCTGATCCACTAACGATATATGATAGCGCATGTGGGAGCGGAGGCATGCTGACTGAAGCGCAAAATTTCATCGAAGAAAAATTCCCCATTGAAGGCTCAAAACGTGACATTTACCTATATGGTAAAGAGATTAATGATGAAACCTATGCAATTTGTAAATCGGATATGATGATTAAGGGCAATAACCCTGAAAATATCAAAGTGGGTTCAACACTTTCTACCGATGAATTTGCGGGTAAACGTTTTGATTTTTCTTTACAAAATCCACCTTATGGTAAGAGTTGGGCGAGTGAACAGAAGAATATTAAAGACGGTTCAGACGTTATCGACCCTCGTTTTCTTGTTGAACTAGCGGATTACTGGGGCAATAAATCATCGGTTGATGCCACCCCTCGCTCAAGCGATGGGCAGTTACTATTTCTAATGGAAGTAGTAAGTAAAATGAAACCGCTTAGCATTAGCCCTATGGGGTCTCGCGTTGCTTCAATCCATAACGGCTCAAGCTTATTTACCGGGGATGCAGGGTCTGGTGAAAGCAACATTCGTAGATACATTATTGAAAACGATATGCTTGATGCCATTGTTCAGCTACCGAATAATCTGTTCTACAATACTGGGATTACAACTTACATTTGGCTATTAAGTAATAACAAACCAGATCACCGCCAAGGTAAAGTTCAGCTTATTGACTCCAGTCTGCTATTTAAAAAGTTACGTAAAAATTTGGGTAATAAAAGCTGCGAATTCGCACCTGAGCATATTGCAGCAATCATGCAAACTTACCTAAGTGCTGCCAATGTTGAACGTCAGTTAAATGACAACAACGACCAAATAGGTATCGCAGCTAAAGTTTTTGATAACAAAGATTTTGGTTTTTACAAAGTGAATATTGAACGACCTGACAGACGCTGTGCCCAGTTTAAACCAGAATTAATAGCATCACTGCGTTTTGATAAACAACTGCGAGAACCAATGGAACATATCTATAGTGTTCACGGTGATTCGGTTTATGACGTTGGATATTTAAAAGCCAATGATGCTGCGATTTACAGTTGGTGTGAAGATAACGACATTAACCTCAATGCCAAAGCAAAAACCAAATTACTTGATACTAAGATGTGGTTAAAGCTTCGTAATGTTTACCAAATGGCTGAAGAGCTTTTAGAAGACCTTGGTTACAAAGAATATAACGACTTCAATGAATTTAAAGCAGATGTTGACTTAACCATTAAAAAGAATGCCGAGCTTAAAAAAGAGCAGAAAAAACCACTGAAAAAAGAAGTTATCAAAATAACTCCTGCCGAGAAGAAAGTTATTCTAGATTCAGTAAGTTGGTACGATGAAAACGCAGAAAAAGTAGTGAAGAAAGTCGTTAAATTCAAGCAAGAAAAATTAGATGAATTGTTGCATAACTTAGGGTGTGAACTCACTGATTTAGTAGATTTCGGTTACTTCCCTACTAATAATAAAAATGAATTTTCCATTTTTGAAACAAACTCTGACTTACGTGATGCAGAATCAGTACCGCTAACTTATAACGCAAGTTGTGATACTGAAAAATCTGGAATTCATCAGTATTTTCTTGATGAAGTTCAACGACATGTCCCTGAGGCATGGATAAACCTTGATAGTACTAAAATAGGTTATGAAATCAGTTTTAATAAGTATTTCTATGAACACAAACCACTTCGTGAAATGGATGATGTAGCTAAAGATATTGTTAACCTAGAGCAAAAAGCTGAAGGTTTAATTTCAGACATTCTTGGTATTGATATAGCTAAAGTACATGGAGCATAGTGATGAGTAACTTAATGACTATGCCTAAATATGAGGTATATAAGGATTCAGGTGTTGATTGGCTTGGTAATATTCCTAATTGCTGGACAGTAAAGCGAATTAAATTTTTATTTAATGAAGTCAATGTTCGCTCTAAGTCAGGAGAAGAAGTATTACTATCACTTAGTAAGTATAAAGGAGTAATTAGAAAGGATAGTTTAGATGAACGGGCAGGTGGTGCAGCTTCTCATATAGGTTATAAAATGGTTTATAAAGATCATTTAGTTATTAATAAGATGCAAGCAGTTAACGGTTTACTCGCTGTTTCTAGTTTGTGTGGAATTACTAGTCCTGATTATTCAGTATATAAAATTAAAGATAATGACTTAGCAGATATCCACTATTTAAACTATTTGCTACTTCAACCAGAATATTTGGCAGAGTTTAAACGAAGAGTTACAGGCGTAATGGAAGGGTTTATTAGGCTCTATACTGATGACTTATATGATATTAAAGCGATTTTACCTCCTTTTGAAACTCAAAAAGAAATAGTTAACTTTCTTGATAAAAAAACAGCACAAATTGATGAAGCAATTGCCATCAAAAAAGAGCAAATTGAACTGCTAAAAGAGCGAAAGCAAGTTATTATCCAACAATCTGTAACGCAAGGTTTAAACTCTGATGCACCAATGAAAAGTTCAGGGGTTAAATGGTTAGGCAAGATTCCGTCACACTGGGAAGTAGAGCGCAGCCAATGGGTTTTTGAACAGCGAAGAGAAAGAGCTAGACAAGATGATGAACAGTTAACCGCTTCACAAAAGTATGGTGTTATCTCACAAAAAAAATATATGGAGATCGAAGGAAGAAAAGTAACTCAGGTTGAGTTTAATGCTGAGATACTCAAACACGTAGAAAAAAATGACTTTGTAATTAGCATGAGAAGCTTTCAAGGAGGAATAGAGTATTGTCCTTATATAGGCTGTGTAAGTTCAGCTTATGTTCCTTTAATTCCTGGAAAGGAAGTTTATTCACCGTATTTTAAATATCTTTTAAAATCTAGAAGATATATTGAAGCACTTCAAAGTACTTCAAACTTGGTAAGGGACGGACAAGCTTTAAGGTATGATAATTTTTGCATGGTAGCTTTACCGATTGTTCCTATTAAGGAACAGATCGAAATTGCGAATTTTATAGAAAAACAATCTCAGTTAACAGAACAGTCAATTGAGTTGCAGCTTAAACAAATCGAAAAACTTAAAGAATACAAAACCACTCTTATCAACAGTGTAGTTACTGGAAAAATTAAAGTGCCGGGAGTGGCCTAATAGGGATGAAGGAGCAACAGGAGTTGAGTGAAAACCATATGGATATTGCCGTTACTAGCGTAACGGCTGAACAGTTATTTTCGGGTAAAATAATACAGGCAGATAACAACTTTTCCTCAGATAAATCCGAAATTCAAGGGCAATTAAACTTGCCCGAATATCAACGACCGTATCGCTGGTCGTTTAATGATGTTAAAGCGTTATTAAACGACTTAGAAGCTTACTTTTCTGTTGAAGAGACAAGCAATAAACCATTACTTTACATGGGCAGCGTGGTGTTGCATCAAGCTTTCGATGCTAAAACCGATAGCTATGTACTTAATATTATTGATGGGCAGCAGCGTATTACCACGTTGTCGTTAATATGTATGGCAATAGCCGCAAAAAGTGATAGTAAATTTACCTTGCCTAGTATTGAGTTTTCCTCTCCCGTTAGCCATGAACGTATTGCTAAAAACTACCAGTGGCTGCTAGATAAAATAGAAGAACTATCCCTTTCAAGTACATTAATGTTACTTGATTTAAGCCGAATTAACTTCACTTTGGTAGTGACGCAATCTGAAGATGAAGCCTATCGTTTTTTTGAAACGCAAAATACAGGTGGTGTAAGACTAACTGGCCCACAAGTCATTAAAGCACATCATTTACGTGCAATACCCAATGCACTGCAAAGCGATTTAGCGAGAACGTGGGAATCACTTGATCATTTAGATAATGTTGTTGGTAGGCTCTTAAAAGCTAGAAGATGGCAAGCCTTTGGCTTCAAAAATGTGCCTACCCATCGTGCCCCAGAATTCGTTAAAAAAGCTATTGTTAATGAGTTTGCCGAGAAAGTTAGCAATAGTAATGATGACCTTGCTTTTAGCCGTGGCGCACAAAATAAGGGATTATCCGGTACTATTTATCAGCAAATGATAGAGGGGTATTTAGCGAAACAACCGCTCAATGCGGGTATTAATACCGTACATTACCTCGATTACTTTAATACTTTGTATCAAAGCCTGATCGTTGAACAGTCTCAGCCCTATTTACAACCTTTTTATGATTTTTATAGTGCCGTTGTACAGAGCGCTAATAACAGCGACTTTTTAACCGAACTTTATGATATTGCCATATTGCTCTATGTCAGTGAGTTTGGCACTGAAAAGCTTGTAGAATCTGCCTACTGGCTGGCTCGTTGTGTGTTTTCAATTCGTCTTAAAAATAGAAAAACGGTACGTGAAGATTCGATTTCATCATTTGTTAGCGAGTGCCATGTATTAGATTGGATCACTACTGCTTACCAACATCAACAGCTTATTGAGCATTTACAAAATTATCAGTACTTAGTGTCTGCCGACAATATCGGTAATGAATTTTCTGGCGTTAAACAGCAGTTTTTAGATGGTTTGGCTAACCACTTTACCATTGATATTAAAAACCAATCAGGTGAGCAGTTAGCTAAAGGTTTTGATAAAAAATTAAAACATGCGATTAAGGAAAAACTCGCTAATAACTCAATAAATAGTGAATCGCAGGAGCAAGTCGCATGAGTGTAGCTGTAGATAATAAAAGCCAGTCGGTGACTACGCTTGTGCAAACAGCGAAAGAAGTTTTAAACAATAATATTGCGTTTGAGATCCCTGCTTATCAACGAGCTTATGTATGGGGTGCTGAAGGCGTATTAAAACTGCTGCAAGATATAGAGCAAGCTTATATAGCCAAAGAGCATCAGTATTATATTGGCACTGTTTTGTCTTCAACGCTTGACGTAAAAGCCAATAAAGATGCCCATACCAGCTTTGAATTAATTGATGGTCAGCAACGCATGACAACATTAATGTTGATTGCCATTGCGTTTAAAAATGCGGGTATAGAATGCCAGCTAGCTGATGTGGCGACACTTAACCACTTACCGAGAGTAACCTTTGCTATTAGAGAAACCGTGCAGGGCTTATTGTGCTCTTGGAGTGATTTAGAATTTACTCATAAACCTTCTGACGAACAAATTCATAAGAATGATTACACAAAACACTTAGCTGAAGCGCTAAAAACAGCATCTAGTTTTATTGAAGAATTACGCAAAGATACTAATAAAGGCGAAAGTCACATATTAGAATTTGCAGATTACTTTTTTGATAAAGTTCGATGGGTTAACAATATAATTCCCGTAGGTACTGATCTTAATAAGCTGTTTGCCACCATGAACACCAGTGGCGTGCAGTTAGAGCAGTCAGATATTTTAAAATCTAAGTTACTTGGTAAGTTAAGCAACAACCTAAAAGAATATGATGGTTTGTGGCAAGTTTGTGAGAACTTAAACAACTACTTTGAACGTAATGCGAGAAAAGTATTTACAGCATCAGATTGGGCAAATATTAAAGATACACAATTAAGTAAATTTAACTTAGAAACTTTAAAACTTGTAAACACTGATTCAGCTATAACAAAAGGTTTAACACTCACTGCTATTGTTAATGACCAAGAACTACTAGATAAAATAAAACAAAAGCCTACCAATAATAATCAAGCTCAAAACTTGAATGACGATGAAGAAATTTATTGTCGTTCAATTATTAGTTTTCCTTTGCTACTGATCCACGCGTTTAGAATTTACAGTGGGCTTAATGGCAACAAAGTAGATGTTGATAGCCGTGTTAACGGTGAAAGACTGAATAATGCTTTTGAAAGCTTCGTAAAAACAGCCAGTGAAGAGGATGTAAAAGCCTTTCTGCACTATTTATGGTCTGTTCGTTACCAGTTTGATAAATGGGTTGTGAAATGGGTGGAAAAAGCTGAAGAGTCAGCTCCTGTATTACGACTAAGCAATGTTAACTTTTCTAGTACTCAAAAAAGGCTAAATCGAGCACCTTCGGAAATCACCTCGCTTAGCCAATTACAAAGTGTTCGATACTTTACCGGGGAGCGAAGCGCACAATATTGGCTAACTGCATTTCTTGGCTATTTAGTTAGTAATAATATTGATGATAAAGATGTGGCGCTTTCTAATTTAGAATATATTGATAATAAGATGTCGTTGGCACTATTCGAATCAGAACTGAGCCAAAAAGAAGCAAGCTTCAATTACTTAGTTAATTCACGAAATGAAATTGGTAACTCCTCTAATATTACTGATTATTTAAAACAGTTTAATGGTACTGGCTTTGAGCATTATTGGTTCCAAAAACTTGAATACGTGCTTTGGAAAAATGAACTTAATAGAGACAACTTTAAGTTTAAAAAGTATCGAATTAGCTCAAAAAACTCTGTTGAGCATGTACACCCGCAACATGAAGAGTACAGCAAAACACTTGAAGGGGATCAACTTAATGCTTTTGGTAATTTAGTATTATTAAGTCCCGGTGAAAACTCATCATATAGCAATCAAACAGTTGCCAAGAAACAAGCTGACTTTATCGATAAACCAGTATATGACTCACTTAAGTTAAAGCATATATTTGAGCTAAAGCAGCATGATGAGTGGGATGAAAACAAAATAATACAACATCAAGAAGCGATGACATCCATGTTTTTGAAACATTATGGGTTAAGATGATTGTTATAGTAAATAAAGTTTAAATTGAAGAGCTTAAAGGCATAATATATACTGAATTTGCTCTTTAGCTTAGGACGAAATTCGTCTAGTCGGGTGTTTAGCCAGACTCTAATTTATTGAACGAGTTTACGGTTGCGATATGTACGCAACCGTCATTCGTTCCTCATGAAGGTTGCGTACATATCGCGGCCTCAAGTAAAGAGCTAAGCCCAAGAGCATAGCTTTTGGGTTTTTTTTTGGATATAAAAATGAGTGTAGTTGGTAAACTAGCAAAAGAATTAAATAAAACTGAACTAGAAATAGCTCAGTTTTTAGCTGGTGCTCCTTTAAAATATAAAGTTTATAAAATCCCCAAACGTACTTCGGGCCACCGAGTCATTGCGCAGCCCTCCAGAGAACTTAAAGAATACCAACGAGCATTCTTATCACTCTATTCTTTAAATATCCACGATGCAGCGATGGCTTACCGAAAGGGGTTAAGCATCAAGGATAATGCTAACAAACATAAGCATAATCGTTATTTACTTAAACTAGATTTAGAAAATTTTTTCAATTCTATTACTAGCGACCTTTTCTGGACAGTATGGAAAAAACATTACTATATGCCCTCTGATGAAGAACAAGTACTCATGGAGAAACTTTTGTTTTGGTCGCCTAGTAAATCTTCTTCAGGAAAACTAATTTTAAGTGTTGGTGCACCAAGTTCCCCAATGCTTTCAAACTTTTTTATGCATCAATTTGATGTGGCCGTTTCAGAAATCTGTACTAGCCAAAATATTATTTACACTCGTTATGCAGACGACCTAACTTTCTCTACCAAGCATAAAGACATTCTGTTCGACATCCCTAAAGTAGTCGCTGAAAAACTCAAAGAGCATTTTGGCAATGCTTTAAATGTTAACAGAAGAAAGACTGTATTCTCCTCTAAGGGCCATAACCGACACGTTACAGGCATCACAATAGATAATAAAAGTGATTTATCACTTGGGAGAGAAAGAAAGCGCTATATCAAACATCTAGTGCATCAATATCAATTGCAGAAGCTTGATAAAGAAAACGTATTTCACCTGAAGGGATTACTGGCATTTGCTAAGCATATTGAACCGAAATTTATAACAAGCTTAGAAGCAAAGTATACAGCCAACCTGATAACTCAAATATTTGAGGAAAATTATGAGTAAGCAGCCAGATCGTAAAGATCATAGTAAAGCAATAAAGAGACTTGAACAAAGTGCAAAAAGAGGCAATTTGTTGTCGATGTTTCAATTATATACTTATTACTCTACAGGTAAGAATGTAGAAAAAACAGATGAACCACTTGCTCAAACATATTTAAGCTCTGTCGCTGATAAACTTCTGACTTCAAAGTTCGTAATTAAGTCAGTGGGGCTATATGAATTTAGACGTTTGAGAGAAATTGATATAGAGCTTGATGAAAAGCTTACCATTATTATTGGTAACAATGGCTCAGGTAAAACGAGTATTGTAGACGCATTAGCTAAAACGTTCACATGGTTTAATAATAACTTATCTAAAAGTACTAGTGGCAGACCTGTAACAGCAGCAGATGTTAATGTTAATTCTACTGACTATGGTGAAATAGTTACAAATATTAATTTTAATAAAGATACTCAATTTGAAACAATATTAACAAAAACAGTACCTGGTTACCCTCACTCTAAATCAAGCGAAGTTATCGATATAAAGCTTGCTGGGTTAATGTATCGACATTTAGCTAATAATGAAGCTATTTCTATTCCTTTACTTGCTTATTACTCTGTTGAACGCTCTGACTTTAAGCTAACGCAAACTATACCAGAAAGTGCTTCTGGTGATACATCAACCAACAGGTTCAATTCTCTTGATGGTGCATTAGAAGGAAGTGGGAAACTTGATGAGTTCTCTGAGCTTTATATCGAGTTAGTAAATTTAGCACAGGGTGAGTCGGCATCAGAAGTTAAATTACTAAGGGTAAAAATTAATAATATTGAATCATTAATAAAAGAAGCTTATGACGGAAAAGAGCCTCCTAAGGATGATCCTATAGTTAGTAAGTTTAACTCTATGAAGATAGAGTTAAATACGGCCTTAGCTGCAAACTGTTCAACTAAACACCAAAGGCAACTTGAATTAGTTAATCATGCTATTGAAAAAATTGTGCCTGATGTTACGGGGTTTGAAGTAGATAGAAGTTCAGGCAAGTTAAAGTTAATGGTTTGTAATTTTGGTAATAGAGTTAATATTTCACAGTTATCACAAGGGCAGAAAACTTTAGTCGCTTTAACTGGCGATTTAGCTAGAAGATTAGTTGTCTTAAATCCTGATGCAGATAACGCACTAAAGGGTAATGGTGTTGTTATTATTGATGAGGTAGAGCTTCATTTACACCCTAAGTGGCAACAAGAAGTGTTGGTTGGCTTACAGAAAATATTCCCTAATATTCAGTTTATTGTTACCACTCATAGTCCGCAGGTTCTCAATCATGTTGATCCGAATCACACAACGATAATCAGATTAAAAAATGTAGATAGCAATATTAGTAAAACTAATGTTCGCGATACCTATGGTAAAAATGCGGATCGAATTTACGAGGATAATATGGATGTCTCTTCAAGACCTAAGGAAGTCCAAAGCGAATTTGATGAAATATTCGTATTAATCGAACAGAAAAAGCTAGATGAAGCAAAAATCAAAATTGAGCAGCTCAAGAATGATATTGGCGAAGATGGTCAGTTAATAAAAGCGACCACATTGATCAAGCGTATAGAGATGATTGGTCGATGAGGTTTATTGTTAAGGCAGGTGAACCTGAATCATTTAGAGTATGGAAAGCGTTAGAAAATGAGGATTGGATACCCAGTTTTGATGATCTTTCTAATCCAGAGAAAAGAGATGTCTATGCAGCGTTGATTAAGGAACAAAAAGGTATTTGTTCTTACTGTGAACGTGAACTTGAAGGCAAAGATTATCACTTGGAACATCTAAACCCTCAGGCAGCTAATGATGGAGATGATTTAGACTTTAATAACTTCTTATGTTCTTGCTTAAATAAAACAGCTAAAGGAGATCCTTTACACTGTGGCCAAGAAAAAGGAAACGAAATATTACCTATTCATCCTCTTCAACCAGATTGTCAGCAGCAGTTTACTTTTACGGGCGATGGGAAGATAAATGGAGTTGATGAAGTTGCAAACAATACAATCGAAATTTTGGCATTGGATTTAGGGAAATTAAATGATCTTAGGGAAAATGCTTTGGCTCCTTTTCTGGACCCTACCTTAACTGTTCAAGAGTTGGGCGATTTTGTTAAAAAATATATGGAAGATAGAGAAAAATCAAATCCTTTCTTATCTGCTGTAGAGCACGTATTTAGTGATTATATATAGGGATAGTTAATGGTCAGTCAAACAAACGAACAAGCTTTAGAAGCAGCAATTGAAAAACACTTAACAGGCACTTGTTTAGAAGATCTAAAAGCAGGAGTACAAGAAGTTGCACCTGATTTTAATAATAAATTATTCAAACTTGGTTACCCGTCAGATTTTGACATGCATTACGCTTTGGATAAAAAGTTCTTTTGGCAGTTTTTACAGGATACTCAAGAACAAGAGTTAGAAAAACTTAAGAAAAACAATCCTAACGACTGGGAACGCAAAGTACTTGAACGTTTTGATAGACTGATCAAAA